>Ga0105358_10002129_pt1 | contig 10584 bp, 10 predicted proteins | sample GOMGulsemesocosm_5_FD_83509 | JGI IMG/M metagenome (GOLD analysis project Ga0105358, IMG submission 83509) | Methane-oxidizing microbial communities from mesocosms in the Gulf of Mexico - GOM15C Gulf of Mexico | ecosystem: Environmental > Aquatic > Marine > Cold seeps | place: Gulf of Mexico...
AAAAAGTAAATAACGGTCTGCGTACTGAGTTTGGTAATAGAACCATCAAAGAAATTGTTTCTGGCGATCGTGATTCTATCATGGCTGAAGCGCTGGAAAGCGCGGCAAGTAGCCGTGAAGAACTTGGTATTGAAGTAGTTGATGTGCGTATTAAAGCGATTAACTTACCTACCGAAGTAAGTGTATCTATTTATGAACGTATGCGTGCAGAGCGTACTGCAGTTGCAAAAGAGCATAGATCACAGGGTCAAGAACAAGCTGAAATCATTCGAGCGACTATTGATGCTAAAGTAACTGTAATGTTAGCTGAAGCTCAAAAGTCTGCTTCAACCATGCGTGGTGAAGGTGATGCACAAGCAGCTAAAATTTATTCAGATGTTTATAGTCGAGATGCTGAGTTTTATCGTTTCTACCGTAGCCTCGAAGCGTATGAAAAAAGTTTTAATAGTAAAAGTGATATCATGGTTGTTAAGCCTGATAGTGACTTCTTCCATTATTTAAAAGATGGTAGTAGCACTAAAAAGTAGTCATGATGTAATTACTTGAAATAAAAGCCAGCAGAATTGCTGGCTTTTTTATTTGTAATACCTACTTGGTACTTGTTTAGAGGTGAATGATGGCAGATACATTATTATTGGCTTTTGGTTTGGTGCTTATTATTGAAGGGTTAGCCCCTGCATTATTTCCAAATAAATGGCGTGCGTATTTACTTAAATTAGCTGAGCAATCAGTGACAGATATCAGAAATATAGGTTTCTTTGTTTTATTCTTGGGAATTATTGTTATTTGGTTATCACAATAATGACTGCACGATTATAAAAAAGACTAACTATAACCACTTAATTTAAAAGGTTATTTCAAACGCATGAGAAAAACCGTGTATTTTTTCTTGGACTAAATATCTATTTTTGTTAGAATCCTCGCCTAATTTTCTTATGAAATAGTCAAAATGGGCAAAAACGTAGTTGTTCTAGGTACCCAATGGGGTGACGAAGGTAAAGGTAAGATTGTAGACTTACTAACCGATAAAGCAAAATATGTCGTTCGCTATCAAGGCGGGCACAATGCAGGCCATACGCTAGTAATTGACGGTGAAAAAACCGTATTACATTTAATACCTTCGGGCGTTTTACGTGACAATGTAAAATGTTTGATTGGTAATGGCGTTGTATTATGTCCTAAAGCCTTGATGACAGAAATCAAGATGCTTGAAGCTAAGGGCATTCCAGTACGTGAACGTTTGCTTATTAGCGATGCATGTCCTTTGATTCTTCCTTATCATAATGCTTTAGATGCAGCACGTGAAATTGCTCGTGGTGCAAAAGCTATAGGCACTACCGGCCGAGGTATTGGCCCTGCATATGAAGATAAAGTTGCTCGTCGTGGTTTACGTGTGGGTGATCTTTTCTGTGCAGAATCTTTTGCGGCTAAATTAAAAGAAATTGTTGAATATCATAACTTCTCTTTAGTTAACTACTATAAAGTTGAACCTGTGAATTATGAAGAAGTTTTAGCTGATGCATTAGCTGTTGCAGATATCATTAAAAATATGACTGCAGATATTTCAGAAATACTAGATCAAGCGCGTAAAAATGGTGAATCAATCATGTTTGAAGGTGCACAGGGTACATTACTTGATATCGATCATGGTACATATCCTTACGTAACTTCGTCAAATACAACTGCCGGTGGTGTTGCTACAGGTTGTGGTGTTGGCCCCCGTCATCTTGACTATATCTTAGGTATTACTAAAGCATACACTACACGAGTTGGCTCTGGTCCGTTTCCAACAGAGTTAGATGATGCAGTTGGTAACCACTTAGGTACTGTTGGTCATGAATTTGGCGCAACTACTGGTCGTGAACGTCGTTGTGGTTGGTTTGATGCAGTAGCTATGCACCGTGCGATTCAAGTAAACAGTGTTACAGGTTTTTGTTTAACTAAACTAGATGTACTGGATGGTTTAGAAACATTAAAAATATGTACCGGTTATAAAACACAGTCAGGTGATATCATCACTGTACCTCCAACGGCAGCTGAAGGTTATGATAAAATAACACCAGTATATGAAGCAATGCCAGGTTGGAGTGAAAGCACTGTAGGTGCAACATCTGTGGAAGCTTTACCAGCAAATGCTTTAGCGTATATTAAACGCATTGAAGAAATAACTGGCGTGCCTGTTGATATTATCTCAACTGGACCTGATCGTAATGAAACGATCATTAAAGAGAACCCTTTCATTTAAAGACTAAATGATTAAGATCTCTCAAAAAACCAACCTTCGGGTTGGTTTTTTACTTTCACCCACTGAAACTCTTCTTGTAAGTTTGCATTCACTCAGTTTAATAAAGCGTTACATTTAATTTCAAAATTTTGCAAATATCAGCTTGTTAGTTTGTCGATAAAAAGAGAATATAAAGATGAAGATAAAGTATGTTGAACGTAACAAAAGAGGTTTATTTATGAAAATACTTATTTCCGGTCATCATGTAGAAATTACTGAAGGTATTAAGCAGTCTATAGAAAGTAAATTTTCAAAAATTGCTAAACATTATCCAAATGTCACGACGCTAAACTCGACTATTACCGTTGAACCACACCAACAAAAAGTGGAAGTGACGACAAATTATGAAGGGGTTAATGTAACGGTAAATGCTTCGAGTAAAACCCTTTATGCTGCTATTGCAAGTGCAGCGAAAAAATTACAGGTTGCTCTCGCACGTCGAAAAGGTGTGCTGTCAGCTAAACTTAATGAAAAATTTATTGTCGAACAATCAGAATTGATAGTATAGCTGTATACAGTACAGTTAAATAAATATTCACAAAAAGGCTGCTAACATAATTGGCAGCCTTTTTGTTTATATGCTTAAATAATTCATTTATATGCTCAACCCTATAAATAGCGATGTATTAAGTGATTAGTTAAGCTTAATGCTATTGAATTGCTAAATCCCATACTTATTGGGTGTTTTGTAAAGAATTCTTGGCCTTAATAGTGACTATTTAACGAAATAATATGATTAAATAGTTGTCGTCGTGTATGTTTATTATAGCTTACAGCGCTTTTATATAGTTAAATAGCCTTGTATTAGAGATAAGCAATGCAATACACTATAAAATATAATAATTATAATAAAATCAACGATTGAATATTTACTGAATATTCACTTTAAATAATATATATACCCGTTACTATTCAGAGTGCAAGATTTCAGTGGGAATTGAAATGATTTTAGGCAAGGGAAATAATTTACGCATAGTCGTTCTATGTTTTGATTATTTAACGCAGTATAAAGTTATTTTAAACTCATCGAAGAAGCGCTTGAGCTTGCACCTTGATTGGTGACTGGTATCAACGCATTTGGGAACTACCATGACAGATCTTCGTCAACAAGCACTTGATTACCACGCTTTACCTACACCAGGAAAAATCAGTGTTTCATTAACTACAGCTGCGGAAACTAGTGAAGATTTATCACTAGCTTATAGCCCCGGCGTTGCTGAGCCAGTAAGAGAAATAGCTGCTAACCCTGATGATGTCTACAAATATACGGCAAAAGGTAATACTGTTGCTGTTATCACTAACGGTACTGCCATTTTAGGTTTAGGTAATTTAGGCCCAATGGCATCTAAACCAGTAATGGAAGGTAAGTCATTATTATTTAAACGCTTTGCTAACATTGACTCGTTTGATATTGAAGTAAAACACAAAACTGTTGAAGAGTTTATTAATACCGTTGCGAATATTGCCGATAGTTTTGGTGGTATAAATCTTGAAGATATTAAAGCACCAGAGTGTTTTGCTATTGAAAAAGCATTAATTGAGCGTTGTAAAATCCCTGTATTTCACGATGATCAACATGGTACTGCTATTGTGACAGCTGCGGGTATGATTAACGCATTAGATATCCAAGGTAAAGATATTAAACGGGCTAATATAGTTTGTTTGGGTGCGGGTGCTGCTGCAATTGCTTGTATGGAATTATTGATTAAGTGTGGTGCACAGCGTGAAAAAATTTATATGCTTGACACTAAAGGCGTAGTGCATACTCGTCGTGATGACTTAAATGAATATAAAAAACTTTTTGCGAATAATACAGACAAACGTACTTTAGATGATGCCATTGAAGGTGCTGATGTATTTGTTGGTGTATCAGGCCCAAATCTATTGAGCCAAGAGCAAGTTAAATTAATGGCGCCTAATCCTATTATTTTTGCTTGTTCAAATCCTGATCCTGAAATAAAACCTGAATTAGCGTTGGCCGCTCGTGATGATGCTATTATTGCTACAGGTCGTTCAGATTATCCTAACCAAGTTAATAATGTACTATGTTTTCCTTTTATCTTCCGTGGCGCTTTAGATGTTCGTGCTCGTACTATCAACGATGAAATGAAAGTAGCAGCGGTTCATGCTATTAGAGCAATAGCAAAAGAAGAAGTACCAAGTGAAGTGTTAGCTGCATGTGGTGAAACTGAACTAACTTTTGGTCGAGACTATATTATTCCGAAACCAATGGATTCACGTTTGTTGGGTGCTGTCGCATTAGCTGTAGCAAAAGCTGCCGTAGATTCAGGTGTTGCTGCCTTACCTTTACCTGAAAATTATATGCAGTAATTATTATACGGAATAATGGTACTATCTAGGTAAATACATAAAAAAGACTCACGATATTAATCATATTATGAGTCTTTTTTGTTTTCTGCTGAAACCTTTTCGCAAGATAAGGGTTGCTGGAAAATAGTTAAAATAGCCTGGCCACTGGTATACTGTACTTGGTAAAGTTGTTGATAATCCTGCTCAGATAATGGCGCAACGGTTTGTTTTGTTAATAATGCGACTAATCTAGGTGTGGTATTACTGTGTCCAACGACTAAAGTGTTGACTCGGTTCTGCTGTAATTGCAAGCTAAGCTGTTCTAAATATTTAGGATTGTAATTTTTTATCGCTATTTTTTGCTGGTTTGCTAGGGGGGTTACGGTTTGCATCGTGCGTTGATAATGAGTGCTATAAATACTAGTAATATTTGTTTGTGATAATAAACTGGCTAGTTGTAATGCTCGTAATTTACCACAAACCGTCAATGCTGGATTTTTTGAATCGTCGAGTTTCTCTGCATGGCGCACTAAGTAAATACTATAGTTATTTGCGAGACTAGAAAAACTAGCCAAAAATAGAAAAATAAATAAAATGGACAAACTACTTTGTCCATTTAGCTTTTTACAGAAGTTCACTAGAACAACCTATTCAAACCGTTTAATGCCGCTACACGGAATGCTTCTGCCATTGTTGGATAATTAAAGGTTGTTTCGACGAAATACTCAATGGTATTACCACCATTTTTTTGTTGCATTATGGCTTGACCAATGTGAATGATCTCAGCTGCATTTTCCCCAAAACAATGAATACCTAAAATTTCTTTAGTTTCTCGATGAAAAAGAATTTTTAAAGACCCAACCAAATTATCGGAAATTTGTGCTCTAGCTAAATGCTTAAACTGTGCTCTACCAACTTCATAGGGAATTTTTGCTTCGGTCAACTCTTGTTCTGTTTTTCCTACAGAGCTGATTTCAGGAATAGTATAAATTCCTGTTGGTATATCAACAATTAATTTTGCTTTACTGGTATTGTCGAGCATTGATAAAGCCGCTATACGACCTTGATCAAATGCTGCGCTGGCAAGGCTAGGGTAACCAATTACATCGCCAACAGCATAGATATTTTCTACTTCGGTTTGGTAACACTCATTTACTTTTAATTGACCACGTCCATCAGCTTTTAATCCGGCTGCTTCGAGATCTAAATCGGCAGTATTACCAGTACGGCCATTAGCGAATAATAATAAGTCAGCCCGCATTTTTTTACCGGACTCTAAATGAACAATAACAGCATCATCGCCAGCTTCAACTCGCTCTATTTGTTCTCCATGACGAATAACCACACCATTATTCCATAGGTGATAGCTAAGTGAATCTGACATTTCAGCATCTAAAAATGACAACAAGCGCTCGCGAGTATTAATTAAGTCAACCTTAACACCTAAGCCACGAAAAATTGAGGCATACTCACTACCTATGACACCAGCGCCATAAATAATAACGTGGCGTGGAGCATGGCTGAGGTTTAATATGCTGTCTGAGTCGTACACTCTTGGGTGATTAAAATCTATGTCAGCTGGATGGTATGGACGTGAACCGGTAGCTATAATAATCTTGTTTGCGGTGATTTTCTCTATAGAACCATCGTGGCACAACACGCGGATGGTATGAGCATCAACAAAAGAGGCTTCACCTAAAATATGCTTAACCTGATTTCTGTTATAAAAGCCACTGCGTAGATTAACTTGCTTACGTATAACGGCAGAAGCGTGACCTAGAATATCTTGAAAAGTAATACGTTTTGCTTGGTCATCACGGTTGAATAGTGGGTTGGCATTGTATTCAATCAAACGGCTAACAGATTGACGCAATGCTTTTGAAGGAATGGTGCCCCAATGAGTACAACCACCACCTACTTGATGATAACGTTCAATGATTGCTACTTTCTTTTGGCGTTTAGCCAAATTCATGGCAGCGCCTTCTCCGCCTGGGCCTGTGCCGATAATGATCACATCATAATCAAAGTTAGCTTGATCACTTTTTTGTTTTGTTTTTGTTTTAACCAAAAGACTTTCCCCAAATTCTGCTAATTTTAATTACCCATATAAAATAATCATATGATTAAGAAAATTTTAGCAGGATTTTAGGGTAAATGATAATAGAGCTAACACTTATTATCTTGATTCTAAGCGAGTTTAGTTGTCATCGTTTGCCAGCGATGACGCTGTGCATCTAAGTGTCGCTGTAGTTCTTTATATTGGGCCATTAAATCTGACTTTTCAACTTCAGCAAGAACCATCTCTCGTTTGGCGGTAAGTAATTTTTTTCGTAATTGATAAAAATCATTTATCTTTTTAATCAGTAAATCATACTCTTGTTGTAAACTGATCAGTGCCTGTTCTGCATTAGGATGTGTGCTGAGTTTTTCTTTGCTCCGTTTAAGCGTCATAGCAATACGCATTTTTTCGACTTTATCCTCTGGACTCGTGCGAAGCTTCTTAGTCAGTCCTACCAACTGACAGACTTTAATTAGCCATTTCGTTGGATCAAATTGCCACCAATGAATACCGTTACGGTAATCATTTTCAAAAATATGGTGATAATTATGATAACCCTCGCCAAAGGTGAGAACAGCTAAGAAGCCATTATCTCTAGCAGTATTTTTATCTGTATAGGTTTGTTTACCCCAAATATGGGCTAATGAATTAATAAAAAAAGTAGTGTGGTGACTGACAACTAATCGGAAAATACCAACCAGTAATAAGCTATTCAGCATATTGCCATGCCATAAACCAAAGGCAATAGGTATACCAAAATTCATCGCCACGACTAATAATAAATAATATTTATGTTGCCACATTACTATTGGATCTTTTTGTATATCACGAACATTTTTATAATCATGATAATTGTGCGCATGATATTCGCGGCACATCCAGCCTATGTGCGAATACCAAAACCCCATTTTGGCTGAATAGGGATCAATGTCGTTATTGTCTACATGTTTATGATGAATTCTATGATCTGACGACCAATGTAAGATACTATTCTGTAGGGCAAAAGCACCACCTAGCGCACAAATCAATCGTAAACTCCAATGCGCTTGAAAAGCTTTATGTGACCAAAGGCGATGATACCCCGTGGTAATTGACATGCCGCAATATACAAAACAGATAATGGCAAAAATTATTTCTGTAGAATCAAATCCATAAGTTAACGCTCTGTAGGGAACAGCGATGATTGCTATTAAAAAAGTGACTACAAAAACAATGACGTTAAGCCAAATGATCGCGGGTTTATTCATGTCATATCCAATAGTTAAATAAAGAAAAACAATTTAAGCGTACACGTGTACGCTATTATTTATAGTGTAACTGTATCATTAGACCAGTCAAGACGATTTACTCTTTTTTTTGAAGTTGAGCGATGAAACTGACATTAATTATAGATTACAGTATGATTAACAGAGAATGTTCTTAGATGAGTTATCACCATGAGCGGTGTTCGCGCCCAACAAAAAGAAAAAACCCGTAGATTGTTAATTGATGCGGCGTTAAACCAGTTAAGTGCTGAGCGAAGCTTTTCTAGCTTAAGCTTACGAGAAGTAGCGAAAGAAGCGGGACTTGCACCAACCTCTTTTTATCGTCATTTTTCTGATATGGACGAACTAGGGTTAACATTAGTTGATGAGGCTGGTTTAACCTTAAGACAGTTAATGCGTCAAGCTCGTCAACGTATTGCTAAAGGTGGGTCTGTAATACAAATATCCGTTGCTACCTTTATGGAATTAATTGAAAGTAATGGTAATGTGTTTAGGTTACTCTTACGCGAACGTTCAGGTACCTCAGCAGCTTTTCGTGCGGCGGTTATTAGAGAAATTCGTTATTTTACCATGGAGCTGTGCGATTATTTACAACAGGCAAATGATCTTGAAGGTGAAGTTGCTTATATGCAAGCGAATGCCGCAGTAACTATTGTTTTTAGTGCTGGCTCTGATGCGCTTGATATTGATGATAAAGCAGAGCGCGAACAACTATCTAAACAAACAATTCAGCAATTACGTTTTATCGCCCGTGGTGCTGCTGAGTTGAGCGACCGCCGTAAAGCGGTGAGAAAAAGAAAATAGGCTACTGTATTAAGGTAACCTTATCGTTGTTTGATGTACATGTTATAGAAAACACTATTTACGCGTAAGTATCATGCCTACTTCGATGTGGTCTGTATAAGGGAATTGATCGAATAAAGCGAATTGTTGAATGATATGCGTGTGGCTTAATTGAATTAAATTATCTTTCAAGGTATTTGGGTTACACGATATATAGATAATTTTATTGAAACGACTAACCAATTCAATGCTATCTTCATCTAAACCTGCTCGCGGTGGATCAACTAATACCGTGTCATAATTATAAGCTGTTAAATCAAATCCCTCTAAACGTCTAAACTTACGTTCGCCATTCATTGCTTGGCTAAACTCTTCACTAGACATACGAACAATATCAATATTATCAATATTATTTGCTTTTATGTTTACTTGTGCTGATCTGACTGATGTTTTAGATATCTCTGTACCTAATACACGGTCAAAATTTTGTGCTAAGGCAATACTAAAATTACCGTTACCACAGTATAACTCGATCAAATCACCACTTGCATTAGTGGTCGCTTGTTGAGCCCAAAGTAGCATTTGTTCATTAACACCGCCATTTGGTTGAGTGAAACTATTTTCTACTTGTTGATAAACAAAAGTATTATGGCCAACTTTTAATGATTCCATGACGAAATCTTTATCGATAATTATTTTTTGTTTCTTAGCTCGGCCAATAATATCTACAGGTGCAATTGAAGACAGCTCATCTTTAAGTGTCTTCGCTGCATTCTCCCATGAAGGTTCCAACGGTTTGTGGTAAAGCATACTAATGAGTAACTCACCACTTAAAGTTGATAGGAAATCTACTTGGAATAATTTATAGCGAAGCTCTTTCTTATCTTTAATTGACGTTAGTAAAGCTTTCATCGCTTGATTAATTAACACACTTGCTACAGGAAAATCATCGACACGATATTTCTCTTTGGTTTCACTATTAAACATAATGTAATAAAGATCTTCATCTTGATGCCAGACTCGAAATTCTGCACGAAGTCGATAGTTTAATGGTAAGGAAGGGAAAATTTGTGCTTTGGGAACATTCAAACAAGAAAATAACTCTCTCATATCATGCTCTTTTGTCGATAATTGCTGTGCATAGTTATCGGGATGGATATGATCAAACATGCTTGAACCTATATATAATTAGAGACTGAAGTAAACAAGAGCGCAAATTCTACTCTCGCTTATATTATTGTCTAGGCTTTTTTAGCATTAATTTTCTGGAAGAGTAAAAATAAAAAACCTATTAATAGATGAAATATTAATAGGCTCATAGATAACTATCTTTATAGTGGAAAGATTAATCAGTAGTTTCAGTTCGCTCAGGGCGTTCTTTAGCTTCTCTAACCTTTAATGTACGTTGTTGAAACTCAGTGTCATTCAATGCAGTAATCGCCTTATCAATATCACCTGAGGCCATTTCTACAAAACCAAAACCACGACGTTTTCCCGTATGCTTGTCTTTCATTAATCTTACAGATTGCACAGTACCATGATTAGAAAATAATTCTCTAATGGCTGTTTCATTAGCACGGTAGGGTAAATTGCCAACATAAAGAGTTTTGACGTCCTCTGATGATTCTTGTGTCGGCACGCTTGTATTAGTGGTACTTGAAGAGTTACTAAGTAAAGGGGCAACAAAGGCACTTATAAAAACAATTACTGAAACAACAGCAGGGGTAATTGAAACAGTACTAGTAATAATGTAAGCAACGATAGCAAAAACAATAGCTATAATTACGGTTGAGATTTGCGGAGACTTCATAATGAATACCTAATTATTATTTTAATTTATATGTGTATAAAAACAAAAAATGAAATTCTATGTTACCCACCTT
>Ga0105358_10002131_pt1 | contig 10576 bp, 9 predicted proteins | sample GOMGulsemesocosm_5_FD_83509 | JGI IMG/M metagenome (GOLD analysis project Ga0105358, IMG submission 83509) | Methane-oxidizing microbial communities from mesocosms in the Gulf of Mexico - GOM15C Gulf of Mexico | ecosystem: Environmental > Aquatic > Marine > Cold seeps | place: Gulf of Mexico...
GGTAAATCAGGTACTGCTATTTCGTTAGTTAGCCCGAAAGATGAAAAGTTTTTAGATAATATTGAAACCTTAATTGGTCGCCAGTTTGAACGAATTGTTGCACCGGGGTATGAATTAGATAGACCGTTACCTGCACAGTATAAAGAAGATTTAGATCAGCCTCTTAAAAAGAACCGTTATCAGTCTACTCGTGATAAAAATCAAGAAGTAGCACGTAAAAAAACGGCTAAGTCAACAACAGATAAAAAGCGGAAAAAGCCAGCAAGTACTACAAAATACAATAATAAAATCAAAAAGAAACGTTAAAGGTTATGTTGACGTTTGCAATGTGGCGCTAAATGGAAGCAGTGATAAATGAGCATCATTGATATTCCATTTTCAAAACGCCATCATTGCTGGTTTTGTGGTGAGCCGAACCAGTATTTGTTCACTTTTCCGCATGGAAAATATTCTGTCTTTCACTGCCCCCACCCTAAACTGCAAGTTCCTACCTGTAAAGAATGCAAGCAAATAGCCTTAAAGGTAAAGTCCGACTCTATTTGGGCGGTTAATACTCAAGTTAAACAGGGTTTAATGACTCTTTACAAAAAAGATCTCGCCATCGGTCTTAATTGGACAGAGGAAGAACTAGCGAATAGCGAGTTTAAGGGTGGGAATTTTGAGGGCTTTCAACGAAGTGCATGGTTTGTCTATAGCGTTGCTGAACAACGAATGAGTTATCAAGGTTGGCCGATATTTATTGATGGTTTTGAGGTTGACGTTACTTATACTAAATCCTGTTTTGCCGTTGATGGCGCAATTTACCCAAGCATTGACGATGCAGTGCAACATTATTGTTATAGCTTTGATATAAACATTACGTTCTTTAGGCAAGTATTAGATAAAGTGGGTGAATTACGGTTTATGCATGCGGTAAGATATGCTCGCTTGTTTGTTGGCTCAACACCTAATGAACAAGCGGTTGCTTTAAAAGAGCTTTAGATACCCACCATTATGTGGGTATAAATATATGTAGAAAATTTATCAAACTATGCGATTAAACAAGGCTTAAAGAGTTTGGCTGCAGCATTTTTTTGCTATATAAAGCTTTATCCGCACGTTCAAAAAAGCTATTTTCGTTATCGGTTCTATTCATAAATGTATAACCTAAACTACAACCTACATTATATTTAGATAATAAAGGGCCGTTTTCCAGTGCTTGTTGAATACGACTTTCAATAACATGCAGAGAATGTTCACTGGCATCTTCAACAATAACAACAAATTCATCACCACCAAATCTGAAGACACTATCTGAGTCTCGTACACATGAGGTGAGTGCATCAGCAAAGTGTTTGAGAATTTCATCACCGATATGATGACCATAAGTATCGTTAATTAACTTAAATTTATTAAGGTCACATACCATTAAGCCAACCTGCCGTTGTTGTCGGTTTGCATGGTGCATAGCTCGCTTAATTTGCTGATCGTAGTAACGTCGGTTACCTAACCCCGTTAAACAATCATGCATTGCTAACGCCATCGCTTTTTTATATTGAATTGCGTTATGGATAGGGTTAATAAGGTATTGGTGTAATTCATTAAGAATTTTATAATTTTTTAAACTGATCGGAGAGTTAATTGAATAGCTTAACGTACCCAGAAACTTATTATTAATTTTAAGTTCAAATTGGCGTTCAGCTCGGCCTTGTCGGCTACCTAAAATTGATGCGCTCAGGTTACCTTGAGTAAAAGATAGTCCGCAAAAATCGATGTATTTAGCCGCGTCCATCGCAAAAATATTTAGCACTTTATCTAGCTCAAGCGTGCTTTGTAGTTGTTCCATTAAAGCAAGCTTTCTGTGGGTATTATCGTCACGGCTAGTCTCTAATACTTTAAAGGCATTATACTCGAATGCCTGGCTATCGAGTAAATTCAATGTTTGCATGTAACCACCAATTCAACTGTAAGTGTTAGTTTCTTGATATAAAGCAAAAACAGTGCCTGTTTTTGGGGATTTGTTCTATTTTTTAATTTATTGATTTAATTGTTAAATAACTCATTTTTTGTTTATATTTTTAAGTGTCAATCTACTGGCGGCAATAGTTTGCCGGTAATAATGAGGTTTTAGCCGCATTATTATTCTCAAACTTTAGCTGTCGAATGTTCATGGTCATCGCTATACTAGTAAGTAACCAATAAAAATAATCAATCCATTAATCTATAAGGATATTTTGTGTCAGGTTTTCTTGAAATTCTTGCTATTCTCACCAGTGCCGTACTCATCGTCTGGCTTTTTCGTCGTATTAAGTTACCGGCAATTTTGGCTTACTTGGTTGCTGGCATGGTTGTTGGCGAGCATGGTTTAGCCTTTACTCAAGATCAAGGGGATTATGAACATTTTGCTGAATTGGGCATTGTATTTTTATTATTTACCCTCGGACTTGAATTCTCTATACCTAAATTGCTGGCAATGCGTCACTTGGTTATTTCGGTGGGTAGCTTACAAGTTGGTATCTCCTTATTTATTTTTACACTTATTGCCTTTGTTTTAGGACAAACCTTTGCTAGTTCATTAGTTATTGGTGGTGTTTTAGCCTTATCTTCTACTGCCATTGTTATTCGCCAATTAAGTGAAAGTGGCGCGATGAAGCGTAAATCAGGGCAAATATCGGTTGCTGTTTTACTTTTTCAAGATGTCGCGGTTGTGCCTTTATTAATTATTATTCCGATGTTAGCACTTGAGTCTGAATCATCGATGACCGTTGCCTTATTACTTGCGCTAGTTAAAGGTGTCTTTGTTGTTAGCATTTTAATGTTAGCGGGTAAGTGGTTATTACCTAGGTTATTTAATTTAGTTGCCCAAGTGCGAACCGATGAATTGTTTGTATTAACAACACTACTGGTCACTTTAGTTGCCTCGGCATTAACCCAATGGTTTGGTTTATCTATGGCATTAGGAGCTTTTTTAGCAGGTATGATGCTAGGTGAAAGCCAATATAAGCATCAGCTAGAAGCAGATATAAGACCATATCGCGATATATTATTGGGTTTGTTTTTTGTTACTGTTGGCATGAAGCTCAATATTGGCGTTTTAGTTTCGTCACCACTAACAATTATCAGCATTTTAGTCGTTTTTATGGTGATCAAAATAATATTGATAAACATGCTAGCCGTTCGTGCAGGTGAAGCATCTAAGGATGCTTGGGCGTCGGGTTTTATGTTGGCACAAATGGGCGAGTTTGGTTTTGTGCTTATAGCGCTAGCAACCCAAGTTGAATTATTACCTAATGAGGTTGCCTCTATTTTATTAGGGGTTGGTGTTATTAGTATGGCAATAACACCCTTTATGGTCAGTAATGCCCGTTCTTGGTCATTGAAATTAAGTCATGATAGTCAGGTTGACCAGCAAGAGTTGCAACAATTACCAGAGAACAAAGACTTAAAAGATCATGTTATTATTTGTGGGTTTGGTCGTGTCGGGCAAACAGTAAGTCGATTTTTAAAACAAGAAAATATTGATTTTGTCGCAATTGATATAGATCCCTTAAGAACAAGTAAAGCAAGGGATGCAGGTGAAAATGTTCTTTTTGGTTCATCTCGGCAGGTAGAGTTATTACAAGCGGCACATTTGTCACAAGCTAAATTGGTTGTTATTGCTTTTGGTGAAGATAAACAATCTGTTGAAGTTATTCAAAAGGTGAGAACTTTATCGCCTGACGTACCTATTTTAGTAAGAACCCGCAACGATGACCACTTAGAACTTTTACAAGATGCTGGTGCTAACCAAGTGGTGCCAGAGATACTCGAAGGTAGCTTAATGTTAGTATCACAAGTGCTTTCGTTATCGGGTGTACCTTTTTCTCGCATTATGAGGCGTGTGCAACAAGAACGTAAAAGTCATTACAATCATCTCCATGGTTTTTATCAGGGTGAACATACCGATATGAGTCCAGAAGCGATTGAACGTATTGAATTTGCCCACGCCATTCTACTTAATGATAACTCTTTTGCAGCAGGTCAGACTATTGGATCACTGCAACTAGCCACTCGTCGCGTTATTGTTGTTGCTTTAAAAAGAGCAGGGATTGAAATGGAGACACCTGATGAAAGTACTATTTTACAAGCTCAAGATACGTTAATTGTTAGAGGGAAACCAAGGAGAGTGGAGCGAGCTGAGCGTTTTATTCAAGAGGGGGGCTAATATCTATTTTTGAGAATCAGTAATCAGTAATCAATAATCGATAAGAAATCAGAGAGATAAAAAACCTCTGATTTCTGTTTCTTGTTCCATCGCATCTTTATAACCAAGCTTTATTAATTCTCTACAGTAATTTTTATCAAACAATAAATAGCTGACGATACTCGATTCTGAATCATTGGTGATGCCTATGGTTCTAAGCAATAAGCGAATAGATAAGGGCAGTTCTGCAAAGTACTTAACTGCGATAGCATTAAAATCATGACTTGGATTAACCAACAAAGTTTCAATGTTTTTAAGGCCATCTCGTTCTTTTCTTATATGTTCAGGAATTAACGTTAAGGTTTCATTAATTCGTGTCATTCGTTCAATATCACTTTGTAATGTATCTGAGAAAATTGTATCTAGAAGGTGACCAGCAATTGTGGACGTTGTTGGCGGATGAGGGTTGTTTTCTCTGGCGTGAAGAGGCTCTTTAGGTTGTTCTACACCCACGATGAATATTTTCTCCGCGCCTAAATGTATCGCTGGACTTAGTGGTGATAATTGATGAATAGATCCATCGCCAAAATGTTGTCTTCTGATTTTAATGGATGGAAAAACCATCGGAATAGCCGCTGAAGCCATTAAATGATCACAGTTTATTTGACTTGGCTGACCACGACGTTTAGCTCGATACCAAGGGGGAATACCTTCTTGGGATTGATAAAAACTGATGGAATCACCTGAGTTATAGCTCGATGCAGTAACTGAAACCGCGGTTAAATAACCTCGTAAAATATTGTTATCAATACGTTTGAAGTCCATTACCTCACTTAATAATTCACGTAATGGCGCATTGTTTAATAAACTTCGGGCTGACTTATTAGCGTAGTCAGCTTGAAAGGTTGCTAACATGCCCTTTGATATATGACTAAATACACGAAGTGGGTCGCTGTGATAAATGCGCTGTGTTTGTAAGTTTTTCCATACCCACTCAAGCTTTTTAACGCCTAAGTGAAAACATGAGGCATAGCAAGCAAGTGCCGTGGTATTGATTGCACCGGCTGATGTACCGCATATTATTGGGAAAGGTACACCATGATTACGTGGCACATATTTGGCAATCGCAGTAAGTACGCCTACTTGATAAGCAGCTCTTGCACCACCTCCCGTAAGTACTAATGCATTGTTACTCGTTTTGTAACTTCTTTTTTTTGCCATAGCGTAAACATGTTTTACATCAAAAGGTTAAATATAATTATTATTTACTAATTCATCTATTTCTAAGTGTATGTAGTTTTATTGATTCATGCTAGATGTTTAAATTAAAAACTAAGATCTCAGAGGGTTTTATTTCATCAATTGTAGGTATTCAGTAATTAAATGGGAATTTCTTTCTTCTTTTCAATACAATACGTTCCTTAATTTTTTATTTGTCATGGTATTACTTTTGGAAGTCTGGATTTATTTCACTTTACTTGCAGCCTTTATGCAAGCCGTGCGTACTGCTGGTCAAAAGCAGTTATCAGGTTATTTAACTTCGATGGCAACAACAGGTGTACGTTATGTTTATGCATTACCGTTTGCATGGCTTTACCTTTATTGGTTATTAGATTTTCGCCAAATTAGTGCGCCAGAGCTTAATAACGATTTTTTACAATACGCGCTTATTGCCTGTGTAATGCAAATTATTGGTACGGTTTGTTTAGTGGCGGCTTTTAAATATCGTAACTTTGCTGTTGCCACAAGTTTAGCTAAAACTGAGGCTATTCTTGTAGCTATAGTTGGCGCATTGATATTTTCTACTTCTTTAAGTGTATTGGGCTGGTTTTCTGTAGCTATTGGTGTTGTTGGTGTCATTGTTGTATCTAAAGTTAAATTTACCTATAAAGACGTTTTTCAAAACCCCGGTGCAGGTTTTGGCTTGGCAGCAGGACTTGGTTTAGCAATAACAACGTTGTTAATACGGGAATCAAGTTTGGCACTTAATACTGATTTAATGGTAAGTGCTGCGGTTACACTCGTTTTTATGATCACCGTACAGTCACTCATTTCTGTGATATATGTATATTTTGAAGATAAATCACAATTAAGCTTAATGTTAAAACACTGGCGATTATGTTTATTTGTTGGTATTACCAGCGTGATAGGCTCAATAGGTTGGTTTACCGGTGCAAGTTATCAAAATGCTGCATTTGTTAAAGCATTAGGGCAAGTTGAGTTTTTTATTACTTTATTTTTAACACATCGCTTGTTTAAAGAGAGTATTAGTAAAAAAGAATATTTAGGCATGTTATTAATTGTTGTTAGTGTACTGATTTTATTACTTTGGGCGTAGTGACCTGCCTTTGTATTTGGTAAACTATCATCATTATTTATAAATTACACTGTTTGGAAAATTAATGAAAATCGAAGATAAAATTGTAGTTCAATTTCACTACACTCTAAAAGACGAAGCGGGCAACGAGCTAGAGTCATCACAAGGTAGTGATCCTTTAGCCTATCTTCATGGTCATAACAATATGCTCGTGGGTGTTGAAAAAGCGCTTGAAGGCAAAGCGGTTGGTGACAAATTTTCAGTTACTCTGCAACCTGAGGATGCATACGGTGAACGCAAAGACGATATGATTCAACGTGTACCTGTTAAGCACTTACAAGGTTTAGCTGGTCAAGGTTTGAAAAGTAATGCTAAATGGAAAGCAGGTATGACAGGAGTCGTTGAAACAGAACAAGGTCAACGTCAAGTGACTGTTATTAAAGCAGGTAAGTTTATGGTGACCGTTGATACTAATCCCCCTCTTGCTGGCAAAGTACTAACGTTTGATTTAGAAGTAGTAGAATTGCGCCAAGCAACAGATGAAGAAGTTGAGCATGGTCATGCTCATGGCGTTGGTGGCCATCATCATTAGTCATTAGTTGTCAAATAATGACATTTTAGTTCTTAAGGCCAACAATTTGTTGGCCTTATTTGTATGGTTAGCATAGGTTCTCATTAGTACATGAAAGATAAATTACTCAACGGACATCATCTTCCCTTAAATCAGCAAGTTGAATTGTTATCAGAGTTCATTATGAGCATTGATGATATGCCTCAGGTACTGGAGGCAATTACTGACCTTCCCGATGCATGGGTCGGTGCAGGTTTTATTTTTCAGAATGTATGGAATGTAATTCATGGTTTTGAACTGAATCATCATATAAAAGATATTGATATTTTTTACTGGGATAGTACAGATTTGAGTTGGCAAGCTGAAAATAAACAGATCGAACAGTTAAATAAGGCATTGCCGAATACAAATATAGCGATTGATGTCAAAAATATCGCTCGTGTACATCTTTGGTATGAACAACGTTTTGCTATTAAAAAAAAGCCATATAAAAGTGTTCAAGAATCTATCGCTACATGGCCTGTCATTGGTGCATGTTTGGCAGTTCGTAAAAACAAAGGGCAACTAGAGTTTATCGCCCCTTATGGTTTTCAAGATATGTTTTCAATGCGGGTGAGACCAAATAAGGTTTTAGTGAATAAAGATATTTATCAAAGTAAAGCGCTAATATGGCAACAGCAGTGGCCCTTATTATTTGTTGAACCTTGGTAAAATGTGCGAGTAAGTTTTTCTTGGCAACTATCCTGAACAAAGTTATTCACTTGGCAAAATGTAAATAGTCTACACTTGCTAGATAAATATTTTTCATCGAAGCAACAGCTGTTAAGGTAATGGCTGAAAAATAATTAATAAAAATTATAACAAGGGAATTTATGAAGTCATTATTTAATCTCACAACGCTGCGCCCCGTTAGTACACTTGCTTTAGTTATTTCTAGTTTATTATCAACAACTGCTTTTGCTGATACACAAGTTATTCATGCTGGGGAGCTTTTGGTTAATCCCGGTAAAGCGCCTTTAGTTAAACAAACCTTAGTTGTGACCGATGGGAAAATAACAGCCGTTAAAAAAGGTTTTGTTGCGATAACTGAATTTGGCGGTGATGCCAAGCTAGTCGATTTATCAACAAGCTTTGTTATGCCTGGTTTGATGGATATGCATGTACATTTACAAGGTGAATTAGGACCAAAAAACGACAGTCAAAAATTAAGGATGTCTGATGCTGATAAATTAGTGAAAAGTGCATTCTTTGCTAAGAAAACACTAATGGCCGGTTTTACTACCGTACGTGATTTAGGTGGAAGCCCTGAGCAAAGTTTTGCTCTTAGAGATGGTATTAAAAGAGGACTGCTTGATGGGCCTAGAATTATCGCCGCAGGTAGTAATGTTGCAGTAACTGGTGGCCATGGTGATGTTGACGGTATGAGCCCTGATTTATTAGAAATGCATACAGCAAAAACGGTTTGTGATGGGCCTTATGATTGTCGCCGCGCAACCCGCCGTGCAATTAAGTTTGGTGCAGATGTTATTAAGATCACCTCAACAGGTGGTGTTTTATCAGATACCGATACGGGAACGGGTCAGCAAATGGCCGATGATGAATTACGTGAAGTTGTAGATGCGGCACATGCCCTTGGACGAAAAGTTGCAAGTCATGCCCATGCGGCGGCAGGTATTAATGCTGCATTGCGAGCAGGTGTTGATAGTATCGAACATGGCAGTTACGCAAATAAAGAAAGTATTAAACTTTTTAAGAAGAGTGGTGCTTATTTAGTTCCTACCTTAATGGCTGGTGATACGGTTGTTGCTTTAGCAAAGAACACTAACTTTATGTCACCGGCAATCGCAGCCAAAGCGATCCGTGTTGGTGGTGATATGATCGCCAATTTTAAGCGTTCATTTAAATCAGGCGTTAATATTGCTTATGGTACTGACAGCGGTGTTTCACCTCACGGGAATAACGGCAAAGAAGCGGTATTAATGTATAAAGCGGGTATGAAACCAGCAGATATTTTAAAATCTGCCACAGTAAATTCAGCTGATTTAGCTGGTTTAAGTAAATCTATTGGTACATTAGAAGTAGGTAAAGTTGCCGATATCATTGCTATGCATAATAGCCCATTAAAAAATATCGAAGAGCTGTTAGATGTTGATTTTGTGATGAAATCTGGAAAAGTATTTAAGAATAAATAACGCACTTTAAATTCAATTTTATTACCTTTAAAAAGCCAGCATTGCTGGCTTTTATGTTCAGGATGAACAGTTAGTGTTTTTGTAGGTCGAAATTTATTTCGACAATTGTATGTACATAATAGTAATTGTCGAGCCTCGTTACACTCGTATCAACCTACATTGGTTTCCTTTCATTTCTATTAAGATTGAGCAATAGCCGCTTTTCTTCTGAATTTAATCGCGCCAGTCGTTAAGGCAACACCGGTTAAAACAAAGCCACAACCTAACATCATCCATGAGGTGATTATTTCATTAAGAAATATTACGCCCCAAAATAAGCCAAAAACAGGAATTAAATAAGTGACTGATATTGCTTTTGTTGGCCCTAAAAAAGTGATTAATCGAAAGAAAATAACATAGGCAATGCCTGTACATAAAACACCAAGTAACAACACTGAGAGCATTGCTGAGTCGCTTGGCATGGTTTCAGGGATAAAAAATAAACTGATGGGTAACAATACAAGGGTTGCACTGACTTGACTGCCTGTTGCTAAGGCTAACGGTTTTACACCCGTCAGATACCTTTTCGTGATATTTGCCGAAATTCCGTAACATAAGGATGCCAACATAACGGCCAAGGTCGGTAACATGACATCTTCTTGTGCAATAACCAGTTTATCGAACATTAGGAAATAAACACCAATAAAGCCTAAAATAAGGCCAAATACAGCACTTAGACTTAACTTATCTTTGAGCCATAAAAAAGCCACAATAGCGCCAAACATGGGTGTTGTTGCATTTAATACTGAGGTTATACCTGCTGTTAAGGTAAGTGTCGCCCAACCAAAGAGAATAAAAGGAATAGCGGTACTGAACATTGCCATGATGAATAGTTTTAAGTAATAACCTTCTAAATTTAGGTGTTGCTTGTTCAGTAATAGTATTGGTACTAAAAAGACGCTAGCTATTAACGTTCTGATTGCCATAAATAGAAACGGACCAAATTCCGCGCCACCTAGCTTCATAAAAATGAAAGAGGCTCCCCATATAGCGGCGAGTAGCGGTAGTTCAATAAGTGGTCGTACAGTCATTTTAATTACCTAAGTGGTGAGTACAATTATTCATACAATGATATTTCTAAAACTTCAATTTGGCTGGCATTAAGTAAATGCCATTTAATATTAAAGTCATATAAACGTATGCCATAAATATTTTTATCTTCGTTATTTTTTTTATAAGCGGGTCGTGGATCTTGTGCAAGTACTTGGCTGATTAATATAGATAACTCAGGATGTTGTTGCTGATATTTTTTCAAACTGAGCGCTGCCGACTTTTTAAAACTTACCGAACAGTTA
>Ga0105358_10002140_pt1 | contig 10553 bp, 7 predicted proteins | sample GOMGulsemesocosm_5_FD_83509 | JGI IMG/M metagenome (GOLD analysis project Ga0105358, IMG submission 83509) | Methane-oxidizing microbial communities from mesocosms in the Gulf of Mexico - GOM15C Gulf of Mexico | ecosystem: Environmental > Aquatic > Marine > Cold seeps | place: Gulf of Mexico...
CCTAGCGATGGCATGGCAATTAAAAATTGATTTTCTAAACTATCCATTTATACCTCTAAAATTATAATTGCCGGAGTATACTCTTATCGAAACTCGAAACTCGAAACTCGAAACTCGAAACTATTTCCTAATATTCTCTTCAATCGCATCCATTAATTTACCACTAATATTAATAGGGTAAGCGGCTTCTATTTCTCGTATACAAGTTGGGCTAGTAACATTTATTTCCGTCACTTTATCACCAATCACATCTAAACCAACAAAATATAAGCCACGCTTTTTTAACTCAGGGGCGATGGTTTCAGCAATCAGTTTATCACTTGGGCTTAATGGTCTGGCAACACCTCGGCCACCAGCGGCTAAGTTACCACGTGTTTCTCCTTGGGCAGGAATGCGCGCTAAACAGTAAGGCATTGGCTCACCATTAACAATTAAAATACGTTTGTCGCCATCAACAATTTCTGGCATATATTCTTGTACCATAGCGTACTGTTGACCATGGTTTGTTAAGGTTTCAATGATTACCCCAACGTTGGCATCATCTTCTTTAATACGAAATATTGATGAGCCCCCCATGCCATCAAGTGGCTTAATGATAATATCTTTAAGCTCTTGATGAAAAGTTCGTATTTGCTTGTCACTGCGGGTAACTAAAGTACGGGGCGTTAAGTCAGCAAACCAAGCGGTAAATAGCTTTTCATTACAATCTCGCAAGCTTTGTGGTTTATTGACAATTAAGGTACCTTCAATTTCAGCACGTTCAAGCATGTAAGTTGCATAAATGTATTCAGTATCAAAAGGTGGATCCTTACGCATTAGAATAGCGTCAAGTTCACTTAAAGCGATATCTTGTTGATCAGATAATTCATACCAATGGTTAGCGTCATCAAATACTTTTACTTTTTGTGTATTAGCTCTCGCTTGGCCTTGATCAAGATATAAGTCTTGCATCTCCATGTAATAAATTTCGTAGCCACGCTTTTGGGCTTCTAGCATCATTGCCATGGAAGAGTCTTTAACAACTTTAACCTCAGAAATAGGATCCATTACGATACCTAGTTTTATTTTTTCAGATTGTGCCATTGTTATGTTCTACCCTATCTTTATATTATTTTAAATCGCCAAAGCGACATTGCAGCGCAGTAATTGCGGTAAGCGCGGCCGTTTCTGTTCTTAATACTCTTGGACCAAGTAAAATATCTTGAAAATCAGCTTGGTTTGCTTGGCTTATTTCTTCATCCGATAACCCGCCTTCTGGGCCGATTAATAATCTAATGCTTAAATTGTTGGCTGGTTTATCCATTGGTAATGTCATAATGGAATGTTCGGCTTTAGGATGTAAGTTAAGTCTTAAAGCGGTTGTTTGCTCATTTAACCAGTCTTGTAAAAGCATAGGCTCAGCGACTAAAGGCACAATACAGCGGCCACTTTGTTCACAAGCACTTATCACTATCTTTTGCCATTGTTCTCGTTTTTTTGCTAAACGTTCACTTGATAACTTTACCCCGCAGCGCTCGGTAAATAATGGCGTAATCTTATTCACTCCAAGCTCTACTGATTTTTGTAAGGTAAAGTCCATACGATCACCACGGGAAATGCCTTGACCCAAATGGATATTCAAGGTGGATTCGTTATTTACCGCTTCTTGACTGATTATTTCAACACTGGCATGCTTCTTTTTAACATCTACTAATTTCGCCGTGTATTGAAATACTTCATTGCCATTGTGCTGGTGACCATTAAACAAAGTGACTATGTCACCTTCATTTAAACGCAAAACTCTTACCATATGACCAAAGGCATCATCAGATAATTTCACCGTGCTGTTTACAATAAAATCTGTATTTTGATAAATTCGTGTTTTGGACATAGTCTCGCAAGGCTTACTTAGAGTAAGAAGATAGATACAAGATAGGGGTTAGGGTGTTAAAAAACAATGGGGGAGCTTAACTATTTTTTTGATTATAAATGAAAAAACCAGCAAAAATGCTGGTTTTTCTTAATGCTCAGTGTAAACACTATTAGTTCACTACTACTGACTTAATTTAGATTCCAGCCGCTTTACGCAAATCATCAGCTTTGTCAGTTTTTTCCCAACTAAAGGCGATAAAGGTATCATCACCCACCGTCATTTCAAATGGTTCACGACCAAAGTGACCATATGCAGCAGTTTGCTGATACATAGGATGTAATAAGTCTAACATTTTAGTGATGCCATAGGGACGTAAGTCAAAATTTTCACGAACGATTTCAACTAATTTCTCTTCACTTATTTTACCTGTGCCGAAAGTATCAACTGAAATTGAGGTAGGCTCAGCAACACCAATTGCGTATGACACTTGAATCTCACATCTGTCAGCAAGTCCGGCAGCAACAATGTTTTTAGCCACATAGCGACCAGCATAAGCAGCGCTTCGGTCAACTTTCGATGGATCTTTACCTGAGAAGGCACCACCACCATGACGCGCCATGCCGCCATAAGTATCAACAATAATTTTACGACCAGTTAAGCCACAATCACCTACCGGACCACCAATAACAAAACGACCCGTTGGGTTGATATGATATTTAGTGTTTTCAGTTAATAGCTCTGCTGGCAATACATGCCTAATAATGTTTTCCATTACCGCATCAACTAAATCTTCTTGCTTAATATCAGGGTTATGTTGAGTCGATAGCACTACAGTGTCAATCGCGACAGGTTTGTCGTTTTCATAAATAAAAGTGATTTGTGATTTAGCATCAGGGCGCAACCAAGGTAAAATACCTGATTTACGCGCTTCAGCTTGACGCTCAACTAAACGGTGAGAATAATGTAATGGGGCAGGCATTAAGGTTTCAGTTTCGTTAGTGGCATAACCAAACATTAAGCCTTGATCGCCAGCACCTTGATCTTCTGGTTTAGAACGATCAACACCTTGGGCAATTTCAGGTGATTGTTGACCAATCAAGTTCATAATGCCACAAGTCGCGCCATCAAAACCGACATCAGAAGAAGTGTAGCCAATATCACTAATAACATTACGAGTGATGGTTTCTAAATCAACCCAAGCGTTAGTGCTCACTTCGCCTGAAATAATTGCCACGCCAGTTTTAACCATGGTTTCACAAGCAACACGGGCAAATTTATCTTTAGCAATAATGGCATCTAAAACCGCATCAGAAATTTGATCGGCTATTTTATCTGGGTGACCTTCAGAAACAGACTCTGAAGTGAAAAAGTGTGTAGACATAAATCCTCTGCAGATTGCATTTCAGCATTCATTTTTAGATTTTATATAACAGCTTAATTCATTAAGGCGATATAAAATTTGCGCTAAAATGTAAACATTGATAGTAATACAATAATAATGCGCAGATTCTACTCTTTTAATAGTCACTTTTCTAGCATTTTTACGCCTAGACGTCTAAATGGCTGCTGTTAAATGGATATTTACTTTTCTTTACATTGCACGAACGTATATTTACATAAAAAAAATTAAACTAAAAACTTCACCTCAAGTAAGGCCGTAAAGCACTATGAATAAATACTTATCCATAATAATGGTTTTCTCACTCTCCGCTTGTGGAGGCTCAAGTGATAAGGCGGCAGATGATATCGAAGTAATTGAAGTAGTGGACGTTATACCGCAGGAGGAGTCGGTAGCAGATGTTGTTGCAACAAAAAAACCGAACATACTATTAATAATTTCTGACGATCAAGGGCTTGATTCGTCAGCACAATATAGTTACTCAGCTGATATTCCTAATACGCCAACAATCAATAAATTTGCTGAAAAAGGGGTTACTTTTGATAATGTGTGGGCAACGCCAGCTTGCACTACAACCAGAGGAACACTTATTACTGGCCAACATGGTATTAATAGCGGTATTAGTTATGTACCTGTGGTAATGGACAGTAATACTCAAACCCTACAACGCTATTTGAAGTCTTTGTCATCGAGTTCAACTTATCAAACGGCGGTTATTGGTAAGTGGCACTTGGCGGGAGGAACCCCTGATGTAAACCACCCAACTGATAGCGGTGTTGATTATTATGCTGGCACTATTGCTGGGGTGATTGATGATTACTATGATTGGCCATTAACGCTTAACGGTGAAACGAGCCAAAGTACGCAATACCATACCAGTAAAATGACTGATTTAGCTATTGATTGGCTTGATATGCAAACTCAGCAAGATAATCCTTGGTTTATGTGGCTTGCTTATGTTGCCCCTCATGCACCTTTTCATTTACCCCCTGACAATTTACATCAAAGAGATTATTTAACGGGCTCGGAAGCTGATATTAAAGCAAATAAACGCGAATATTATTTAGCTTCAATTGAGGCGATGGATAGTGAAATTGCCAGACTGTTAGCATCCATACCGGAAAATGAGTTATCAAATACATTAATCATTTATGTCGGTGATAATGGAACACCAGCAGCAGTAATTGATAGCAGTGTTTATAGTAAGGAACACAGTAAAGGCTCTCTCTATGAAGGCGGCTTGAGAGTCCCTATGATTGTTTCAGGAACAGGTGTTACCAGAGAAGGTGTTCATGAAGGAGCATTGATTAATACCAGTGACTTTTATGCAAGCATTATAAATTTTGCCGGCAATGAGGTAAGCCAATTAAATGATAGTTACAGTTTTGTTGATTTGTTGTCAGTTGATAGTGATGGCCAAAGAACTTATAACTATGCAGAATTTCAAAGTAATGATGTCACGGGCTGGGCAGTTCGTAATAAAGATTATAAATTGATTGAACTTGAAGACGGTACTCAAGAGTTGTATTTAGTGAGTGAAGACTTAGCCGAAACAGCGAATATAATATCGAACAATAATGACATTATTAATGAATTAGCCGCTTATGCGCAACTAATTAGAGGCGAAGGTGGAGATTCACCTATTGATATTACTAATGCAACGTTAAGTAGTCGCAATGCTAATTGTGCTGATTATGTTCAACGTTATCAATCGACGGTGTTAGACGTTAATAATAGCCAAATATTCAATGGCGATTTAACGATATCACTTGTTAACGGCAAGTGTATCTTTCAAACAAACAATATACCTAATCATGATTTTAACGATGGTGGTACAGCATTTCCAAATCATGTCAGTGCTCAAAATATTACCTTTGAAATTACTGCTACACCAAGTCATGCAGTTACTAGTAGTAATATCAGTTTACAGCTTGATAATGCCATTTTACTTAACGGCGTAAAAGTTGATTTGCTTGCTGCAGCTTGCTATGGCGTTGGGGATGGAAAAGTTGGTTGTAATGACATAAATCAGCTATGGCGCTACGACCCTATGTTTGTTGCGAATGGTTTTAAAGTTGATAGCCACAATGCACATTCTCAACCAAATGGCAGTTATCATTATCATGGTAAACCTAATGCCTTTTATGATGCCGAAAATACCGGGGTAGAATCACCACTTATTGGCTTTGCTGCCGATGGCTATCCCATTTACGGACCTTTTTTTGACGATGGTAATACCGTGAGAAAAGCATTGTCTAGTTATCAAGTGATCAGTGGTAACCGACCTGACAGCTCTGGAAATCCTGGAGGAACTTACGATGGAACTTATCGTGATGATTATCAATATACTGATAACTCAGGTGATTTAGATGAATGTAACGGCATGACTATTGATGGTGCTTATGGTTATTACATTACTGATGGCTTCCCTTATGTTCTAACGTGTTTTAAAGGGACACCAGACTCATCTTTTAACAAATAGTGACAAAATAAAACATGACTATGCAGTTTACTCAGGTAACAGCTGTAACCGTCACCTTCGAGGTGTATTAATCGAAGAGCTTGCTATTTATGACTAAGACTCCCGCTTAAAAAATTACGGGAATGACAAACCTGAGCAATGTACATAGGCAAGAAATTAAATCGCTAGGTTACTGATGAATATAAGCAATAACCTAGCTTTAGATTTAATTCTTACGCGCGAATAAGCATAGCATATCCAAGCCAAGTGAAGCGCCGGCTAAGGCGGTAATGGCGCCATGATCATAAGCGGGGGCAACCTCAACTACATCCATGCCAATTAAATTTATCCCTGCAATGCCACGTAAAATTCGTTGTGCTTGGTACGTTGATAAGCCGCCAATCACTGGCGTGCCGGTGCCGGGAGCAAAAGCGGGATCTAAGCAATCAATATCAAAAGTTAAATAACACAGGTTGTCACCAACAATTTCTTTGATCCTTTCAGCAGCTTTCTCAGCGCCATGTTCGTGTACCCATTGATTGTCTAAGACATTAAAACCAAGATTATCATCAATAGCAGTGCGTTGACCTATTTGCACTGACTTAGTTGGCTCGACAATGCCGTCTTTGACCGCATGATAAAACATGGTGCCGTGTTCTATTTTTCCTTCTCTGTCATTCCATGTATCGTAGTGCGCATCAAAATGAATCAGTGATAAGCCTTTACCATATTTTTGTGCATAAGCTTTTAAAATAGGGTAGGTGACAAAATGATCGCCGCCTAAGGTCAATGTTGCGCAGTCATTGTTAATGATATTACTAATGTGTGTTTGAATTTCATCAGGAATTTTTTCAGGGTGGCTGCTATCAACGCCACAATCGCCATAATCAACTACTGCTAACTCATCAAAGGGATCAAAGCCCCAATGTGGCACTGTGCCCCAGTTAATCGCTGAAGATTCTTCTCGTATGGCTCTTGGCCCAAAGCGCGCGCCAGGGCGATTGGTGCAAGCAAGATCATAAGGAATGCCCGTGACAGCAACATCGGCATGAGTTAAATCACGGCTATATTTACGCCTTACAAAACTTAAAATGCCTGAGTAGCTTGGCTCTATGTTTGTGCCTAATAATGCTTCACGGCTTAGTTTTTCATTAGAAATGGCAAAATCGGTTGCTCTGGTCATTTTAGTTATCTCCTAATACAGCCGGGAAAGCTACACAGCATTTCAAAGATTAAATTAGCGGCTAATAGCGAGGTATTGCCTGAAGTATCATAAGGAGGAGAAACTTCCACTAAATCAGCGCCGATAAGGTTAGTACCATACATACCTCTTATTATTTCTAATGCTTGTGGTGAAGTTAAACCTGCGGGCTCTGGCGTGCCGGTACCGGGTGCAAAAGCGGGATCAATACCATCGATATCAAAGGTTAAATAAGTGGGCGTGTCTTCGCCAATTATTTCTCGTACCTCAGCCATTAATGGTGTTAACGATTTTAACCAACATTCTTCGGCTTGCACTACACGTACACCTTGATCAATTGCCCATTGAAAATCTTGCGAGCTATAACCAGTAGCACGTTGGCCAATTTGTATCATTTTCTTAGGATCAACCAAGCCTTCTTCAATGGCTCGTCTAAAAATTGTGCCGTGGCACTCTTTTTCGCCAAACATAGAATCATTAATGTCGGCATGGGCATCAATATGTACCAGTGCCATGGTGCCGTGCTTTTTATACAAAGCACGTAAAATGGGTAGGCTAATGGTATGGTCACCACCAACAGTGACTGGCTTAATGTCATGAGCCATGATGTTATCGTAATGTGCTTCAATAATTTTAATTGAGTCAGCCAAATTAAAGGTATTAATAGCGGCATCACCAATATCAGCCACTTGAAAGCTATCAAATGGCGCTGCTTTGGTATACATGCCATAAGGGCGAACTAACACTGATTCATTGCGCACAGATCTTGGGCCAAAACGAGTACCACTGCGATTACTTGCGCCAATATCTAAGGGCACACCAACGATGCCTATATCGATATTACTGGCGTCAATACTGCTTAACTCACATGCCGGCAAGCGAAACATAGTGCCAGGGCCACCAAAACGAGGCATTTCATTACCACCCATAGGCTGATTAAAGCGTGGTTGTTCGGTATTTGAACGTTCAGAATTTGTCATGTTATTTTCCTTAGTTGCAACTATTTGTATTATTTGTTGTAAAAATCATCGCTTTGGTTTCGAGGAATTCTTCAACGCCCATTGCGGTGAACTCTCTGCCATTACCTGATTGTTTATAGCCGCCAAACGGGGCTAGATAGTTAAATTCACCGCCGTTTATCATGCATTGTCCCGCACGAATTTTTTTGGCGATGTTAATGGCGCTTGTATCATCTTTAGCAAATACTGCAGATGACAAGCCGTATGGCGTATCGTTGGCTATCTCAATGGCTTGTTCAATACTTTGATAAGGAATCATGCATAATACTGGACCAAAAATTTCTTCTTGAGCAATGCGCATTTTATTGTGCACATTAGCAAAAATAGTGGGTTTGACATAAAAACCTTTATCAAGCCCTATTGGTTTTTCTACACCACCGCACACAAGGGTCGCGCCTTCGTCAATGCCTAATTGGATAAAGCTTAATACCCGTTTTTGATGAGCCTTTGAACTTACTGGCCCTAAAAAGGCGTCATTATTCATGCCTACTGTGAGACTGCTAACTGTATTTTTAGCTAACTCAACTGCTTGTTTATATAGCGCTTGAGGTACTAACATTCGGGCTAAGGTGTTACAGCTTTGTCCGCTATTTAGCATGACATCTTCAACGCCGTATTTTACGGCTTCGGCTAAGGGCGTATCTTCAGTAAAGGCTTCAATAGTAGCTTCAGTTATACCTTCAGTGATGTCTTCGCCAATAATAAAAGGTGATTTTCCACCTAGCTCTTGCATCACGCGTTTTACGGTTGGCGCAGCCGCTTGAGCAACTTTTATCCCTGCCTCTGTTGAGCCAGTAAAGGAGACCATATCAATATCTTTATGACGACTTAGTGCATCCCCAACGACCATTCCTGTGCCGGGTACTAGATTAAAAACACCAGCAGGCGCGTTAAATTCAGCTAAAACAGAGGCGATAATTTCGGTCATGATGAAATCTTGCCATGGTGTTTGTTCTGAAGGCTTAACTACCATAGTACAACCTGCTGCTAATGCGGCACCTACTTTGCCAACAAATTGATGTAGTGGGAAATTCCAAGGGTTAATAAAGCCGCAAACACCAATTGGCTCTTTTACTATGAGGCATTTATCGCCTTGCTCTTGAGTTTCAGTAATACCGGTATGATCGGCAAATAACCCCATAGCATAAATTGCACCTTCAATTTGCAACCAACTAGCAACATGTGCAGGGCAACCCATGGTCTGCGAAACTGCCATGGTTAATTCATCTTGACGTTTTTCCATTTCACTGGCGATTTTTTTGATGATGTCACTACGAGTTGCTGACGAAGTTGCCGACCATGCATGAAAAGCTGCTTTAGCTGCGGCAACAGCCATGTCTACATGCTCGGTACTACCACAGGCAACTTGTGCTACAACTTCTTCAGTGGCAGGGTTAATAACATCAAGGATATCTGCTCCCTTGTTTTCTAGCCATTGACCATCAATGTATAGTTTGTTTAAATTAATTCTCTTATTAACATTGGCGTTATTCATAACTATAACCTTGCTCTGTTAAATCAATTAATGTGGCTTCAATACTTGCTCGTAAGGTATCAACAATAAAATCAATATCACTCTTAGTTAACGTTAACGGTGGTGACATTACGTTTAAGTGCACAACAGGGCGAACAATTAAGCCGTTAGCATCGGCATGATTGGAGATTTGTTTGCCAATATCCATTTCTTCTGGGAATAACTCACGTGTTTCTTTGTTGGCAACAAACTCAACACACCACATAAACCCTTGACCACGAATATCGCCAACAATCGGTAAATCACTTAGGGTGTTTAATTTTTCTTTGAAATAAGGCTCTAAATTTAAAACATTAGCTAGCAGTTCTTCACGTTCCATAATTTCAATATTTTTTAAGGCCGCGGCGCAGGCAACAGGATGGCCTGAATAGGTAAAACCGTGGGTAAAGCAGCGTCCGTGACCTTCTTCACTAATAACATCCCAAATTTGCTCGGAAAAAATCGTTGCACCTAAAGGAAGATAACCCGAGGTTAGGCCTTTAGCGCTGATGATAATATCAGGGACAATGTCAAAAACATCTTCAGACGCAAACCAGTGACCAAGGCGACCAAAAGCAGTAACGACCTCATCAGATACATATAAAATATCGTGTTTTTTGCACAGCTCCCATGTTTTTTGATGATAACCATAAGGCGGTATAATAACGCCACCAGCGCCCATTATTGGCTCAGCGAAAAACGCGGCAACATTGTCAGCGCCAAGGGTTAGAATTTTTTGTTCAAACTCTTCTACTAAGAAATCTAAAAATTGTTCATCGGTTTTATCGTCATACTGACCATATTTTTTTGGCGAAGTGACGTGATGAATAGTGTCTTGAATATAATCAAACTCCGCAGGGTGATCACCTTTTTTACCGCCAATAGACATCGCCGCAAAGGTTGACCCATGATAAGACATATCACGAGAAATAATGTGTTTCTTCTGATGCTTACCACGACAGTTTTGATAATACTGAATCAAACGATAAGCAGTATCTACCGCGGTTGAACCGCCACAACTGAAAAACACACGATTAAGCGACCCCGGTGCTAATTCTGCTATTTTTGCCGCAAGCTCGGTGGCTGGAATATTAGTCATATCGACAAA
>Ga0105358_10002144_pt1 | contig 10545 bp, 11 predicted proteins | sample GOMGulsemesocosm_5_FD_83509 | JGI IMG/M metagenome (GOLD analysis project Ga0105358, IMG submission 83509) | Methane-oxidizing microbial communities from mesocosms in the Gulf of Mexico - GOM15C Gulf of Mexico | ecosystem: Environmental > Aquatic > Marine > Cold seeps | place: Gulf of Mexico...
AAGCGCCTAAAAGCGGGTTGGGATAACGAGTATTTGTTGAAAGTGCTGTTTTCCATGAATGAAAAATAACGGGGAATTATAAGCGGTTGATGTTTATTCATTTTTTAATGCGATTGCCCTGGCAAGCAGTATCCCTTGTAGTGCACCATAATTAGTAATACTGGCAATAAAAATGACCAGCATAATCACAGCCGATAATCCAGCGACAATAAAACCTGTTATTTTTAAACGCTTTTGTTCATTTTCTGCATAGTCAGTTGATTGTTTTGTATCCGTACCCAAACAAGAGGTACAGAGTTTGTTTTTTAGGTTTAACACCCCCACGACATCTCCACAGTTTTTACATTGCCCAATCATGTCAATTCTCCTGTATCAATTAAATATGTGCCTCATGACGATACGATTAGATTATTTTTTTTGGCGCTTTCTATGCTCCAGAATTCTTGTTTTATCTAAATTAGTCATATACCGATAACTAATATAGCTTTTTTCCTTGCCTCGCCAGAAAGGGTTAACATCCACTGTCAGCTTGCCATAAAAACCATTAGCTGCAGTTTTATAGTAAAAGTACTTTTCATAGTTTTTATATCGACTTTCTGAAATATCAAAAGTATATAAATATTGGGTCTGGTAGCCTTTATCAGGTGCAAGGCTCATATATTGTATTTGTTCAACTTCAAGCAACTCCCCCATTTGCATAGTTAACTTAAAATGAACCATATTTCCTTCATTAATAAATTGTACATTTAGTGAGTTTGAGGGCTTTTGTAGCTCTCTAGGTAAAAAATTGACCTGATAACTCCTACCGTCACTCCATAAAGCTCTACTACTTCCTCCGGCAAATGTATTAATGACTCCTTCATGTTGTTTCCAAGCATAAAAGATATAAGGGTTGTTTTGCTTAGCATGCGACTTTATTTGTACCGAGTCTGAGAATCGTTGCCCATGCTCAAAGACACGCTGCGGCAATGTGATCTCATAGCCTTCTTTCGCTATTTTCTTAACCAAGAGTCTAGAACCGTAATTATCAGTAATATGAAAAAACCCCTGTTCATTACTGGTCACTTTATTAAACCCTGACCCTTCAGTTAAATAGCCTGAAGCACCATAAAACTCAATACTTGCATCAGTAACTGGGTTTCCTTGTTGATCTATGACCTTTCCATAAAACTCAATATCTGAACCATTATTGAAAAGTGCAATTAATCCATACATAAATGCACTCGCTATTTTCTTAGATACCGACAGAATGCTATTTTGATGCTCTTCAGCTTCTGCCGTCCGCTTCATAAGGTACTCATTTGAACTTTTAATAAAAGCTTCTGCTTCCCGTTGATCAGCTTGTATAGTGCAACTAAAAAAGAAAAAGGCACAAAGCAAAACTGAGGGACTAAAATTTATTTTATTCATCAGTTGCCTCCAACCTCTGCGCTGCAAGGTAAGCACTAAATTGTTTGCGAGGAATAGTGAAAATAAAGTAAAGCATAACCAAGATTATAATTAATTCGCCAAACAGCCACCAAAATTCATATAAATGTCCTCCGTTATAATCACCTGATATAAAGACTCTTATTGTATGAATTGCCGCGGCTCCCCATATAATAAAGTTCAAGATAACCATAAAATAAGCAGAAAGAAAAAAGCTTTTCTTTCTAAAGCATTGTTTCCAACGCATCAGAAAAATTATAGCAAGGTGAATAATAGTGGCTACCAGAATTAACATTATTAAAATTCCTTCACCCACCAAGCCCCACCTGCCACTATGTGCAAAAGCGGGCTGACATATCAGGTAGATAAAAGGAAGTAATTGGTATTTAATATTTTTCATTTTCACCCCCTTCCCTCAAATAAATGAATGGAAACCACATGGATTATGCCTATCTCCAGAATTTTCATGAGCTAAATCAATAGGAAGTAATATTGTGTCTGTAGCAACCGAAAAGCCAGTATCTATCACTGTTAATGGTATTACCATAGGTGATAAAAGAAGTAACCGTGGCTCTTTTGATATGCCAAGGTATGGAAGTGCAATCAGCAACTCAGCGGAACACTGAGTTGCTAGATATTCATTCCCCCAAAGGTTTCGGTCGCGTGTTGCAAGCGTACCACACCCCAATAACTGGCATAGCACGATACTGAGTAAAATAAGTTTAGTGAATGATGCTTTGTTTACGCTAAAGCCTGCTATGAGCCTATGACTAACGAGGTGCATTGCTCTCTCCTAGTTTGTTTGATTACAAACATGAAAAGCAATTCATATGCCAGAAATTTAATCAATACCAATCAAATGCTTATTGAACTTCTAATTTTATAAGGACAATCGACCATACATTTAATGCATAATAAGAAGCGCATAAAATGTACCTACATGATACTTATAAGGTGCTTAGCTAGACTTAAGCAGGATGAGCCCACCCCATTCATATTTACCTACTCACGCTTATTTCATCACTAATTTATCTCTATAAATCGTCGCACTAATCACGGCAATCGGTGGCATTACTATATTTAACACAGGAATAGTCAAAACCAACAACACTATGCCACCAAAACTCAACGCACCGATACGCACAGTTTTTAATGCCTCGCGCTGTTCTTTAAATAACAAGCCCTGATTTTCCAGTGGATAAGCAAAATATTCCATGCTCATACCCCACGCGCCAAACAAGCCCCACAATACTGGCGCAATCAAATTCACGCCAGGAATCACCGAAATAATAGCAATTGGAATAGCACGGCTTAATAAATAAGCGATACGCTTTAACTCAGAAAACAGTACTTTTGATAGCGCTTGCTCCTGAATTGGTACGGTATCACCGCGTATAATCTGCTGTGTTCTTGCTGATAAACCACCGTAAAAAGGTGAGGCAATTAAATTAGCCAATAAGGTGAAAGTAAAAAAACCAGCGACAAAAAAACTGATAAAAAATACCGGATAAATAAGCCAACTTAACCATTGCAACCAACCCGGTATAAATTGCGCAACTAACACACCGACATAGTGGTAGCCCAAATACAGCATAGCCGAATACAACAGAAAATTAATCAGCATTGGGATTAAGACAAATTTCCTTAATTCCTTGCGCATCAACATAGACATACCTTGCAATAAACTTTGTACAGCTAACACAGGGTTTAAACCTGCTTTTTTATCAAATTCACTATTCATTATTTAGTTCTCCAACACCCTTCTCAACAGGATTAAATACTGCACCACGCTCAGTCACAATAACACTTACTAATTCCGCAGGCGTCACATCAAACACTGGATTCCAAGCGCTAATTAAGCTTTCACCTTGATCATAACATTGCGGCAAAAATTCATTAGCAGCACGTTGCTCTATTTCAATATCATCACCTGATTGCATGGCAAAATCTATGGTTGAGGTTGGCGCTACAACCATTAATTTCACACCATGATATTTAGCCAAAACTGCCAAAGAATACGTGCCGATTTTATTAGCCACATCGCCATTCGCAGCAATACGATCCGCACCGACAATAATCCAGTCCACCTGCCCGCTTTTCATTAACATAGCAGCCGCTGAATCAGCAATTAAAGTCGATGGAATATTATCTTCTGCCAATTCCCATACCGTTAAACGCGCACCTTGCAACCAAGGACGTGTTTCATCAGCATAAATACGTCGTACTTGCCGCTGATAAGCACTACGAATTACACCTAATGCTGTACCATATCCGCCCGTAGCTAATGCACCAGCATTACAATGGGTTAATAAACCTTGGGCATCGGCTAAAATATCCGCACCTAATTCACCCATTTTTAAGTTGGCGGCTATATCTTGCTGATGAATATCTACTGCCAACTGAATCATTGTAGTTACAGGCGAGCCGTCTAATTGCTCTAATTTGCTTTGCATAAGATCTAAAGCCCAAAACAAATTCACAGCCGTGGGCCTAGAAGCGGCTAATAGCTTGATTTCTGCTTCAACTTGTTGTCGCCATACACTATTATCTGGTTGATAATGCTGATGCACAGATAAAGCCACTGCATAAGCCGCTGCGATACCAATCGCAGGCGCGCCACGTACTTGCATAGTTTTTATTGCCTCAGCAACATCAGGCGCAGTAACATACACCTCATAATGCACGATCTCAGGTAGTTTCCGTTGATCTAATACTAATAACTTTTGATCTTGCCATACTAACGCATGGACATTGAATTTTTGTTCCATTAATGCCCATACTCTCTTAGCTGTTTCATTTTAATAAACCTTTTAATTATGCAAGTTGATACGCTTATTCAAGCACGCTGGATTATACCTGTAGAACCTCATAATGTAATTCTTGAAGATCATGCCTTAATCATACATGAAGGCCGTATTCTGGATATTTTACCCGTGCGACAAGCACATGAGAAATACCAGCCCAAGCAATTAGAAGTTTTAGCCGATCACGCATTAATCCCTGGTTTAATCAATGCGCATACGCATTTAGCCATGACTTTATTTCGTGGCATTTCTGCTGACTTACATTTAATGGATTGGTTAGAAAATCATATCTGGCCGCTAGAAAAAAAATGGGTTAACGAGGCTTTCGTACGCGATGGTACAGATTTAGCGATAGCAGAAATGTTACGCGGCGGCACGACCTGCTTTAATGATATGTATTTCTTTCCGGAAATTACCGCGCGCCAAGCGATACATCATGGCATGCGCGCTAATGTCGGATTAATTCTAATCGACTTCCCGACGGCTTGGGCGGATGATCCAGAGCACTACATAGAAAAAGGCTTGGCACTGCATGAAGAGCTACGCCATGAACCTTTAGTGCGTACACCCTTTGCTCCGCATGCGCCTTATACCGTTTCTGATGAACCTTTAAAACAAATCAGTGCATTGGCAGAAGAACTCAATCTGCCTATTCATATGCATGTGCATGAAACGCACCATGAAGTCAGCCAAGGCGACCAGCGCCCCTTACAACGTTTACATAAATTAGGCTTAATCACGCCCTCATTTATTGCTGTACATATGACACAATTAACCGGTAGTGAGATTAAAAAATTCGCACAAGCCGGTGCGCATATTGTGCACTGCCCTGAATCCAATTTAAAACTAGCCAGTGGCTTTTGTCCGGTACAAAAATGTTTAGATGCGGGGATTAATGTCGCTTTAGGCACGGATGGTGCCGCCAGTAATAATGATTTGGATATGTTTGGTGAAATGCGGACTGCCGCCCTCTTAGCCAAAGGCGTAGCCAAAGATGCCAGTGCTGTTTCCGCTGCCACGGCATTACGCATGGCGACTTTGAATGGTGCTAAAGCACTAGGCATAGACGATATTACCGGATCGTTAACCATCGGCAAAGCGGCTGATTTGTGCGCTATCGATTTATCCGACATAGAAACCCAACCGATTTATAATGCTATTACACATTTAGTTTATTCCGCCTCGCGCCATCAAGTCAGTGATGTTTGGGTGGCAGGTAAACACTGCTTAAAAAACAAACAATTAACTACGCTGGATTTAGAAGATTTAAAAATTAAGCTAGCACAATGGCAGAATGATTTGCAGTTACCTGTTTAAGTAGCCCCTCCCACAACAAACCTTCCTATTTCACATACATCACCAAAATGCTTGAGCAATTCCTTTTTGCCTTAAATGTCACCGCACCCATTCTCATCCTATTAATCTTAGGTATTGCTTTCCGGCGCACCGGTTTTATTGATGAACATTTCATTAATATAGCCAATAGTTTTGTGTTTAATATCACTTTGCCGTGCATGCTATTTTTTAGTTTAGCGACCACACCCTTAAGCCAATCAGCCAATATCCCACTCTTTGTATTTGGCGTGCTATTTACACTCACTAGTGTCGTTATTTTCCAATTACTTAGCCGCGTATTAATCCAACCAAATAAACGTGCTGTGTTTGTACAGGGCGCTTTTCGCGGCAATTTAGGCATTATCGGCATTGCTTTAGCGCTGAATGCTTATGGACCAGAAATCCTAGCAACTGCCAGCTTATATATGGCCTTGATCGCGGTGATAGATAACCCTTTATCGGTCATTTTACTCAGGCGTAAAAGTGAATTTCCATTCAAATCCATTATTAGCAATCCTATTCTGATTGCTGTGGTTTTGGGCTTGATTTGTTCTAGTATTGATCTAAAAATACCGCAGTTCATTAATCAGTCTGGTCAATATTTAGCGCAATTAACGCTACCCTTAGCGTTAATTTGCATAGGCGGTAGCTTATATTGGAAAAATTTTCGCAATAATCGCCAAGAAGTGATTTGGGCTAGCCTATGCAAACTCATATTTATGCCTTTAATAGGCACGAGTTTAGCCATTTCTCTAGGTTTTCGCGGTCAGGAATTAGGCCTTATTTATCTCATGCTATCCGCACCAACAGCCGTATCGAGCTATGTTATGGCAAAAAAAATGAGTAGCTATGGCACGATGGCAGCAGAGATCGTTGCTATGTCTACTGCTAGCAGTACAATCATTATTACTCTAGGCCTGATTTTCCTAAAAACCACAAGCTTAATATAATATGCGCATCGCTCTGGCTTACATTTTTATTATTTTACTTTGGGCGACAACACCACTCGCCATTAAATGGAGTGCTGAAGGTTCGGGGTTTATTTTTGGTGTTGCAGCACGTATGTCAATTGGCTTGCTCTGTATCTTGTGTATGCTCTTATTAAGTCGCCAACCGCTACCTTGGCACAGTAAAGCGCGCCAAACCTATTTTGCCATCGCTGTACAAATTTATGGCGCCATGATGGCAGTTTACTGGGGTGCGCAGTTTATTCCCTCTGGCTGGATATCGATTATTTTTGGCTTATCGCCCTTTATTACTGCGTTATTAACCGCCCTCTGGCTTGGAGAACGCAGCTTAACGTGGGACAAATTACTCGCTTATCTTTTGGGGGTCGGAGGACTTACACTAATTTTTAACACAGCAGTACAAATGAGTTTTCAGTCAGTATTGGGGATTTCCAGTGTCCTACTCGCGGTATTTTTACAAGCACTCAGTGCTGTTTGGGTCAAGCGCCTACAAGCTAAACTACCCGCATTGACTCAAGTAACTGGCGGACTTATTTTTGCCACACCTTTATATCTAATTACTTGGTGGTTTATTGATGGCATCATCCCAACCACGTTGCCAGCGTATAGTTTATTATCTATTTTGTATTTAGGACTGATAGCAACACCAATTGGCTTTGCTCTGTATTACTATGTTTTGACTCATTTGGCAGCAACACGCGTGGCCTTAATTACCTTGGTATCGCCGGTATTAGCTTTATTTTTAGGATATTATTTGAACGAGGAAGTGCTGACTATAAAAATTATCGCTGGCACGGGGTTGATTTTATGCGCTTTATTGATTCACAGTTTTGTGGGTAGGCGTCATAGAAAAGCGGACTGAAGTCCGCCCTACTTCGGTATCATTGCTGCTGTTTATTAGCCACAACCCCATCATAAAAATCTCTGGTTTGCTGCGCACACGCATCAAATGCGTAAGTATTCGCTTTCTCTAAATACGGTGCCTTGGACGCTTCTAATTCAGCTTCATGCTCAATCCAATAGTCCATTTTATCGGTTAAGCTCTCTAGGTTTCCAGCAGAAAATAAAAACTGTTCATTTAAAGCAAATTGCGCAGAAGCACTATGGCTAGAATCACTAATTAGAGCTGGTAAACCACAACCAATAGCCTCTAAAACCGCCATTCCTTCTAGCTCTATATCAGAAGCATGAACAAATAGATCAGCCGTATTAAATAAGGTAATTAATTTTTCTTGGCTAACATATTCAAAGAAAGCGGGATTAGGCAATGAATTACCTAAATCAATTAACTCTTCGCGTAATGCGCCTTGGCCCGTCACAACTAATTGAATTTTATCTTTAAATTTTGATTGTTTAATGGCTTGCATGACTAAAGCATGACGCTTTTCCGTAGCCAAACGACCGACCATTAAAATAACAAAGCGACCTTCAAACTCTTGTTCTTTAACACACTGTTTTGGCTTAAACTGCTCAGGTAAACCATTCGATACCACTTCTACAGGAGATTGAATAGCATATTTTTCCAGCATCTCCTTACCAAATGCGCTAGGAGATAAAACTAAATCGGCTTTATTGTAAAAAGTACGTATAAAAAACCGATACAAAAAAGCATTAAGCCAGTCAAAGTCCAAACCAATATTCCACATCAGGTTTTCTGGCTGCACATGAAAACCAAAGACGATCGGTTTATTCATTTTACGGGCAATTTTTAAAGCCTGATAACCAAGAAAAAAAGGGAACTGAATATGCACCAAATCCGCATCTTTAATTGCTTCTGTTAAGACTTTTTTATTTGGCCAAGCAAATAAGAAATCCATTTCTTGCATTTGTTTTTTAGCAAACGGTAAATAAAAGGCAGGAAAAACAATTTTATTTTCTTCCGCTTTACCCGTACTAATGACCGTTAAGTCATCTGATTTTTTGAAGTAATCAATAAAACGTCGCGTCGACACAACGCCACCTGATTTTTCTCCATCTACATTATCTGCAACAAAAACAATTTTCAATTTATTAGGATCTCTCGAAAAACAATAACGGCAAGGTTTATAAAAAAGCCCCATTTTAGGGCTTTTTTTAAAAGAAAATTATGACATATTCGCTAAAGCAACCCTCGCCTTCTCTTGCTCCATCATTCTTATTTTCGCCTTACTGTCATTAGTATCAACTTTTGCACCAAGTGCTTTATTTAAAAAACTAACGGCCTGCTCTTTTTTTCCTTGCTCTAATAAAAACTCACCATAATAGTAATTACTACCAATACCATTAGGATCGACATCTAAAGCTTTTAATAAATACGTCTCTGCTTCATCATTATCACCAAAAGCAATCGGCCAACTAGGTACTTTATAATAGAGAACGCCTAAAGTAACGAGAGCTGAACCTTTACTCGCTTCAGGATTAATTCCTATCGCTTTTTGCAATAAGTCTTTAGCTTCATTAACTAAACCTAAGGCAACAAAACTCGATGCATCTTCAGCCATAGTCAATAGAATAGCCGACTTCAAAATAAGCGGCTCTGCTTGACTAGGAAACTCAACAACGACGTCCGTAATATCATTCACTAACTGCAAAAAAATATTTTTACGCTCAGGTGCAGCCTCTATTTCACGCGTGTCAGCCCAACTCCCTTCAATATCAGAAACACGTTCATCCATCGAACCTGAAATGGCACCCTGGGAAAAAAGTAGCAAAAAAACAACAAAAATTAATTTTTTCATGGGTAAAAGTATAATATTGAGCTGCTTATAATTCAAGTTTTATCCGAATTTATTATAGAAAAAACATCAATAAGTAAGCATAAATAGCTGATATTTAAAAAATACAATACATATACCACAATAAATAAAATGTTTTTTTGTGAGATCTATATCACATTTTGTTGCGTATGTTGTATAATTACAACTTACTATAGAATCACACCCTTTATTATTGCTACACTATAACTACATGCAAAAGGCTACTCGGATATCTATTTATGTCGCAAGAAAATTCAAGCTGGAATAATTGGCAATTATTGACCAAAAAAGGTCGTCAAATCTGGGCTTACAAGCCTGACTCTCAAGATATAGCTGCACATTTAAATAATACGGATGATTTTTCCGAGCAAGAACTACAAGACTTTGCTAAAGACTTTTCTTTCGATCGTCAGCTTAACCCTTCAGCTAGCGACAAAGTCTTTAGACAGCAATACCAAAAGAAGAGTGCTTCTGCTTATTCAGGCACTAGACCCAAAGCAGAAAATGCAGAAGAACAAAAGCTCATTGATAGCCTTATTAATGGTATGTATTACTTCAGTCAATTACAAAGTGATGAAGGTCATTGGCCAGGCGATTATGGCGGCCCGCTATTTTTACTGCCTGGTTTATTAATAGCGGCTTACCTGACAGACACTCCTTTTCCTAAACCTCACCAAGAAATGATGAAGGTTTACCTATTTAACCACCAGCATAGCGATGGTGGCTGGGGCATGCATATTGAAGGGCAACCGACGATGTTTGGCACGGTCATGCAGTATGTTTCTTTACGTCTTTTAGGTACTCCTCAAGAGGATCCTAGATTACAAAAAGCGCAAGCTTGGATTAAAGAAAATGGCGGTGCAACTGGCATTCCCTCCTGGGGAAAGTTCTACCTTTCCATCTTGAACTTATATGATTGGGACGGTTTTAACAGCTTATTTCCTGAAATGTGGCTATTCCCTAAATGGTTACCTGTACACCCTTCTCGTTACTGGTGTCATAGTCGCATGGTCTATTTGCCGATGGCTTATTGCTATGCACAGCGCATACAAGTACCTGAAAATGATTTAATCTTATCTTTACGCAAAGAAATCTATAACGAAGATTTTGCTAGCATCGACTGGCCAAAACAAAGAAACCAAGTCTGTGAAAAAGATTGCTACACCATCCAGTCACCTGTTTTAAAATGGATGAATGCTTTCACCAATGGCTATGAAAAAATCAGACCGCAATGGCTAAGAAACAAAGCAAGTGATTATCTTCTAAAATATATCG
>Ga0105358_10002147_pt1 | contig 10530 bp, 11 predicted proteins | sample GOMGulsemesocosm_5_FD_83509 | JGI IMG/M metagenome (GOLD analysis project Ga0105358, IMG submission 83509) | Methane-oxidizing microbial communities from mesocosms in the Gulf of Mexico - GOM15C Gulf of Mexico | ecosystem: Environmental > Aquatic > Marine > Cold seeps | place: Gulf of Mexico...
CCTTATGGTCTGTTGAACGGCCCAAAGTCGTGAAAGTGGTTGCTTGGGCAGCCAGTAACGGGGATCGCAGTGAAAATGCGGATTACCATTATGGGAAAAAACGCTTGCGACAAATTGATGGGCGGGTGCGGTTTTTAACAAAACGAATCGAATCGGCTGTGGTGGTTAACCCGGACGAACAAGTCAATCGAGATCAAGTTTTTTTTGGTGCATATGTGATTTATGAAAATAACGATGAAGAAAAAGTAAGCATACGAATTGTTGGTGTGGATGAAGTCGACTCGACCAAAGGTTTGATCAGTTGGGTATCCCCTGTTGGACGTGCGCTTACAAAAGCGCGTGTGGGCGATCTTGTGACCTTGAACACGCCCAAAGGCGGCGATGAATTGGAAGTATTGGAAATCAGATACTAATTTTATTCGTCTTCTTATAAAGAGGCCGTTCAAAGGCAAATATGGCTTGAAATCGGGCTAAATGTATAAAATATTGACTCTGGGCCAAACAAGCCTATATTGCGCTCACTTCGGGTCTTGTATGTTTTCAAGGCCCTGTTTTTGTTAACACGCTGTTTGAGGTTCTTTATAGAGTCGAAGTTCCACCTTATGTGGGCACCATAAAGCGCGTAAATTAAAAGGGTATGTGAACCATGTTCGCTATCGTAAAAACAGGCGGCAAACAGTATACTGTCGCTGTAAACGATGTTCTCATCGTAGAAAAATTAGCTGGTGAAGCCGGATCTGACATCACTCTCGACGAAGTACTCCTCGTTGGTGAAGAAGGCAAAGCAACTAAAGTTGGCGCTCCTCTTGTTTCTGGTGCATCTGTTGTTGCAGAAGTTATCGAACAAGGCAAAGGTGATAAAGTCATCATCTTTAAGAAGCAACGCCGCAAAAAATACCGCCGCACAAAAGGTCATCGTCAAGAACAGACCGTTTTGCGTATCAAATCCATTAAAGGCTAAGGCCGTTAGATTTAGGAGAACAAGTTATGGCTCATAAAAAAGCTGGTGGTTCGACTCGTAACGGTCGCGATTCCGCAGGACGTCGTCTTGGCGTTAAAAAATTTGGTGGCGAAAGCGTTCTTGCAGGTAACATTCTCGTGCGTCAGCGCGGGACTAAGTTTTATGCAGGCGTAAACGTTGGCATGGGTAAAGACCACACACTTTTTGCGACTGCAGAAGGTAAAGTGAACTTTACGACTAAAGCTAAAGGCCGTTCCTTCATTAATGTTGAAGCTGCCGAATAAGCGTTAATTCGCTTATCTATAGTTAGAGGAAAGAGGGGTGGGTTTTTTCCATTCCTCTTTTTTCATTTTGTTGACCTCTTAAAGCAAGAGGGCTCCAATCAGGTTTCCATCTTCATAAAGTGTTATGAGATGGTATTAAAATGTATTTAGGACAGCGACGATGAAATTCCTTGATCAGGCGAAAATTTTTCTTAAAAGCGGTGATGGCGGTACAGGCTGTTGCAGTTTTCGTCGTGAAGCTAATATCGAATTTGGCGGTCCTGATGGGGGCGATGGCGGGCGCGGTGGTGATATCATCATCGAATGTGTCGATAACTTAAATACATTGATTGATTATCGCTATCAGCAACATTTTAAAGCAAAACGTGGCACCGGTGGTGCGGGGCGCAATATGACGGGCGGTAAGGGTGATGACATCATCATGCAAGTGCCTGTCGGAACACAAATTTTAGATGAAGATAAAGAAACTGTTCTGGCCGATTTCCTAGAGCCGGGTACCCAACGTGTTTTAATGCGCGGTGGTGATGGTGGACGTGGGAACGCACAGTTTAAAACATCGACCAACCAAGCGCCACGTAAAACAGAACCGGGCTGGCCTGGTGTGGAACGTTGGTGCTGGTTACGATTGAAATTGATTGCCGATGCTGGTTTGGTAGGCTTGCCCAATGCAGGTAAATCGACATTTTTGTCGGCTGTATCGCGTGCAAAACCTAAAATCGCAGATTACCCCTTCACCACATTGGTACCTAATTTAGGTGTGGTTTATGTGGGTGATAAAAAAGACGGAAAAGAATTTGTTGTAGCGGATATCCCCGGTCTGATTGAAGGTGCGCATGAAGGCCACGGTCTTGGTGATCGTTTCCTCGGCCATGTGGAACGGTGTTCTGTTTTGTTGCATTTAATCGATGCGACACAAGATGATGTCGCGCTTGCTTACACAACAATCCGTCATGAGTTGGAGCAATATAGTTCTGTGCTTGCAAGCAAAACGGAAGTGGTTGCCCTTAATAAATCTGATGCGCTTCTTGATGAGGAAATGGACGAAAAAATCGCACAGTTGAAAACGGTTTATGATGGTGAAATCCGCGTTATTTCAGGTGTAGCGCATACGAATGTCGAAGAATTGTTGCTGAAGATGCACCGTATCATCATCGGTGATGATGGGGGACCAAAAGAATTCACTCGTGGGCCTTGGGATGCAGGTGCAGATGCGCAGGAATATAATGTCCCGTCCGAAAAAGATTATGACGACTATGAACCAGAACCGAAACCGTATGACCCCTTAGGCTAAGAGGGTATCTATAAACCTGCAGGGTGACATGCATTTTTTAATCCCTTATAAGAAAGCAAACATGAATTAGGGATTGAGATATGAGCGTTCTTCAACAAAGTACGGCACTAAAAGATGGCAAACGTATTGTCATTAAAATCGGTTCTGCGCTTTTGGTGAATGAAGCGCAGGGTACGATACATCGCACATGGTTGGAAAGCCTTGCACAAGATGTGGCACAATGTCGCAAACGTGGCCAAGAAATTGTCATTGTGACATCTGGCGCCATTGCTGTTGGTCGAGGTCATTTGGACCTGCCTACGGGAAAATTACGGTTGGATGAAAAACAGGCGGCCGCAGCCTGTGGTAATATTCGCCTTGCACATGCTTATCAAGAAGTTCTTCACCATCATGACTTAAGTGTCGCACAAATCCTTGTGACACTGGAAGATAGCGAAAATCGACGTCGCTATATCAATGCCCGCAACACGGTTGAAACACTTTTGCGCGTTGGTGCCATTCCGCTGATTAATGAAAATGATACGGTTGCGACCGATGAAATTCGTTTTGGCGATAATGATCGATTGGCGGCTCGTGTGGCTGCAATGATCAGTGCTGATACATTGATTCTTTTTTCCGATATCGATGGTTTATATACGGCAGACCCGGGCAAAGATCCTTCGGCTAAATTTATCCCCGTGGTAAAATCAATCACGCCTGATATTGAAGCGATGGCCGGTGGCTCAGGCAGTGCAGTAGGCACTGGGGGAATGACAACCAAAATAGCGGCTGCAAAAATTGCTCTTAATGCGGGGTGTCGAATGGTGATTACAAAAGGGCAACGCATGAACCCCGTGCAAGCCCTTGAACAAGACGCAAAAGCAACTTGGTTTTTACCCAGTCACACACCAGGCCGTGCACGAAAACGCTGGATTTCAGGCAGTCTTAAACCCGCAGGGACGATAATTGTCGATGCGGGCGCATTAAAGGCGCTACAAGATGGAAAAAGCTTATTGCCCATTGGTGTGAAAGACGTTCTGGGTGACTTTGAACGCGGAGAAGCCGTTAAGGTCCAAGATTCAGATGGTATTGAAATCGCAAGAGGCTTAATCGCCTATGGTTCTGAAGATGCACGTAAAATTGTTGGCGTGCGTTCATCAGAGATCGAAACCCGTCTCGGCTATCAAGGTCGAGATGAAATGATCCATCGTGATCACTTAGTTGTGGAATGATATGTTTGATATTTCTTATGTAATTACAGTCTATAATAAAGCTAAATATATGACGCCGATGTTAAATGCCTTGGCACGTCAGACGGGTGAATTTTCCTGCGAATATATATTTGTTGATGATGGTTCAACTGACACTTCTGTTGAAATGCTGCGCGAACGAACAAAAGACTGGCAAAACGTAACGATCATCGAACAGAAAAACACAGGACCCAGCGGGGCGACCAACAAGGGTGGCTTTGCTGCAAAGGGTGAATTTATCAAAATCGTAGATGCCGATGATGTTCTGACAAATTATGCCTCCATTCGCATGTTGGACATGATGCGTGAACATAAGCTGGACCATCTTTCAGCCAAATGGGTTTTAAGTGATGACGTGGAAGCTGATGCGTTGATGTCTATAGATGAGAGTGGTTCGGTGAAAATTATCGATAACCCCTTAAAAGAATTCATCTTGCGCGGTATGGCGGGGTCAACCTCGACAATGGTGCGCACGTCATTGTTCAAAAAAATGGGTGGGGCGGATGCAGACGTTTTTGTCCAAGATGTTTCTATCCCTTTACGGGTGTCTAGAACCGGTCGTATGGGGTCTACGGATTTATTAGCGGTCATTGGGCCGCGCGATGTGGATGGGCGCATGATGGGGGCCCATGCCACGATGGTCTATACAATGTCGGCGAACATGTATCATTTTTTACGGGACCATTCAGATATCCCAGCAGATTTACAGCGTCTTGCGTTCAAACGATGCGCGGGACGGGCATGGAAATGGGCCTAGCGCGAACAGAAAAAGTCAATTTTCTGCTCAGCCTTCTATTTATATATGATGGCGCAATTACCTTTTTGGAGCAAAACAGCCCCATGGGTTGAAAAAACCTTACAGGTTTGGGATTGTGAAGAGATCAGGCATCCCCCGAAGGCCTAAGGTCAGGGTTTAGGCCTGACCAACGCATTCTATAAGGGCGCAATCCATGGCATCACGTGCAGATTTACCACCCCAGACAACAAATTGAAATGCAGGGTAAAAACGGTCGCATTCGCCAAGGGCGGTTTCGACGATGTCTTCGATTTCAAGCGACTTAGCGGCTTTTGCACCCTGCATCAATAGGGTATGGCGAAAAGTAGGCATTAAGCTTTCTTGCCCTACGCTGAAATGACCAATCCAAAGTTTGGTATTAATTTCGGCCAATAGATGATTAACATCTTCGCGTTTTGCATCAGGCAAGCGCATATCCATGCAGCAATTAATATGTAGGGATTGAAATTCTTGATTCCACGCAAAATGAATTTGATAGGTACACCAGCTGCCTTGAGATTCCATAACCATCTCGCCATTGGCTTGGCGTTCTAAAAACCAGCCGCGTTGTTCGGCAATATGTTCTAAAACGTCTAGTCCACGGGTCTGTGTTTGGCTTGATGCCTGTTCAAGAAAGCTCATTTTCATCCTTTAGAAATCTTTTGGACCCGATGAAGGGTCTAAGTCGTTGTTATTTGAGCCGACATTGCCAAACAGAAAGAGCCCTTGCAAGGGCCCTGTCGATTCGAAAAAAAGATTCTTGTGGATAAAAATGTGGAGAAAGTCGGGATGAAAGCCAGCGACTCGCCCCCTACATTAGCTTACAGTTAGATTTGTTATTTTTTATCTTTTTCAAGCTGCGCTTCAAGAGCCTCAATGCGCAAGGTAAGGGCTTCTTGTTCAGATCTCGCCTTGGAATGCATGGCTTTTACGACTTCAAATTCATCGCGTGGCACAACATCCATTTCAGACATAACACGTTCAATTTGTTGACGAATCATAGCATCAACTTCATCCTTTAAACCAGAAAATGTGCTGGCTGCACCGCTGGCAACTTTGGCCATATCGTCGAAGATGCGGTTTTTTGTTTGCATTGCCTTAATCCTTATAAACACGTGGCGAATCGATTGGGCGCATTATGGCACAGGCTTTTTGATGTGCAAGGCCGCAAAATCGAATAGGGAGAAAAGGTTAAAATTTGCGAACACACCTTTTTCCTTAAAAAAACAAAAGATAAAACCCTCGGTGCTTGATGCTGGGGGCTCTTAAGACATATAAGAAGGGGTGTTGAAGTTTACTTGGGGTATTTATCATGTTTGTTGTCACTGGTGGTGCTGGGTTTATTGGCTCTAATATCGTTGCGGCGCTTGAGGTCTGTTATCCAAATGAAAAGATTGTCATTTGTGATCGCCTGCGTGATGGGGAAAAATGGCGCAACATTGCAAAACGTGATTTATACGACATTGTCCACCCTGATGACCTCTCAGAATTTTTATATGATCATATGGAAGATATTTCTGCGCTTTTCCACATGGGGGCGATTTCTGCCACGACGGAAAAAGATGCCGATAAAATTCTAGAAAATAATTTCCATTTAACCTCTCATCTTTGGGATTGGTGTACGGAACATGAGGTGCGCTTTATCTATGCATCGTCGGCGGCAACCTATGGGGACGGCGATAAAGGGTTTGATGACTTTGAAGATCGTCAAAACCTATCCACCCTGTTGCCTTTAAATGCTTATGGTTGGAGCAAGCATTTATTTGATCGCACGGTCGCACGCATCACGCAAAATGATGGGCCAACACCACCACAATGGGCGGGTCTGAAATTTTTTAATGTCTATGGCCCGAACGAATATCATAAAGGTGGACAACAAAGTGTGGTGGCCCATGTCTATCCACAAGCGGCAACTGATGATATGTGCAAGCTGTTTAAATCACATCATCCTGATTATGAAGACGGTGGACAGTTGCGTGATTTTGTCTGGATCGGTGATGTCGTCGACGTCATTATGTGGTTGCTGGAAAATGAAAAAACATCCGGTTTGTTTAATGTGGGAACGGGCGTGTCGCGTTCGTTTAAAGATTTGGCTGTTGCGGTTTATGATGCATTAGGCAAAGAAGCGATGATCCAATATGTCCCCACACCTGAAAACATCCGCGACAAATACCAATATTTCACCCAAGCCAATATGTCGAAATTACGGGCCGCGGGTTATGATAAAGATTTCACACCTTTAGAAGAAGGCGTGCGTCAATATGTTCAAGATTTTTTGAACAAAGACGACCCCTTTAAGTAAGAGTAAGAGGAAATATATTACATGTCCCTAGCCATTATTTTCCCCACAATCGATCCGATTGCCATTGAACTCGGGCCTGTCGTCGTGCGCTGGTATGCGCTGGCTTATATCGCAGGACTGGTTGGGGGCTGGCAATTTATCAAATATTTGGCGCGCAAATTCCCTGGCGATATATCTGAAGAAGCTGTGGATGATTATTTGTTTTGGGCAACCATTGGTGTGGTCATCGGCGGGCGCTTGGGATATGTGATGTTTTATAATCTGGAATATTTCATGGCCAATCCGGCTGCCATTGCCCAAGTTTGGAAAGGCGGCATGTCTTTCCACGGTGGATTCTTAGGGGTTGTGGTTGCCACGTACCTATTTTGTAAAAAACAAAAACTTCCAGTTTGGACATTTGGCGATATTGTTGCCTGCGGGGCGCCAATTGGCTTGTTCTTTGGGCGTATCGCGAATTTTGTAAATGCGGAATTATTTGGTCGTGTGACGGATGTGCCTTGGGGCGTGGTTTTCCCTCGTGGTGGGCCAGAACCACGTCACCCAAGCCAGCTTTATGAAGCGGGCATGGAAGGTCTTATTCTCTTCATTATTTTATTCAGCCTGAGCCGTGTCGAATCACTGCGATCAAAAAGTGGTTTGTTCATGGGTGTCTTTGTTGCAGGCTATGGTGTTGCACGTTCAATCGTTGAAATCTTTCGCCAACCGGATTCGCACATTGGCTTTTTAAGTGGAGGTTCAACCATGGGGCAATGGTTGTCCGTACCGATGATTTTGGTTGGTCTGTTATTGGTTGTTGTCGCATTACGCAGAAAGAACGAGGCCTAACGTGTCGGTTTTGTTATCAAATTTACGCAACCAAATTGAAACGATCGGCCCGATTTCTGTTTCTGATTATATGAGCGAGTGCCTGTGCCACCCGAAGTATGGATATTACATGACGGGTGATCCGTTTGGGCAAAAGGGTGATTTCATTACAGCGCCTGAGATTTCTCAAACCTTTGGGGAATTGTTGGGCCTGTGGGCAGCGATTACATGGCAACAAATGGGCAGTCCGGCACAATTGCACCTTGTCGAACTGGGGCCTGGCCGGGGCACTTTAATGAGTGATGCGTTGCGGGCTTCAAAATCAGTTCCGGGTTTTCATCAGGCATTGCAGGTGCATTTGGTGGAAATTAGCCCAAGCTTGAAAGAAAAACAGCAGACCACCCTTAAAAATACAGGGCTTGATATTTCATGGCACAGCAACTTTTCCGATATCCCTGATGGTCCGGCCCTTTTCTTTGCTAATGAATTTTTTGATGCCTTACCCATTCGACAATTTGAAAAAGGTACAAAAGGTTGGGCGGAACGCTTTATTGACATTGAACCCGATGGAGCAGGTTTGCGTTTTGTGCTGAAAAGCGATGAAGCGGCATCGGCTTTAATACCCCCACGTTTGAAAAACACCGAAAAAACAGGTGATATGTTTGAAGTCTCTTTGGTGTCCCAAACCATTGCCCATGGATTGGGTGAACGGTTGAAAGAATTTGGGGGTGCGGTTTTGGCGGTTGATTATGGGTATAATGTTCCGCACTTTGGGGAAACCCTACAAGCCTTAAAATCCCATAAATATCACCCTGTTTTAGAAACACCCGGTGAAGCCGATATGACAGCACATGTGGATTTTGAAACTTTAGCCCGATCTTTTAGGCAAGGTGGTGCCAAAACATTTGGTCCAATGGGGCAGGGCGAGTTTTTAGAACGTTTAGGCATTGGCCAAAGAACACAAGCCCTGATGGCACGCGCAACCGACAGCCAACGTGAAGATTTAATCAGTGCGCATAAGCGCTTGGTATCGCCTGAGGAAATGGGGAATTTATTCAAGGTCATATGTGCAACACATCCCGACCACCCGATCGCAGCCGGTTTTGAAAAGAGTGAATGATGAGTGAAGATACAATCTATTTGCAAGCCAATAACATTAGTTTGAAACATGGCTTTTTCACCCACCTTGGCGGGGTCAGCACAGGGATCTACGACTCCCTTAATTGTGGCTGGGGGTCTAAAGATAATTTAGTGAATGTGACGACAAATCGTGCGCTTGTGGCGCAATCTTTGGGGCCGACAGTATCTGATTTGCTCAGCCCCTCACAAGTCCATTCAAACCGCGTGCAAGTGGTTGATCGTATCTGGACGCGTGAAAGTGCGCCTGAAGTTGATGCCTTGGTTACAAAACAAGCACATATAGGCTTGGGAATTTTAACGGCAGATTGCGCCCCGGTTTTATTTGCAGATGCAAAAAATAAAGTGATCGGTGCGGCCCATGCAGGCTGGAAAGGCGCGTTTGGCGGGGTGTTAGAAAATACAGTGAAAGCGATGGAAGGTTTAGGGGCTGAACGCGCACATATTTCGGCTGCAATTGGTCCGTGCATTCATCAAAAATCATATGAAGTTGATGGTATTTTCCGACAAACATTCTTGAACCAAGACCCTGCTTTTGTAATGTATTTCACAGACAGTGATAAAGCGGGGCACTATCAATTCGACTTACCTGCTTTTGTAAAAGAAAAGCTGGATGCTCTGGGGTTGTTGAGCGTTGAAGGGTCGAGCGTTGATACCTATGAAGATAAAGCACGGTTTTTCAGTTACCGCAGAAACACACATTTGGGTGAGCCGGATTATGGCCGCCAAATATCTGTCATTGTATTAGAAGAGGTTTAGCAGGTGCCCTATATTTTAATGATGATCGCATTGATGATGGTCGGTTTAATGTTCTCGTGCGTTTATGTGATTTAAAGTGATGCTTAAACCAATTTTTTCTTTTTTACTGTTATTGACGTTGCTGGCCTGTACGCAAGCACCACAGCCTTATCGTCACGGGCGTACGGGATTTGATGGATCCAGTTTGCGTTTACGCGATGGCGGGTTGGTGCTGATTTTACCGATGGAAGGGACACCGCGCCCTTTGGGAAAAATCCTTGCCCGCAGCCTTGCGGATAGTCTGGCGGTGCGCAATATCCCTTCCACGTCAAATCCTGTGCGTAAACCAAATTACACAGTACGTGGTCAGGTGATTACGAACTTCAAGAATCCTGAAAGAAATAACATCGGTTCTATTTATTGGACTTTTTCGGATCAAAAAAAACAAATCATCCACGAATCCAGCCAATTGATCACAGCGAGTCGCCAGCAATGGGATTTTGGTGACCAAGCGATGGTGACGCAATTGGTTGAAACCGCAGCAGATGAATTTGCAAATTATTTACAAGAAGACACAGAAAGCAAAGCGGTTGATGCAAGTATTACCGATGACATGGTTATCATTGCAATTAAAGAAATCATAGGTGCACCGGGTGATGGGCAAAAAGCATTAAAGAAAGCCATGTCTTTGACGTTACGCCAAGCAGGGGCACGGGTGACAAAAAACCCCGGTAAAACGGGTTTCCTTTTAAGTTCAGAAATTGATGTGCTGGACCCATTTGAAGGCAAACAACGTATTAAAATTGCATGGATTATCAAAGATGTAGATGGTCGTGAATTAGGTCGCGCGCGTCAAGATAATCAAGTGCCTGCTGGTAGCCTTGATGGGAGATGGGGGCGGATGGCCTATGATGTATCTAAAGCTGCAATGAATGGGATCGCAGAGGTGGTGGAACGCCATCGTGTTGAACAAAGTTGGTCACGGAGTCGCGACAGTTCGAACACAACC
>Ga0105358_10002148_pt1 | contig 10525 bp, 7 predicted proteins | sample GOMGulsemesocosm_5_FD_83509 | JGI IMG/M metagenome (GOLD analysis project Ga0105358, IMG submission 83509) | Methane-oxidizing microbial communities from mesocosms in the Gulf of Mexico - GOM15C Gulf of Mexico | ecosystem: Environmental > Aquatic > Marine > Cold seeps | place: Gulf of Mexico...
ATTCCTAAATTGAAATTCTTGGTTTGATGTTTTCAGGAGCAGCTTGATTCAGTTTAGATTCGACTTGTGGGTATAGAGGTGATTGAAGTTCAGGCTTCAATTTTTGCGGGCGTTCGCAAACAGCGATTGATAGCAGTGTTATTTCAGGGCTTGTGAGATAAAACTTAGTGAAGACTCGCTACTTTGATGTGGCAGGGGTCGGGTTGTGGATAGTTACAGGAAAGGATAACAGCAGAGCTTGAATGAAAACTAAAAAGCAAAGTGGGCAGAGGCTGCCCACTTTTATCGACTTATTTTTTACCTAACATGAAGCGAAGCATAAGGTTCATGGTCTTGCCGTAAGGGGCTGCCATGTACTTTGTGCCGGCGGTTGATGCTTGGCGGAAAATTGGGCGCAGCTTAGAGAACTCGTTAAAGCCTTCTACGCCATGGTAGTGGCCCATACCGCTATTACCAATGCCTCCAAATGGCATGTCATGTTGGGCGACATGCATCATAACGTCGTTAATTCCTACGCCACCGGAGATGGTGTTTTTAAGGACTTTGTCCTGGAGGTTTTTATCTTTGCTAAATAGGTAGAGTGCCAGAGGGCGCTCGTTATTGTTGATGAATTGAATAACTTCATCGATAGACTGATAGGTTTTAATTGGTAGTATCGGGCCAAAAATTTCATCCTGCATGACGGTCATATCGCCAGTGCTGTCTAAAATCAACGTTGGTGGAATTTTTTGCATTTCATCATCTGCTGGAGCATCCCCCATCAAATTAACAACCCGAGCTCCCTTTTCTTTGGCGTCATCTAAGGTCTGAACCAAACGGCTGTAAGCCTTGTTGTCGATGATAGCGGTGTAGTCTTTACTGGTCAGCGAGGGGTAGCGCTGTGGAGTGATTTTTTTAGCGTGCTCGATGAACTCTTCTACTTTTGACTCGTGCACAAATAAATAATCTGGGGCGACGCAAGTTTGGCCGGCATTGTATAGCTTGCCTTGTAATAAGCGTTCACAGGCTAGCTTAACATCGAAGTCTTCGGCAATAATTGAAGGCGACTTACCGCCGAGCTCTAAAGTAACAGGGGTTAAGGTCTTGGAGGCTTTTTCCATTACTTTACGGCCAACACCCGCCGAGCCGGTAAACACCAAGTGGTCAAATGGCATGTCGGTAAAATCGTTGGCGCTAACACCGGGTAATATAGCAAGGGTATCTTCGTCAAATTCTTTGCCGATGACTTCGGCAAGTAAACGGCAGAGGTTTTGCGAGTTGGCGGCCATCTTGATCATGACACGATTACCCGCCGCGAGAGCGTTCGCAAGAGGGCTCATAGATAGGAACAGCGGGTAGTTCCAAGGTACAACAATACCGAGAATACCTTTGGGTTGGGGCAATACCGTGTTTTTGGCGCCAAAGAACCAAATTGAAGTGTGGCGCTTCTGTGGTTTCATCCAGAGCTTTAAGCTTTTGCGACAATCTTTGAAACCTTCAACCGAACCAAAAAGTTCGAGAAATTCTGTCTCATGTATCGAGCGGTTGCCGAAGTCTTTATTGATAGCTTCACAGATAGCCTGTCGATTCTCGATCATGATGCGCTCGAGCTTGGCTAAATTGTCGCGACGTTCCTCTAGGCTCGGATATGGCTTGGCCCGGTAGGCGGCACTCTGTTTATCGTAAACGGATTGAACTCGGGCGGCTGAAGCGTCGACATTCAGCGGAGTCTCTAGGTTAACGGCGGCTTGGTTCATGGTGACTTCCTCGGGCTTAATTTACTAATAGTTAGTTTTAAAATATATTAACAGGTCGGTTTGGCGGTATTTTAGTCAAAATAGACTCGCTTATTTTTAATCTAGCGGGCAACATTATCAGAAAATTGCACATATGTACTAATCGCCAGATTGGTTTTACTTGAAATGGCGCTAAAGGATAAGCCTAGCGTAAATACCCTTGATTAACGGTTGGTGGTTATTAGCTTTGGTTGATAATTGAGCTTGTTGATCCTAAACGCAACAGTTCTCTGCTTTCTCGCCCGATGGGGTCAAATTAAATCGTCTGCAGCTTGGATAATTACCCCTGCTAGCTTGGACTTGGGCGCCAAACCCGCTAGTATGTGCTCTTGGAATGCCTTTAATAGGCCCAAAGCGATGATTAAGGCAGGTTTAGGTTTAATAAACCGCCGAAATAGAACCGAACACAAAGATAAAATAACGGAGCAACAATGAGCCGTCGTAAGAAGAATAAAGTTGAAGTAGAAGAAAAGGCAGATATCGATCTGACGCCTATGCTAGACGTCGTGTTCATCATGTTGATCTTCTTTATTGTTACCGCGTCTTTTGTAAAAGAAGTGGGTATCAATGTAAATGTACCTGAAGATAACAATGATCCACCACCACCAGATGCACCTAAAAACATCTTGGTTGAAGTTAGCGCCAGTGATGAAATCTGGATGGAAGGTCGCCGTGTTGATGTTCGCGCTGTTCGTGCAAACATCGAGCGTTTACACGCTGAGAACCCAAAGGCTTCGGTAATTATCAAGGCTAATGGTGCAGCAAGCGCTGAGAACTACGTAGCGATTGCCGATGCGGCCCGTGCTGCAGACGTTTTTAACGTTTCTTTGGTGCCAGACATCAAGAAAAAGTAATTCGCAGTCATTCAATGATCGCAAAAAAACGGGAGCTAATTAGCTCCCGTTTTTGTTTCTGCAGATTCATTTTAGCGTTGGCCCTCAACTGGAGCGGTCTTGAACCCGCAGGGTGTTTATAAAGGGAAAGGGCTTGGGTATGTCAGGGATATCGCCACAATCCACTGCGCTGATGATTATTGATATGCAGCTCGCTATCGATCACTTTGAGGTGGGCTGTCGCAGTCATCAAGAAGCTGAATCTAGGGCTGCAGAGTTGCTGAGTCATTGGCGAGCGCACAGCGGTTTAATTATTCATGTTCGTCATTCCTCGAAAAACCCTGAGTCGCCTTACCATGCGGACTCCCCTTTTTATGACTTCAAACCCGAAGTGACTCCCTTGGCTACAGAGCTGGTCATAACAAAGCAGGAAAACTGTGCTTTTGTGGGGACTCAGCTGGAGCAGCAGCTGCGAGATAGGAGTGTCACGAGCGTGCTTATGTGCGGCGTGCTGATAAATCACTCGGTCGATGTTACTGCCAGGGTGGCGTCGGCGCTGGGTTTCGACGTCTCATTAGCTGAGGACGCGACGGCAGCCTTCCCGATGACAGTGGGTGACAAAAGTTTTAGCGCTGAGGAAGTTCATGGGATCTTTCTAAATAACTTGGCGGGAGAGTATGCAGTGCCGGTGATGACAAAAGATGTGATTAGCTCAACGTTTTGAGCGAATTGAATCGCCCAAAACGTTGTTTTAGCTAACTGCAATTGCAGTACAAGGCCTTACTCTGCTACGTAGCGGTTAACACCACCAATAATGGTTCTTAAAACTTTTGTGCTGCGTAAAGCGTCGCTATTCGCGAGAGGGTCGCGGTCTAAGACAATAAGGTCAGCTAGCTTGCCCGCCTCAATAGAGCCTCTCGTTTTCTCCTCAAATACTTGCCATGCCGCATCAATTGTAATGGCGCGAAGAGCTTGTTCGGCGCTAATGGCTTGCTCTATGCCTAATACGTCGCCGCCTGAAGTTTCCCTTGTTACCGCCGACCATGCTGCTAAAAATGGCGTCATGGGTACAACAGGTGTATCTAGGTGCAATGTGAAGGGAATGCCTCGGCTGAGGGCGCCATTCATTGGGCTCATGCGATTTGCTCTGTCGGGGCCCATAAAGAGTTTCTTATGTCGATCGCCCCAATAGTAAACATGGCTGTTGAAAAAGCTGGGGCTCATGTTTAGTTCAGCGAATTTATCAAGCTGGTCATCACGAGTCATTTGCGCATGAATGATAATAGGGCGAGCGTCTGCTCTTGGGTGTTTACTTTGGGCGTTTTCGAAGGCCTTGATGATTGCATCAATCGCGGCATCGCCGTTGCCGTGCATGGCTATCTGCCAGCCCGCTTTATGGAACTTTTCAACGGCATCAGATAACTGCTGTTGGCTCAAGGTGGGGTAGCCGCGGTAGGTGGTCTCTTTACCTTCTGGGATAACGTGATAAGGGTGGCCGAGAAATCCGGTGTAACCTTGAATAGAGCCGTCGGCAATTAATTTGAGGGCGCCAATGCTGAACCTATCACTTTCTAATTCTTCTTTGTTTAGCTTGCCGCTGTTTATGAGCTCTGCCGATTCTAAGTCAGGCCATACGACTAAACGTGGTGCGAACAATCCCATCTTGGCAAAGCTAGAAAGTCCGTTCAGCATTTTAGGGTTCGTTAAACCACTCTGCGCGGTGGTCACGCCGAGCTGTAGATACTCGTCGCTGGCGTAGGAAGACATTTTGTAAAAGCTTTGGGTGTTTAAATCCAAGGCCTTTTGAACCAAGACCGTTTGGGCGGTTTCTTCTACTAAGCCGCTTAGCTCTCCATCGCTATCCAGGGCGATGTGTCCACCGGCAGGAGACTTGGAGTTTTTATCAATACCGACCGCCGCAAACGCGGAGCTGTTTGCAATGCCCATGTGGCCAGACACATGTTGCACGTAGATGTTTATATCAGTAGAGACAGAATCGAGCTCTTCACGGCTTAGGAAGCGCTGCTCTTTAACCTGGGTGTCATCAAAGCCGTAGGCATACATCCAGCTGCCTTTCGAATAGGTCGATGCTTTCTGTTTTAGCTCGGCGAGCGCATCGGCAATGGTTGTTATTTTACCGATTGGTGGGCTATTCAGGTTGACCGCCACAGCGGCCAATCCGGAGCCGGGAAAATGTCCGTGAGCATCGATAATGCCGGGCATCATCGTTTTACCTTCTAAATCAATAACTGAGTCATGGTTTTGAATTAGGGCTTTGATCTCAGCGTCAGTTCCAACCGCTATTATTTTATCGCCTTTTATATAGACGGCTTGGGCGATGCTGTTGTTCGCGTCTAAAGTGAGAATCTTGCCATTCACAAAGGCTTGCTCGTCTGGCGGGCTGGGGTTCCAGCGGTTATAAATAACGATGGCCGCTATGGCCCCAATTAATATAATCCCGGTGATGGCTTTAGTTGTGAGTAAAAATATCTTCTTCATGGCAGGGTCGCTATGGTAATTATTATTAGAACTTTCTGTGTGTTTGGCATTATCGGTGTTAGCGGCACCTATAACCACAAGGGAATCGCACCATTAACTAGGCTGAAAGTGACAGAGTGTTTGGGATAGCGCCGGTTTGGGCGACAAAGGCTACGCAGCGGAGAGCGATGTGGCTACAATGGCTCGCTAATATAACGAAATGTGTATTAAGTTCTATAAAATTGACTCATAAAATGAAGTGGAAGGTGGATACCGTGACAGTTGAAAGTAGTAATGACTTATTTGATATTTTAGATCGCCGTTATAGCGTCCGTGGTTTTACCGATCAAGAAATTGAGCCAGAGCTACTTAAGGCAATCTTTCAATCTGCCCAACGTAGCCCTTCTAATTGCAACACTCAGCCTTGGCAGTTGTCGGTTATCAGTGGCCAGCGTTGTCGTGATTTCGGTAAAACCCTGAGCGAAGCGGTAGCTTCCGGTGCGCCCTCTGAGCCTGATTATGAGATCACATTAGGCTTTTTTGAAGAGTTTAGACAGCGCCAAGTTGATTGCGCGTTTGCTTTATACAACAGCATGGGTATTGAGCGCGGCGATAAAATGGGCCGTGGTATGGCAATGTTGCGCAACTTTGATTTTTTTGGCGCGCCCCATGTAGCATTTGTCGCTATGCCAAAAACCTTTGGTATCGTGAATACCTTGGATGTTGGCATGTACCTGCAGACTCTTGTCTTAGCGTTAGAAGCCCACGGTATTGGCTGCTGCGTACAGGGTGCTTTAGCTTACTATCCTGATATTGTCCGCAAAGAGCTGGACCAGGAAGGCGAGGAGATGCAGATATTATGCGGCATATCATTCGGTTACGAAGATAAAGAGCATCCTGCGAATAATACTCGTACGGTTAGAGCGGCATTAGAAGAAAATGTGAAGTTCTACTCCTGATTCACCGCCTGTAAAATAAACTGAATACTTTGGCGCAACGATATTAAAAAGAGTGATATAAAGTGATTGCAAAGCATGCTGATAAGGTCGCTTCACCGGCGGTACTAAAACAAGAGTTCGACAAGCTAGGATACGTTTGTAGTGATTCTATTGCGACAGCGGTGTATCTAGCCTGTCAGTTGCAAAAGCCTATATTGGTTGAAGGACCGCCGGGTGTGGGCAAGACCGAGCTGGCAAAGATGACTGCCGAGTATCTCGGTGCGCCTCTGATTCGAATGCAGTGTTATGAAGGTTTGGATGAAGCCAAGGCATTGTACGAGTGGAAATATGGCAAGCAGTTACTTTATACCCAGGTGTTAAAAGATCAGCTTGGTGATGTGATGCGTGGTGCTCGAGGCTTGGATGAGTCTATCGAGCGGCTGCAGTCTTTTGGCGATATATTTTATTCCGATGATTTTTTAGAGCCCCGACCTTTGCTTCAAGCTTTGCGGCAAGAAGATGGCGCTATTTTATTAATTGATGAAATAGATAAGTCAGATCAAGAGTTCGAAGCATTTTTGCTCGAGTTACTGAGTGACTATCAGGTATCTATTCCAGAAATTGGTACGATAAAAGCAAAATCAAAACCTATTGTGTTTTTGACCAGTAACAATACCCGTGAACTTGGGGATGCCTTGAAGCGACGTTGTCTGCATTTGTATATTCCATTCCCCGAGTCTAGCCTTGAAAACGATATCATTGCTAAAAAAGTTCCCGAGGTAAGTGATAACTTACGCAAGCAGCTGGTTGATTTTGTTCATGAGCTTAGACAGATGGCACTCAAAAAAGTACCAGCCATTAGTGAAACCATTGATTGGGCTCGAGCCTTGTTGCTTCTTAATGTCGAGACTCTTGATCCGCAGTGGGTCAAAGATACCTTGAACTTACTATTGAAGTATCAAGACGACGTTGAAATAGTTGAACCCGAAGTTCGAAAGATTTTGGCAGCTATTGATAAGTAACCGGGGTTGTTGTGCAAAAATTATTTTCTGACTTTGTCTACACTTTACGTCAGCAAGGCTTGCCGGTTTCCCCAGCAGAAACCCTTGATGCCTTGCGGGTGGCTGAGCTATTAGGTTTTTCGGATAGGGCTATTTTGCGAGAAGGTTTGGGCTTAGCTCTAGCGAAAACTACCGATCATAAATTAGTTTACGACCATTATTTTGATCAATTTTTTCGGTTTGCAGAAACAACCGAAACATTGGCGTCAGATAGTTCGGAAAGTGATGAGGATCAACTTAAGGATTTTGAAGAATCGGAGTTACAACAGCTTAGCTCTGATACTGACGCTTTGGCAGATGAAGGCTCTACTTCAGAGCAGGATGCGATCGATGATTTGTCGAGCTTGTCGCAGATGCTGCTCAGTGATGATTCTGCTGCGATGGCTATCGCCATCGCAACGGCGGGCTCAGAACAAAACGTGCAGCAAATGCAGATATTTACGCAGAAACCTTTGTTTACCTATCGAATCATGAACTCGATGGGCAATGAGCAGCTCAATCAAGAGCTGCTTGAGCTAGATGAGAGTTCAGAGCTTGGCGATCGCCAATTGGCCTTGTCGTTGAGACGGGGTCAAGCTAGGCTTCTTGATCAAGTTAAAGATTATGTTGAGCAGCAGTATTTATTGTTTGCAGAGGCCAAGGGCACGCAACTCCGAGAGTCGACGCTGCAATCTGTAAAGCTTACCAATGTTGATTTTCATTATGTAAAACATATGTCGCAGCTGGTGCAGAAAGCTGCGCGAAAGCTGGCCAGCTTACACAGCAGGCGCCGCAAGATACGAAAGCGCGGGATGCTGGATGTGCGTAAAACCATTGCAGCGAATGCAGCATACGATGGGGTGATGTTCCACACTCGATGGCGCTCAACGAAGGTCGATCGCCCTAAGATTGTCGCGATATGTGATGTCAGTGGTTCGGTCAGTCGCGTTGCTAGGTTTTTGTTGTTGTTTTTATATAGTTTGCAGGACGTATTGCCTCGTACTCGTTCCTTTGTTTTTTCATCTGACATGGCAGAAGTTAGCGCGTTATTTAAAGAGCAAGAGGTCGAAGCGGCCATTGGGGACATCATGGCAAAGTGGGCCAACCAATCGACCAGTTATGCCAAAGCCCTGGAGGATTTCGAGACTCAGACTCTTGCGGATATCGATAGTAAGACGACCGTCATCATGTTGGGCGATGCTCGAAACAATAATGCTGATGGGCGCGCGGATATTTGGCAGAAAGTGTATCAGCGCGCAGGTCGTGTGTTGTGGTTAAACCCAGAGTCGAGCAATAGTTGGGATACCGGCGACTCTATCATGGCTGACTATCGTCCCTTTTGTTCAAGTCTGCACAGTTGTAACTCTCTACGTGATTTGGAGAGAATTCTCGGAAACCTTCTTAAACATAGCTAGTTTGTGACCTTGTAAATATAAATTCTGTAACACCTCTGCCTTTTGGTTTTTTAATTAAAAGGCAGATGTGTCGTTCAAAGCTGCAAAATCCCTCCTCATTATCGTTTATTGTTCATTTCTACCCTTTCTTTGTTTGTTTACGTTAGAAAATACTAGAATAGTGTCTAGACTTTATTTTAAGAAAGTCAAAAAAACAAAATAAATGGTGAGGTATGAGGCGACTAATAGCGTTGTTGTTTTTATTAACTTCAGCAGCCTACGGCGTTGAGCACCAGCAACGGACTATGCATTTTTTTGAGAGGGATCTTAAAGAATTATCCTCCCACGCTTACGATATGGTGCAAGATAAAAATGGCTACTACTGGTTTGCCACCGCTAGTGGTTTGAAGCGTTATGACGGTGAAGAGACTGTTAGTATTCACAGCGAAAAAGGCAGTTTCTTAACGGACGCAGTGACGCATCAGCTAATCATTGTGGGCGATGAACTGTGGATTTCGAGTCTGGCAGGGCTTGCCAAGCTCGATTTGAACACTTATGAGCTGATTGTGTTTCAACATAATAAAGATGATGCTTCTTCACTGAGCCACAACAACGTTCGCTGGGTATACAGCGATAATAATCAGACCGTTTGGGCCGCGACGGCTCGTGGTGTGAATCGTTTTGACCCAGTGTCGGGTACTTTTGAAAAGTTCTACCTGCCTCAAAAACTTAGTGATAACGGCTTGGGTGAGTCTGTTATATCCATGGCTTATGACGGCTATAGCCGCTTGTGGTTGGCAAGCGCCCATCAAGGCTTGCTGTTAATGGACGTCAACAATGGTGTTTTCGAACCCGCCGCACAAGTGCTTAAAGGTAAAGTTGGCATTGAGGCTTATGAGTTTTTCGAAGATATAGAATCGCATCAAGTGAGGGCTGTCCTGCTTTCAGAAAATGACACAATGTTAGTCGCTATCGACAATAAACTTTTCGAGTTTTCTCAAGACCTCGAACTTATTAACCTCATAGCTTTAGGTGTGAATGACAAAGCGTTTGAGGTTCTGCGTATGGTTGAGCACCAAGGTGAAGTATGGCTGACGGGTGTCGATGGTGGCCTCGCTAAGATCGGCGTTGATCGAAAACAAATAAAATACCATTTTAATGAAGCCAATAACAAGCTCAGTATCAGAGATAGAGTGGTCAGGATGGTGTACTTTGACCAGAAAAATAATCTCTGTCTTATTTATTTGAATGCGAATCCTCAGTTTTGGAACCCTTTGCGAGAGCAAGCCTTAGAAATAAACCTTGTCAGTAACGATGTGCGCTTAAGTGCTAGAGATGTATTGCGAGTCGACGCAAATTTTTTATGGTTGCAAACAAACAATTCTATTCTAAAAGTTGATCGGCTAAATTCATTGCTTGAGGTTGTGGTGGAGGGAGGGGCAATTGAATCTGCAGTATTCGATGATAAGGACAATATCTTCATTAGTACCATACAGGGAACGTATCGTTACAATATTATAAGTAAAGAGAGGGATTTAATCTCAAATAGCATGTATGCCGAGCTCATATACTCTAGGACTTATGGTTTGTGGGCTTTGTATGGGAAAACTATTGTTAAGATAAAGTTACAGGGAGGAGCCTTTGATACCTATAAAGTAAAAAGCCTGGGTAGCAGTGTTTTATCTGGGCTTTCGGTCGATGATTCGGGGCGGATCTGGGCTTTCAGTAAGAATAAAATTCATTATTTGAATTTAAGTTCGAAAGAGTTTGTTTCGCTGCCGTTCGAAAATAATGTGGTTAGAAATGGCTCGTGGAGCCTGCTCCGAGACAAGACCTTGTGGGTTGGCGGGCGAGGAGTTCTGAAAGCCAAAGTCAATGTCGTCAATGATGTGGTGAGTGTTGGTAATGTTGAACCTGTCACAATATTTGGCAGTGAAATTATTAACCGGCCAAAAGTATCTCCCAATGGTGAGTTTTGGATGGGTGCTGCTAGTGGCGATACGATTTTTAGTTTTGACCCAAAGGAGTATGTATTACGTTTTTCAGATCGAAATATCGGTTTCCCGA
>Ga0105358_10002152_pt1 | contig 10512 bp, 11 predicted proteins | sample GOMGulsemesocosm_5_FD_83509 | JGI IMG/M metagenome (GOLD analysis project Ga0105358, IMG submission 83509) | Methane-oxidizing microbial communities from mesocosms in the Gulf of Mexico - GOM15C Gulf of Mexico | ecosystem: Environmental > Aquatic > Marine > Cold seeps | place: Gulf of Mexico...
CAAAACCAGTAAGCCACATATCTACTACTATAGCTATTTTGAAGTTTGATTTCTCATTTTTAAATTGTATATCAAGTGTTTTTCTATACTCTTTAGTTCCAAGCATATCATACAACTCTTTTTCATCATCTTTATTTCTAGTCATAATCATCTTGACTTTTTCAAGTGGAAGAATCTCTTTTTTCTCTTTATCACTTAAGTTTATACCATCATCACAAACTCTTTTTTCATTCCAATCAGGTCTTAGTGCAATAAGCTCTTTAAATAGAGCATAAGCTATTGGTCTAGAACTTGAAACAAATATAGCTTTACCTTTGAGTGTAGCACCTTCTTCTACTCTTTTTTCATAGTGTTCTATAAAATCTTTTGCTAATGCTTTTAATCTATCAGGATCGCCAAGAATTGCTGTCATATTTGCCATAGATTTTTTACTATCTTCTATTTGATGTTCATTTGCTCCTGCACTTGCACATTCTTCATAATACTTTTCAATATCTTGAAGTTTACTATTTTCCAACAGTACTTTTGCAGCTCTTCCTTCATATACAACTCTAACTGTTATTTCATCTCTAACTGATTCTGTCATAGTATAACTATCAACAACATCACCAAACACATCTAAAGTAGCATCTATAGGAGTTCCAGTAAATCCTACAAAAGTTGCATTTGGCAGTGAGTCATGTAAATACTTTGCAAAACCATAAGTTTTTTTAACACCATCTTTTGTTACTTTTACTTTTTGGTCTAAATTTATCTGACTTCTATGTGCTTCATCAGATATACAAATAATATTTGTTCTATCACTTAATGTTTCAAAGTCTTCTGTGAACTTATGAATAGTAGTTAAAAATACTCCACCACTTTGACGACCTTTTAATCTTTTCCTTAAATCATCACGACTTTCTACACTTACAATACCATCATCGCCTATAAAGCTTTTTGCATTTCCAAACTGTTGGCTTAACTGTGAATCTAAATCTGTTCTATCTGTGATAAGTATAATAGTAGGACTTGAAAACTCAACACTTTTCATAAGCATACGAGTTAAGTAAAGCATAGTAAAACTCTTACCACAACCAGTAGCACCAAAGTATGTACCACCTTTACCATCACCATTTGGCTTTTGATGTTCTTTTATATTTTCATATAGTTTTCTTGTTGCGTAGTATTGAGGATATCTACAAACAATCTTTTCTTCTTTTTTTGAAATATCTGGCATATAGATAAAGTTGTGAATAATATCTACTAATCTTTCTTTATCAAACATACCTTGAATCATTGAGTGCATAGATGCAATACCATCTACATCAATTTCATCTCCAGTAATCTTTCTCCAAGAGTAGAAAAACTCATAAGGTGCGAAGAAAGAACCAGCTTTATTGTTCACTCCATCACTTATGACACAAAAGGCATTGTATTTAAAAAGTTCAGGTATATCTCTTCTATATCTAGTGGTAAGCTGTATAAAAGCATCATGTATAGTAGCTTCTTCTCTTATGGCACTTTTAAACTCAAATACAACTAATGGTATACCGTTTATATACAGTATGCCATCAGGGATTCTTTTTTCATAGCCAACTATTTCAAGTTGATTTACTATTTTAAAATTGTTTTTTTCTACATCATTATAGTTTATAAACTGGATATGAATATCTTTATCAGATGCATCTTCTCTTTTGAAGATAAAACCATCTGATACTAGCTTCATAATTGACTTATTTGTATCATAAAGATCACTTGCAGGATATGATTCTAGTTTTCTTATGATTTGAGTGATTTCACTATTTGTTATATTATCAGAGTTATATCTAGTTGATAGATACTTTTGCAAATCTTCTTTTATTAATACTTCACTTTCATCTCTTTGTATATCTTTTCCAAACTGATAATTAATACCTTGATTTTCAAGCAACTCTATAAATGCTAGTTCTAATTTTTCTTCTGTAAATTTACTCATTCATCTCTCCATATAGGATTATCTTCCCAGTTCTCTACAAATCCCATTTTTTGTATATCTATTTTTGGATATTTTCTTAGTAATGATTTTATTTTAGTTTTGAACTCAATTTCATCTTCACCTATACAAGTTAAAATATACTCTATAACACTTAGAGCAAAAAATATTTTATTTTTACTATTAGTTAAATCTTTAAAAGATTCATGTTTTCTAGGTACTTCAAAACTAACTCCTAAAATCTTATTCCAAAGTCTACTGTGATGTGCACAAGCATTTCTCACACTTGATAAAGCTTTGAACCATTTAAAGAAAACTACTTTATTTATATTTCCCATTGAAGAGATAACTTCATTTTGTTCATTTTCTTGTAAAAGCATAAATAGTTTTGATAGTGAACCAAAAGAGATAATCTCGACCACAGTCCAAATAGGTAAATCTGTAGTTTTATATTTATTTTTAAAATGTCTTATAAATACTTCTTTTGACCTTTCTTTTTCTTTTAATATCTCTTTATGAAGTTCATCAAACTGAGTTTGTTTATTTTCTCTTAGATTTTTAATATCTAAATATCCAAAAGCATCATAAGATTGTGAGTGATAATAAGATATTTGTGTTCTAAGATAAACTTCTATAACTTCAATAGCTTCAAATATAATCTTTCTAAGCTCTATATCAAAGTAGTATAGTTTTACTATATCTTCAAAAGTTGTATCTGGTAAAAATTTATTTTTATTCTCTGAGTTTTTGGAATATTGGAAAGGTAAGAAATAAGCACTAAGTCTATAGTAGTTTATATGTTGTAGTTTTGTAAGTGCATATTGAGGGTTTGAAATAGTTAAGTCTCTTTTTTTAAGAAGCTCTAATTGTTCTTCAAAAGTTTTATGTTCTTTTTGATAAGTATTTTGTTGATTTTTTAGTGGTTGTAGTTGTTCTTGAAGATTATTCATAATGAAGACCCTCTCTTTGGCACATTGTTAAGAGGTGGAGGGGGTGTGTTAGTGAAAGTATAACTTACATACTCTTTAAGTGTACTTAGAGTACATTGGGCTACTATCCCGAAGCTCTTAAAAGTAGCAAATTGTAAATTATAATTGTTCATATAAATACCTTAAATATTTTCATTGTCTTGATATTTTTTCAAATCATAAGCACAAAGTAATCTTTTATCATCTGTTGTCTTTAAATTACTTTCCATTAAAAATTCTTCAAGATTATCTAATGAGATATTATCATTCATTGTTTCCCATAATATGGCTTTAGATTTGTTAGAATTTGCAATTGATTCATCATTTAAAACATCTTCAATTGTTGTATGACCTTTTTTACAAACTTCTGGAATATTTTTTAAAGTATTATTAATATTATTCTTTTGATTATTTTTTAATTCAGAAGCATTTTTAATTTTTGTATTTATTTTACTAAAGCCAAATATTGGGAAATATTGAGCAGAATATATACTTAGTTTATCAATTAATGATAATAATTGAACATTAGCCTCTTCTATTATCTTAAAATAGTTACTAATCATTTCTTTTGCTGTTTGAAATTCATATTTAATTGTTTTGTGAGAACCAATTGCTAAAATTCTATCTTCATTTTTCAAACTATCTAAGTCCTCAGTGATACTAACTTTTATATCACCACCTGAATAAATGTCTTTTACTATATTTTGAACTTTTCTTACATCCATAGCTGATATTGGCAATTGTAAATCTGATATTGATTCATAAATAGATTGAAAATCATCTGTTTTCAATTTATTAATTCTAATAATTGTATCATCCATACTAATATCATAATCACTTACAATAGTATTAATTGAACCTTTTTCATGTTCAATTAATAAAAAATTATCTTTTATTTTATTTGCCAATTCAGAGGTTGGATTTACATATGAAAATATTGTTTTTAATATTTTTTGTACATTATTATCTTCTATACGATAACCAATAAATATAATTGGATTATGTATAAATAATGATAGCAACTGTGCTCTTATTAAATCATATTCTTTATCAAAATTATCATAATCTTCTCTTGTTATTATTATTTTTTCAATATTTGAAACGCATCCATGAATTTTATAAACTGAGCCATATGGATTACTTAATAATATATCATTTCCAATTAATGGCGAAAAATCAAATATTTTTTCAATAAGCATATCATAGTTCGTTGTTATTATAGAACCTATGTTTTTTCGAATTTTTTTTAATAATTCTAATTCATCTTTTTTTTCTTCTTTTACATCTAGGCTTGAAAGAATATCGGAAATAAAAATTTTAAATCTACTTAAATTAACACCTTCTTTCATTGATTGATAAAATCTATCATTTATATCTTTGAATTTTCCATCTCTATCTTTACCAAGTTGATGATTAAATTCATTTTCTAATAAATATGCTATTTCCTCAAAATTATATTTTCCATTTTTGAAACATTTAGCTTTTAAATCTAAATAAAACTCTTCATTATTTGTTAATTCAAAAGCTATATATGACAGTAATCCATCCCAACTAAATGAATTTTTTAAATATCTTAAACTTACACCTGTTCCAACAAATAAAATCGGATGATTTTTATATTTTGAAATAAACTCTTTTATATCCATTTTAATCCTCTATCGTTGCCATTTTTGAAAGTAATGTTTCTCTTGATATATTCAACAATTGAACTTCGTGACACTTTAATTTTATTTGGTTATCGATACTTTGTACAATATTTTCATACTTTTTAATAACAATATCTAAAGGTTTTAATATTTGAATACCATGAAGTTCATCTTTTGTAATTGAACCAAAAACGGTACCACCATCATTAGAGGTATTAAACATTGTTTGTATATTTTGCATTAAATAATACACAAATGAATTACAACCTATATTAGAAGATAAAGAACCAACACCTCGACCAATACAACAATCTTCTCCTGCAATATTAACATCACCAACTGGTGCTCGTACACTCATTAGGACATCACCTTTTTTTGCCATTCTTTTTGGTTCAGTTGTATATGTTTTAACTGTTGGAAACCTAAATCCAAATTCTGTCCTACCTTGATAAAAGATTTCTCCATTTCCATCTTGATTATAAGTATCACCTGATGGAGATTGACCCATTAAAATGTTTGCTACTTTTGATAGAGTAGACTTACTCCACCCTTTAGGTATTTCCTTATCCAACTCATCACAATAAACCATCTCACCACAATTTGATTTATATGGCTTACCATTTTCATCAGGAAATTCAAAATTTACAAACCACTCTTTATAAATACTTTGTGCTGTATCTTCTAGTTTTTGATTTAGTTGTTCATTTAGCTTGATTCTATCTGTGATAGTGTGATACTCTTTTACTATCTCTTTTTGTTTTTCAGGTGATGGAACTGGTAATTGCATAGAACAAAAATCTTCCCACTCTAAACTACCTCTTACTCCTCCAACAGCATAAAAACAAGCTTCTCTATCAAACTCACTTCTGCTCATCCACATCATAAGATATTCAGGTAACAATTCTTTACTATCTATAATTTTAAATACAGGATAAGCTTGAGAAATAATAGCTTGATCATCAGTCATAAGAGCAACAGGTATTTTTCCATCTCTTCTTACTTGCATTAAACTACATGCAAATTGATACTTTTTAATCAGCTTATAGTTTTTCATATTTGTACCAATAGTATTTGCAACTGATGGAATAAATTTTTTATTTACGGTAACCCCAATTAAGGGTAGTTCTCTAAGTTCACTATTTCTATTATCAACAAGTTGAATATAATCTCCAATTGGTTTATAATTTGATTTCATAACCCAACTCTTTAAACACTTCTAATAGTTCAGTTTTAGATTGTTCTTCTTGTCTTAAAAGCTGTGTAAATTCACTTTGAAGACTAGCCATTTTTATGTCAAAGTTTATATTTTCATCTCTATTTACAAACTCTATATATTTACTAGGTACTAAAGAATAGTCTTTCTTTTCAACTTCATCTTTTGAAGCACTATAACAATACTCAGCAATATCTTTATACTTATCTTTGTCACTTTGCCATATATGATAAGTATTTGATATTTCATCAATATTATTTTCGTCAAATTGGATGAACTTTTTTTCAAAAGGTACACCTTTTTGTCTTAAATCCATAAATAGTATTTCATCTGTTCTATCTCTATGAATTTTATTTACACCATTTTGTTCAAATTCTCTTTTTTCTTTATTTGCATTAATAATCCAAACTGTTACACTGATATTTGTAGTGTAGAACATATTTTGAGGTAAGATTAAAATAGTTTCTACTAAATCATTTTCAATAAGTTGTTTTCTTATCTTATATTCTTCACCACCACCACTTAATGCACCATTGGCAAGGACAAACCCAGCTACACCATTTTGAGATAACTTAGATACCATATTAAGTATCCATCCATAGTTTGCATTTGATGTTGGTGGTACTTCATAACCTGACCACCTAGGATCATCCAGTAGTTCATTTGCTCCTCTCCAATCTTTTTGATTAAAAGGAGGATTTGCCATAATAAAATCAGCTTTTAAATCTTTGTGTTGGTCTTTTGCAAATGTATCAGCTGGTACATCTCCAAGATTTGCAGATATTCCTCTAATAGCTAAGTTCATCTTTGCTAGCTTATATGTAGTTGCCGTGTACTCTTGTCCATAAACTGATATATCTTTTTTACTTCCATTGTGAGCATCTATAAACTTCATAGACTGTACAAACATACCACCAGAACCACAAGCAGGATCGTATATCTTACCTTTGTATGGTTCAATCATATTTGCAATAAGGTTTACTATAGATTTTGGAGTATAGAACTCTCCTTTACCTTTACCCTCAGCTATTGCAAATTTACTTAAAAAGTACTCATATACACGACCAACTATATCATGTCCCTTATCTTCTATAGTATTAATATTGTTGATAGTATCTATTAAAGAAGATAATTTACTTATATCAAGTCCAAGTCTTGAAAAGTAGTTATCAGGTAATGCACCTTTTAAAGATGGATTGTTTTTTTCTATAGTTGAAAGAGCTGTATCTATTTTAAGAGCTATATCATCTTGCTTTGCATTTTGTTTTATAAATGACCAACGAGAGTTTTCAGGAATATAAAATACATTCTCCATCGTATAGAACTCAACCATATCAATAAATGCTTCTTTACTTTCATCTAGTAACTGTTGTTTTCTCTCTTCAAATGTATCACTTACAAACTTTAAAAATATAAGTCCTAAAACAATATGTTTATATTCACTTGATTCAACTGTACCTCTTAATTTATTCGCAGTATCCCAAAGAGTTTCTTCCATACTTTTTTGTTTTTTAATTGTTTTTACTTTTGCCATGAATAAATTGCCTAAATATAATTTTTTGTTATTTTATCTAAATAGTGTTTAACTAACATACTTATTTTAGCTAATAACAAATTATTTTCATACTTAAATTACTTAACTTAGATTTATATTTTTAGTTTCCAATTTTTTTCAATCACATATCATCAACATAGACAAAGTGGAACAATCACTTTGAAACAAACACAAGGGAGATATATCACAATGCTTGGCAAGTTAAGAAAATTCTATATATTTACTACCAAACCAAAACTGGACGATTTAATGTGTGATGGTAGAAAATGGATAAAACAAAAAGGAGATGTATTATGAAGATAAAAGAACAGCTTCAAAAACAAAAAGATAATGAGTTTCAGGAGAGTTTGTCATTTAAAGAATGGCTAGAGTATTTTTCAAAAAAATCAATAACTAAAAAACAAGATGATATGAAAAAAGAATCAAAGAAAGTTTCTAATAATCCTTTCTATCATCCATTACAAGGAGCATAAAATGAGTCCAGGAGCAATCATAGGATTACTAATAGCCGTTGGAACTGTTATCAAAGATAATTTACCAGAAGATGAAGAGTAAGTTTTAGTCTAAGACTTTTAATTTAAACAAAAAAGAAAAAAAAGGATTTAAGATGTCTATAAAACCAAATACAGAATTAACTACAAAAGTTATGTCAGATTCAGAGCTTTTTGATGTAGCACCATCTATTTTTGCAGATTCACCAATAGAGTCTGTATCGTCACAATATCATTTTATCAAAACTAGTAATTTACTAGATATATTTCGTGATTCAGGCTATTTCCCAATTCTTGGAGGAGAGTCAAAAAGTCGTACTTTAGAGGGGCAGCCATATGTCAAACATATCATACAGTTTAGATCATTAGAAAATCTTCTTAAAGTACCTAGTAATGGGCTTTATTATGATATTTGTCTTAAGTCAAGCCATAATAAAACTAGTGCTTTTACACTTGAATTATCATGTTTTAGAAGTATTTGTAGCAATACATTAACAGTAAGTTCAGATCAATTGATGTATAGAAGAATCATACATAAAGGCTTTCAATCTTCAAAGGTAACAATGGCTATTGAAGAGATGGTTAATTATATACCTACAATTGAAAAAGAGTTTGAAGCAATGCAAAATATAACTCTTAGTGAAGTAGAATCTTTGGCACTTAGCAAAACTGCAATTGATTTTAGATTTGATACAAGTAAACATGATATTAATCCAAGAGAATTGCTTACTATTAATCGTCCCGAAGATGCTTTTCCATCTGCTTTTAATATCTATAATCGTCTTCAAGAATCGATAATCAATGGAGGAATCAAGCTAAAAAATAGACTAAATCAAAAGATAACAACTAGTAAATCTGTAACAGCAATAGATGAAAAAATCAAACTAAATAAAAAATTACACAAAACAATGCAAAATCTGATGTCTTTAAAATCTGAACATTATCAAATAGCAGCATAAGGAGTAAACAATGAAACTAATAAACTACCAATTACAAACGCAAATAGAGACTCTTAGTGAAACAAAATCACAAGACTCTTTTAAACAGTACTTACAAGGTATTTTAGAAGATGATTCAAAACCCTACTATCAAAAGGCTGATTATGTAGGTTTATCTCTAAATGAACTAAAGAATAAAATAGATTACCTATCTTCAAGTATCAAAGAACTTCAAAATCATAAAAAGCGATTAACAGAATCATTAGATATTGCAAAAGTTTTAACAGCAGAAATCTTAACTAAAAATGGAGTAGATAGAATTGATGGAAATATCATAAGTTCTTTAACTTTAAGCAAAGAATCTTCAAAAGAGAAAAATATCATAACAATAAAAAATGAAAGTAAAGTTATGGGTTTAGGATTTGTTAAATTTTCAGTTGACACAGATGCAGTTGAAACTGCACTAGAGACCGAACAAGGACGAAAAGAGCTTAAAGGTTTAGTAGAAGTGATACCAATGATTGTAACTACACCAGCAAAAGTAAAAATCAATACAAAAAGAGCCTCTGCAAATAATATAAAAGAAACAGATGAGATTTTAATTATTGAAGAACAATTTGAAGAAGCAGCATAAGGAGAAAATTATGAACAATACACAATCAGCATTATTAGATGCAATGAATACATTAAGTAAAATGCCTAAAATCGATATAAAAGGCAAACAGTATGCAAGTGTAGCTTCAAGAGTAGAAGCATTTAGAACACACTTTCCAACGGCAGGAATTGAAACAATTTTAATTCATGATGATAATCAAAGAGTAGTTATACAAGCTAAAGTATCAATTGATAATAATATTATTGCTACAGGTTACGCAGAGGAATTTAGAGGTGAAGGATGGATTAATTCTACTAGTGCTTTAGAAAATGCAGAAACATCAGCAATAGGTAGAGCATTATCAGCATTTGGATTATCAGGAAGTGAATATGCTTCATCAAATGAAGTTTCAAATGCAATATCACAACAAAATTATTCTAATCAGCCAGCAAATAATAGAAACCAAATAAATCAGCAAAACTCTAACTATTCAGCTAACAATCAACAAATACAAAATCAATCTCATCAAGAACAGTATCAACATCAAAATGATTTTTCTACTATTATTAATGCAGGTCTCCAGATTATAGATAATGGAGATACACTTACTGTAAGTGGAGATGGAATTTTTGAGAAAAAGGAGATTATTAAAAATGCTGGCTTCCGTTGGTCAGGACAGAATCGTATGTGGTACATTCAAAAGAGACAGGCAGCTTAACATGGGTAATTTAATACCAGATGAGATTAGAAAAACAATTCCACCCTTGTATGCAACAGAAGAACAAAAAAATCCAACTGTTTATGTAAAACTGTTTTTAGAGGGCTGGACTTGGTATGTGACAGAAATGTCAATGGATGGTGATATTTGCTTTGGATATGTAGTATCACCATTTTGTAGTGGAGAGCTTGGCTATTTTTCACTAGCAGAGCTTTCAGAGGTAAAAGGAAGTTTAGGTATAGGAGTAGAAAGAGATTTAAGCTTTTCTCCTGCACCACTATCAAAGATAAAAAAGGCTGCATAATATGATAGAAACAAAAACTCTAATATGGCTTTTAGAAGTATGGGAAACATTCGGATATGAAGCTTTTAAACTTGAAACCAAAGAGCTTGGACTACTTCAAAAAGGTTTTACAGTTACTCAGATAAGAAAA
>Ga0105358_10002155_pt1 | contig 10501 bp, 9 predicted proteins | sample GOMGulsemesocosm_5_FD_83509 | JGI IMG/M metagenome (GOLD analysis project Ga0105358, IMG submission 83509) | Methane-oxidizing microbial communities from mesocosms in the Gulf of Mexico - GOM15C Gulf of Mexico | ecosystem: Environmental > Aquatic > Marine > Cold seeps | place: Gulf of Mexico...
AAAGCCGATAGTAACTTTTCTTCAATGGTAGTTTCAATGGTCATATATCCCCCTGCAGATAATGTCATTACTTTAATATCACTTTAGTCACTTTTCATTAATTATCCATCAATCTAGATGGCTAATTAGAGCGTTCTTCGCTAAATTATTGGGATGATTGATAAAATATTTTTAAATTTTTTATTTGCTTTTAATTAACCAAAATATCAGAAGCGCTAGCGACAAGGTTAAAATTTTGACACAATATCACTCATCAAAATTTATCAGCCAGCAACGACAATTATCTATGATCAGCCCTTTTATCATCAATGACAAAAACCTCTTTCTTGATCGCTTTCCTATCGGTCAAGTTAACAGAAGTTTACAAGCATGGGATGCAGCAGATGAATATCTAATTAATCATCTTGAAGAAAACAACTTAATTAAAACAAGCAGTAATATTCTTGTAATGAATGATGCTTTTGGTGCTTTAACAACCAACCTTGCTCAACAGCAGGTTTATTGTGTTAATGACTCCTATTTAAGCCAGCAAGGCATAACTTACAACCTAGAACAAAACCACATTGATGATAAAAACATTCATTATTTTAGTAGTTTAGATACGTTGCCTAACGACATTGATATTGTGCTTTTCAAAATCCCTAAAAGTAAATCTTTATTGGTAGCACAACTGATGATGCTCAAAAAGACATGTAATGATGAAGTTATTTTTATTGCGGCAGATCGCGCTAAAGAGATCCATAGCTCAACACTTAAGTTATTTGAAAAATACCTTGGTTCCACCAAAACGTCATTAGCAGTAAAAAAAGCACGTTTGGTGTTTTCTCAGCTTGACACCAAAAGTAACAATCACGACCAAAACTTGCCGCTAATAACCACTTGGCCATTGGAGAATACTGAGTTTACTATCAGTAACCACGCTAACGTCTATGCAAAAGATAAACTTGATATTGGTGCACGTTACTTCATGCAGAATTTACCTGAAGTTGCTCCTGAGACAAACGTGATTGACTTAGGTTGTGGTAATGGTGTTGTAGGATTAACCATATTGGCAAAGCAGCCACAAGCTAAAGTACAATTTTTTGATGAATCATATATGGCAATAGCTTCAGCAAAGACAAATATTGAAGAAAATTTACCTGCCACGCTTGGTCATTGTCAATTTCATTTGAACGATTGTTTATCCGGTGTTGAAGGAGCGAGTGTTGATTTAATTTTATGCAATCCTCCTTTTCACCAACAAACCGCGACTACCGACCACATTGCATGGCAGATGTTTAAAGACAGCCACAGAGTATTAAAAAAAGGAGGGGAACTGCGTATTATCGGTAATAGACAATTGGCCTACCACATCAAACTTCAACGTATTTTTGGCAATGAAAAATTAATTGCTAGTAATGATAAATTTGTCACAATTTCGGCGATAAAACGATGAATACAATTAAAAAAATTGCTTTAATATTTACAATGATGATACTCACATCATGTGCCTCAGCTCCTAAGTACATCGTTATTTCCCCTGAAATCACGAGCAATATAACTAACGTTTATCAGGGACAATCGATTAACTTACAAGTCATTGATCGACGTTCTACAAGTCATCTAGTTCAAATTTTAAAAGAGAATCAAGCAGCAACCCTAGTTTCTAGTCAACAAGCACTCACAGAAATTATTGATAAAACACTCCGACCTAAATTAGTTGCTCAAGGATTAACCCTAGCTAAGCAAACGACAAATAATTTTGATGTAATCATAGATACTGCATTAATTAGTGTTCAACAGGAATTGTTAAAGTACCAAGCCAATAATGTCATCACGTTAATAGCTAACATATCAAATGCTGATCAAACATTAACCAAAACATTTACCATTAAAGGAAACAGCAATGGCCCTTTAACAGCAGATACTGCAGTACTCGCTCGTGATTTTAATCAACAATTGGCAAAACTTCTTAGCCAACTGATTAATGACAACGAAATTAAAGAATTCATTAGGTAATTTTCCATGAAGCTTTTTGTTCTACTTTTTACTTTTTTAAGTTTTTCATCTTCTGCCGCTAAGAATGTCTCCATTGATCCTGACAATCTGTTTCCTCAAGTGAAACTAGAAACATCAATGGGGATAATCATTGTTGAACTAGACAGAATTAAAGCGCCGATCACCGTTGATAATTTTCTGACTTATGTCGTGACAGGTGGATATAATAATACTGTATTTCATCGTATTGTCGAAAATTTCATCGTACAAGGCGGCGGTTATGATCCAGATTATGGCGCTAAAAAAATCAATAAAGACATCATCAATGAATCAGGTAACGGTCTAAAAAATGAAATTGGTACGATTGCTATGGCAAAAGAAAGCAGACCTCACTCAGCTAACCGACAATTCTTTTTTAATATTGAAGATAATAAAAACCTAGATCCGGGCAGACGTTGGGGCTATGCCGTATTTGGTAGTGTACTTGAAGGACAAGAAATTATTGATGCCATGGGCTTAGTAAAAACAGATTATAATGAAACATTAGGTTGGGAGGATGTGCCTGTAGACCCCATCGTACTCATTAAAGCAACATTGATACCAGCAACTGATTAATTTATAAGAGAAAATACATACCCGCTCAACTGAATATGCAGATTTCAGCAAGTCGAAAAAGGGTCCGGTACTATGCATTTTTTTCGATAATAGTTATTCTCAGCAACTGCGTCCTACGTTGTCCTAATATCCCACATCCATGTGGGAATATTGTTAAATTCAATAACGCAGGAGATGAGCCTTTATCGCTTTGCCCGGTAGGAGTTAAACTAGAAAACCAGTCCAACGTAACGATACTCGTTAAGGAAATAACCATTAGCTTCGTATCGCGCCTTGATCTGATTTCCTAACTTAACTTTGAAACTGCATCCTCAAGTGGAACGAGTATACACCCCAAAAAATGTAATCTTTTGTAATTTAACCTCTTAAAAGTAGTTGATTCGTGTTAATGTCAAAAATCAAATGAAAGTATCCATAAATTAATTGCGGTTATTAATGCTTTGATATTATTAAACTAAAAATATTAAAAAATATAGGGCATCGCGATTGATACTCTTCTTAACATTGACAATTAGCGTTTTCTCTACGATAAATAAATGTAATAAACATTTTAAAATTGTAAAAAAGGTAACGGTAACTTTCTTAATTCCGCTGTCATCTGATAGATGAATTGGAGAATAAATATAGAGTAGCTAAGGGTCTTTATGGTAATAGAGCAGTTTATCAATGAAAAAATAGGACAAATAGGCTCTTATGTTAAAGCCGTTATTTGTAACTCTCTTCATTATACGGAGTTAGACCAATTTGTTGTTGATACCATGGAAGAATGGACTTTATTAAAAGTCTATGAAGAAACCCCTAATAATGCCCGTGAGCGTGTCTTTTGGCATGTAATGCATGAAATAAGTTTACATGGCGCGCAATCATTAGAGCTAAACCTATTCTTTAAAAGTGAAATAAATACCTGTTTAGATTTTTTCTCTGGTACCGGTAGTTATCCGATAGATTGTATTGGCTGGCGTCCTATTCCATAATAACGATTGATTTTCATACTTACCCAACGAACAATTCTTTAGATAAATAACTTTGAAACAAATTAGTACTTTCTTTCCCTTCCTGCTCTCTGTTAGGCTGATGATAATTCAACTAAATTATTTATATTAATGTAAATGACCACAACTCATTCTTTTGCTGATACGCTTTCCTATTTTAAAAACCGACGTTTATTAAGTATCTTTTTCTTCGGTGTTGCCAGTGGTTATCCTTGGGTGATGACCGGCTCAGCCATGAGTGGTTGGCTAAAAGATGAAGGTTTAAGTCGCTCAAGTATTGGTTTATTTGGTCTGATATTTGTAACCTACAGTATCAACTTTCTTTGGTCACCTTTAGTTGACCGCTTAAAAATTCCGTTTTTAACAATGAAAATGGGGCAACGGCGGAGCTGGATTTTATGTACGCAACTAATTATTGTTTTAGCTACCCTTCAGTTAAGTCAGTTAAATGCAGTAAATCAACTCAGCAGCATTGCTCTTTTTGGTTTAATCATTGCGTTATTTGGAGCGACCCAAGATATTGCCATCGATGCTTACCGCATTGATTTACTCGCTGATGACGATAGCAACTATATGGCTGCTGGAGCAGCAATGGCAACGGCAGGTTGGTGGACGGGATTTGCAGGCCTTGGGAGCATTCCTTTTCTATTAGTCGACAGTCCTAACTGGCAATGGCCTGAAGTTTATACCGTATTAGCGATGATTATGGCACTTTTGATAATTACCGTATTTGTTGTTCAAGAACCAAAAAATGACCGTGAACAGGTATTGAACGCCATTCAAAATCGATATTTATCAATTATGCCAACACAAGGTCATCGACCTTTAGCCATACTTTTAATATTACCCATCATATTTATTGCCATTATTTATGCCAATATAGGTTACCCTGCTTGGCCTGAGCAATTTATTTCCAATCAATACCAATTTATTTTTATTACCTTATCTGTTGTTTGTTTATTAATTTTATTTAGTCAACAGTTAAGTCGTCTAAACCTATCGCTACGTTCAAAAGAAATACTCACAAATGCTGCTAGAGTTCGCTTTAGTCATAAACTTACCGCGTGGTTATTAGCGACACTAGTTTCTCCTATTCAAGAGTTTTTTGATCGAAACGGCACAAAGTTAGCCATATCTATTTTGCTATTTATCTTCCTATTTAAATTGGGTGAAGCCTACTTAGGACGTATGTCGATCGTATTTTATCGTGAAGTGGGTTTTTCTAATTCAGACATTGCCTATTATTCAAAAATGATTAATTGGGCAACTACTATCGTATTTTCATTGATTGGCAGTGTGTTTACCATTCGCTACGGCATTCTAAAGGGATTATTCATTGGTGGTATAGCAATGGCCTCAAGTAATTTATTATTTGCAGTGATGGCTATTGTAGGCCCTAACAAACTACTCTTTGCTGGCACTGTCTTTGTTGATGGTTTTACCTCAGCTTGGGGGTCCGTTGCCTTTGTTGCTTTATTATCAGTACTTTGTAATAAAACATTCACTGCCAGCCAATATGCGCTAATGGTATCTTTAGGCACATTTGGTCGTGTTATGCTCGGTTCTTATTCTGGTATTATTGTTGATTGGCTTGACGGTAATTGGGCGCTATTTTTTGTATTAACCGCTTTAATGGTGATCCCAAGTTTATTGTTTCTCTACGCAATAAGAAAACCATTAACTCAACTTATAGAAAAAAATGATGCAGAATTTGAAAACAAAGTTAAAGCTAAATAGCATAGATTAATTTTTTCATCTATGATTTTGATAAGACAGTTAATTAAGTACAGGTATTTATGATCAAACTATTCTTTTTATTACCCATTTTCATGTGCACTATTTGGTGGTGGTACCTCAATGATAGGGGATATACAATTAAGGAAGGAATAAGAGGATTTACTTACATATTGTCATTTAATGCCGTAATCGTCGCATTTTTTATAATGATGTTATTTGTGGCTGACTAGTTCCCTTTCACAAGACAAATGATTAGCTCCCAGCATAAACTAATTACCTATATCAGTTGATAATCTTCATTCGACAATGCAAATAGCCGTAAATAACATTTCTTCCTAATGATAAAAAACCGTTCAAATGAACGGCTTTTAAGTAGATAATATTTGCTTTCTTTAGATTACTTAGAACACAGATCTAAAAGAAGAACGACCACTGCGACGTTTAGACCGGCGATTTCTCATACGGCTATGTAACTCACGACGCTTAGACTCTAACCACTCTTCACGAGTAATTGTAGTATCTTTACGACCTTCTTCACGAGTACGATATGCACAAAACTCTTCAAACGCTTCAATGTCGTCTTTTAGTTCTTCAGCTACTAACTCGATCATGATTGCATCATCTAAGAAACCCAATACCGGAATATGATCTGGTACTAAATCTTCTGGATCACTAAAGTAAGCTAATGCACTTAATACATCTGAACGCTCTTCTTCAGGAATTTTCCACTCATCGTCTTCAATCATTGCAACAAGAGTTACTAATTTTTTGATTCGATCGCTAACAAATTCAGGTACATTTCCCTTAACATCTTCACTTAAGTTCTTTGCATTAGTGAGTATTTCTTTTTCACTTAATTTTTCCGCCCCTGACTGAGCTTGTCTCATTACTTCACGAAAATAATCAAGATCTGACTCTTTTAATTCAAATTTAACTTCAAATGCCATTTTAATTCTCCGACTTTGGCTTATATATACATAATACTTCGTACCTTGTATCTAAATCTAACAGAACATTGCCAATCCAGCACTAAAGAACGATGATTATTTTCAATATTTTTCACATAATTCATATTATTGCCCTAAAACAGAGCAATAATATGAATTATGTATATTTTCTATTGAAATAATTTCTTGTACCTTCATATGCTCATGATAATATTTATTAATACTACTTTTTTTTAGAACATTCATGACACAAAAATTATCGGCCAATTCAGAGCAAATAAATTCAGAAGATCGTACTAAGACTTGTGACAACTGTCATGCACAAGTCAGTGGTTTATATTGTGGTACATGTGGCCAATCTGTTGAGTCCACTCTTAAGTATTTTTGGACTGTCATTTTACATTTACTTGATGACATCTTAAGTTTCGACTCTCGAGCAAGTCGAACATTATTTCCGTTATTATTCAGACCCGGTTTTTTAACCAATGAATATATAAAAGGTCGAAGAGTACATTACGTACCACCGTTACGTTTATACTTGTTTATTAGTATTGTTTTCTTTATATCACTTAAATTCATTGCTGGAAATAACGTAGAACTTCAATTACCAGATCATAATAAAGAACTATCTCAAAGAGTTACTTTAAAAATTGAATCGTTAAAAGAAAAAAAACTATCTACTGACGAACTCATTAGTAATCAAGAAATTATCGAACAACTCACTTCATTACAAGAAGATTTAATAAACAAAGAAAATAAAATCATTAGTAGTACGGCAATGAAGTTACTGCACTTGGAGCTAGAAGCAATTGATGAAGGCCGACCATTAAGTGAAAAGAAACAGGACAAAAAACATGATCTGCTTGAACGTCTCAAGCAAGCGAAACAAGGTATAAAACTTGTTGAAGAAGATATGTTTAACTTTGAAAATAATGATGATGGTACTTTTACTTTTGATTTTCTTTCGGATGAAAATAATAAAAGACTGACAGCCTATGCGAAATTACTAGAGAAAAAAGCTGAACAAACAATTAACTCAGATGTCCGCCCATTAATAAAGGAAAGCATCAGTAAACTGCCTCAATTAATGTTCATTTTGTTACCTTTATTTGCGCTACTTTTAAAAATCACTTACCTCTTTAAAAAGCGCCTTTACTTAGAGCACCTTACGGTAGCTTTACATAGCCATAGTTTTATTTTCTTAAGTATATTATTGCTCTTACTATGTGACCAAGTACAAGATGCAAGCACAGATACATACCCTTTAATAGCCGGAATATTTGGTTTTTTCAATGTAATACTCGCGTTTTGGCTGCCAATATATTTATTCAAAACACAAAAGAAAATTTATAAACAAGGTTATTTATTAACATTCGTAAAATACAGCTTTGTTGGTATTATGTATATGATGTTAATTTTGTTTACAGGAGTCATAGCCTTTATTTGGGGATTGACGGATATTTAGACATATTATTCCACTACAGATAATTTGTAGTCTGATACAAACGAAGTGAGAATTCACGTTTGTTTGCTATTAATAAAAGCTCTTCCTGTATTGTCGAGATGAAAATGAATTACACAATCAAATAACCATGACATTGCCTGCATGGACGCTAGTACTTAGCTTTTTGTCTGAAACCGTATTTTATAATAGAAGCTGACCGTTCATCGACGCGCATGGATGCACTAATGCCTTGAAAGACAGGATGTATGAGAAAGACCTGAACATAAAAACCAGCCGAGGCTGGTTTTTTATTAATCAAAGAACAATAGAGTTATAAAACGCCGCGTTCCATTTGATTTAATTCGATAGACTTAAATAAGGCAGTAAAGTTACCTTCACCAAAACCATGGTCATCTACACGTTGGATCATTTCGATAAAGATAGGGCCAAAAATATTTTTAGTGAAAATTTGTAATAAATACGAATTTTCTTTTTGACTATCAACTAAGATCTGATGGTCTTGAATACGCTTATGATCTTCTTTAACCCAAGGAATACGCTTAAATACATCATCATAATACTCAGGAATGATATCTAAGGTATCAATGATGTCTTTATCTAATAGATCCAATGAGCTAACAAGGTCATCAGTAATAAAAGCCAGATGTTGTACACCTGGACCATTATATTCATCTAAATACTCATCAATTTGGTTGTTTTTCTTACCTTTACCTTCATTGATAGGTAAACAGAAAGTGCCACAAGGTGATGCCAATGCATAAGAAATTAATGCAGATTTTTCGCCTTTAATATCAAAATAACGAACATCAGAGAAACCAAAAATATCTTTATAGAAGTTTGCCCAATGTTCCATCGTACCTTGATGAACATTGTTAGTTAGGTGATCAACACGTAAAAAGCCTTTATGATCATTTACTACTGGTGACTCATGCCCTTCAAAGTCATCTTCATAGATAGAGCCAGGGTTTGTTGTTGAGGCAGCAAATTTTTCAATAAAATAAATTAAGCTATCACCAATACCAAAAATAGCTGGGTATGGTAGTTTATTATGAACATCAGCTGCAGACTTTGCACCACGTTTAACTGCTTCTTCAAAAGCAAAAGCAGCATCATCAACACGCCAGCCCATAGAGCAAATAGCAGGACCATGACTTTTAGCAAACTCTTGAGAGAAACCAGCTTGTTCATTGTTTAATAAAAAATGAATATCGTTTTGGTTAAAGTAATCAATGTCACGACCTTTAAATTTTTTAGTTTTTGAAAAACCAAAACCATAAAAAGCGTTTGCCATAAAATCTGAATCTGGTGACGCGTATTCGGTAAACTCAATACCACGTAAATTAAGTGGGTTTTTTACTTCAGTCATATTTGTTTCTCTCACACAATAATTGCACCTATTATCGTTGCTATTACGTAGAAGTAAAAGTTTGACCTAGATCAATCTTCCTTAAAGCCGTAAAAGAAAATGTACGTATATTAAAGGTGGAGCACGAACAACTCTAAGGTAGTCCACACCTAGCCTAGCAAGCAGCCGTATTAAAAACTTTACAGCAATAATATCATGCCTAATTATGGACATTATCCCTACATCACCCTAAGCTAAAAAAGATGATTTACAGGCACAAAAAAGGCGCTATGAAGCGCCTTTTGATAAGGATTTAGTTAATGTTAGCTTGGGCGACGAGCTCGTTCAGTACGTTTACGAGGACGTTCTACTGCTGGAGCTGCTTGTGCATCAGAAACAGTTATATCCAATACTTGACGACGAACACGAACACGTTTTAATTGTGCAAATGACTTCTCAGGCATACCTTTAGGTAGCTGTACAAAACTATGTTTGTCATGAAGGTTGATAGCACCAATATAGCTACTGTCTAATGATATTTCATTGGCAATTGCACCAACGATATCACCAGGTCTAGCACCATGCTCTTTACCCACTTCTAAACGATATGTTTGCCAATCAACATCACTACGGTTAACTTTTTCTTTACGAGGACGTTCATTACGACTTCCGCGATTGTCTGAGCGACCATCTGAACGTGAATCACCACGAGCATTACGACCTCGGCCATCTCTATCATTGCGACCACGAGCATCTCTGTCATTACGGTTATCAGGACGAGCATCACGACGTGGTTTTGGATCTTCTTTTGGCTGTAGTGGTTGCTTTAATTGTTTTTGGAACAATAAGGCAGCAGCTAAATCTGTCATTGAAAGCTCTGACTCACTTGCCATCGCTTCAACAATTTCACGCATACTTGTTAAATCTCTATCTGCAACAAGACTTGCCATTTCAGTACGTGTTCTTTCGATACGCTTTTTACCAATTTCTTGAATATTTGGTAATTCGTACATATCAACTTTGCCTGACGTTAAACGCTCATAATGACGTAACGAGTACATTTCACGAGGACGTACAAAAGCAATTGAGGTTCCTTCACGACCGGCACGACCTGTACGACCGATACGATGTACATAAGCTTCATTATCACCCGGTAAGTCATAGTTAATAACTAATGAAATGCGTGGAATATCAAGACCACGAGCAACAACATCAGTTGCAACCAATATAGATGATTTACCTGATTTCATTTGCTCAATACAACGCTCACGTTGTGATTGGTTCATATCACCATTTAAAGCAAGAGCAGGATAACCGGCACGTTCTAGTTGCTCAGCAACCTCAACAGTATCACTACGAGTACGAACAAAAACAATCATCGCATCATAATCAACAATTTCTGCAATACGCTCTAGTGCGGTAA
>Ga0105358_10002157_pt1 | contig 10494 bp, 7 predicted proteins | sample GOMGulsemesocosm_5_FD_83509 | JGI IMG/M metagenome (GOLD analysis project Ga0105358, IMG submission 83509) | Methane-oxidizing microbial communities from mesocosms in the Gulf of Mexico - GOM15C Gulf of Mexico | ecosystem: Environmental > Aquatic > Marine > Cold seeps | place: Gulf of Mexico...
CTTCAGCCATATTAATGCTACAAGCCTGTACAACATTCGATCCCTACACAGGGGAAAGTGAAACAAGCAAGACAGCTATAGGTGCAGCAGCGGGTGCCGGCATAGCAGCCGTGGTTGCCTATATAGACAATAAAGATAAAGACAGCAAAACACGTAATCAACGTATTCTAGCCGCAGCAACAGGCGGCGCCGCTATTGGTGGCGGTATAGGCTATTATATGGATTCTCAAGAGGCGAAGTTACGTAAACAGCTTAGAGGTAGTGGCGTAAGTATTCAGCGTGATGCCGATAAAATAAACCTGATCATGCCTGGCAATATCACCTTTGCTACTAACAGCGCTAACATCAACACCAACTTTATTAGTGTATTAAATTCTGTTGCCTTAGTACTTGAAGAATATAATAAAACACTTGTTGTTGTCTCTGGCCATACTGACTCTATTGGTTCAGAGCAGCATAACCAAAAGCTATCTGAAGCGCGTGCAAGCTCTGTTGCCAGTTACCTTAGAGAACAAAAAATTATAAGTGACCGTCTAGAGATAATCGGCTTTGGCGAAGCACAACCTGTAGCAGATAATCAGACATCTGAAGGTCGTGAACTAAACCGCCGTGTTGAAATAACATTATTGCCTATTACTGCGCCATAGCGTTGTAAAAACACTTGATAATACTATATTTACGCCCAGGCTGCTCAGCAGTTTAATAACCTTTAGTGACCAGAGTAGCTCTACTCTGGTCATTTTAGTTTATTGATAATTACTATTGAGTGACTCTGTTCGATATTGTAATCACTTACCATAAGCTTTTAACCAACAAGCACTTACGAATCACAGTTAAGTATGCATATTTGTCATTTGTACCTGAGATACTTACATACAACTATCTATCTATTGATAGACGCTTTAGCTGAATAGATTCTTTAAATGCTATATATTTAGCAAGTAGAGCTACAATGATTACAGCGAATATCACCCTCATCCACAGTATTGCCATAACATCCGCTCCTAGTAATAAAACCAACAAGGTATCTTCTATTAAGCTATGAGCCAAGCTTAAGAAACTAATTGAAAGCAATACGTCTTTTTTACCAATATTGCCCTTTTTAACTTCCGAAATTAGCAATCCTGCTCCGTAGCTTAAGCCCAATGTAATTCCTGTAATGGTAATATTACTAGCGTCCTTTGTAATACCTATTAGTTTAAAAATTGGCGATAGTGCTTTTTTCAACAAACTTTCAACGCCAATTCTTTTAAGCACTCGCAACAAGATAATCAATGATGAGATAATAAGGAAGATACTAAGCAACATTTGCAATTGCCCTATTCCCCATTGTATTAACGTTTGCTCTTGTCTTTCGCTTTGCCAAATCAATATTGCAGTCTGCTGTTGATAATCCAACGTGGTATAAAGCCAGTTCACTAAAGCTGCCAAGAACAAACCGCCTCCTAGCTTCAAGGTTATTGTTAGTCGCCAACTAACCCCTACCATTTTAGCAACAGCCCCTTCAATGGGAACAGAGTGAGAGATTAATATTAAAATACCAATGACTGATACTTGCGCCACAGATAACTCTAGCTGTGTGGTGACGTCAACAAACACTACCATTGCTGTAAATATATTAGTTAAAATAGCTGTTGCCCAAACTAACCCTAACTGCTCTGGTAATCCTACTAATTGCATTAATGGGGCTAAAATTTCAGCTAGCCATTGTGTTCCACCGAGCAAGTCTAAAATTTTTACTATTATAATCGCTGGTACCATCACCTTTAATAGCGTCAAGTAAACTTGACTTACTTCCTGAAAAACACTTTTTAGTCGCTTAATAAGCATAGGTACTACTCTGATAATATAATTTATGTATCGCTATAATAGCGGCTATACCGAGAAATAATTCCAATTAATTAGCCCTTAAGTTAATATAAGTTTCTTTATTAATAAAATATATTAATTATGTTTCTTGATAGGCTGGACAAAGCAATTCTACGTCAATTACAAAGTGACGCATCAGTGAGTAATTTAAAGCTCGCCGAAATTGTTAACTTATCCGCACCTGCTTGTTTAAAAAGAGTAAAACGTTTAGAGAACCAAGGTGTTATTAATAAAAGAGTTGCGCTATTAGATCAAACTAAGTTTGGCAGTTGTCTACATATGATTGTTGAAATTATGATGCACCAAGACAGATTAGATTTAAATAATACTTTTATCAAAGCGGTAAGAAACTGTGAGCAGGTACATGAATGTTATAAGGTTACAGGAGAGGTAGACTTTGTGTTAGTGGTAGTAGTACCAGATATGCCGAGTTATGAGGTATTCTGTGAGCAAATATTATACCAGCACCCTAATATGCGTAACTTTAGGACATTAATTTCGATGAACAGAGTAAAATATGACACTAAGGTTCATATTCCGAATTGAATAATAATTCAGGGTATTTAAGCTACAGCGATATTCTGCCGGTATTTACTAAACAAGGCTGCCCTTAGTAAAACATACTCGTTAGCTTACACAATAACCTGTAAATTCAGCGGTGTATGAACTCTGAATCCAATTAAAAATCACACAAGCAAAATAACTAAGCCTGCTTGATAAGAAGTTCAATAACTTCATCCACATCAAGCCTGAAATCATTATTGATTTCAGGCTTAGTATTTACTCACTGAACTTATTTAAATGCCGCTAATACATCATTGAAGCATTTAGAAGGTCGCATTATCTCGCTTATTTTGTTCTTATCTGCATTATAGTAACCACCAATATCAACAGAATGCCATTGGTCTGTTGTTAAATCGCTGACAATAGCTGATTCATTTTCAATTAATGATTGTGCCAACGGTGAAAATTGATTTTGAAGCTCAGTATCTTCAGTTTGCTCAGCTAATGCTTTTGCCCAATAAAGCGCTAAGTAAAAATGACTACCGCGATTATCAAGCTCACCCGTTTTACGCGACGGTGATTTTCCATTATCTAATAACTCTGCAGTTGCTTGGTCTAATGTTTTTGCCAACAATTTTGCTTTAGCGTTGTCTTGTTTAATACCCAAGTCTTCAAAAGAAGCACTTAACGCAAGAAACTCACCAAGTGAATCCCAACGTAAATGATTTTCTTCTACTAGCTGTTTAACGTGCTTAGGTGCTGACCCACCTGCCCCAGTTTCAAATAAACCGCCGCCCTGCATTAATGGCACTATAGATAGCATTTTTGCGCTAGTACCTAGTTCTAGAATTGGAAATAAATCAGTTAAGTAATCGCGTAGAATATTACTCGTCACAGAAATAGTGTCACCGCCGCGTAAAATACGCTCTAACGTATAACGCATCGCTCTTGTTTGTGACATTATTTGAATATCTAACCCTGTCAAATCATGATCTTTCAGGTAAAGTCTAACTTTTTTAATTAATTCAGCTTCATGTGGGCGGTACTCGTCTAACCAGAATACAGCAGGAGTATTCGACAATCTTGCACGAGTTACAGCTAATTTTACCCAATCTTGTATTGGTGCATCTTTAACTTGGCACATACGCCAAATATCACCTTCTTCAACATCCATTGTTAATAAGACTTTACCTTCGTCATCAACAATGCGAATAGAGCCATCACCTTGAACTTCAAAAGTTTTATCGTGTGAACCATACTCTTCCGCTTTTTGAGCCATTAGGCCAACATTTGGCACTGTCCCCATAGTTTTAGGATCAAATGCCCCATGAGTTTTACAGAAGTTAATAATTTCTTGGTAAATTCTTGCAAAGGTACTTTCAGGCATAACCGCTTTAGTATCTTTCAATTTACCATCAGGGCCCCACATTTTACCACCAGATCTAATCATTGCAGGCATTGATGCATCAACAATAACTTCATTTGGGGTATGTAAGTTTGAAATACCTTTTGCTGAATCAACCATCGCTAATTCAGGGCGTGTTTCATAACAGGCATGTAAGTCAGCCAATATTTCTTCACGCCATGATTCGGGAAGCTGTTTTACTTTGTCATAGATACTGCTAACACCATCATTGGCATTAACACCAATTTTTTCAAAGGTTTCTGCGTGCTTAGTAAAGAGATCTTTATAATAAATTTTTACCGCGTGACCAAAAACAATAGGATGCGATACTTTCATCATAGTGGCTTTAACATGGAAAGAAAACATCACGCCAGTTGCTCTTGCGTCTTCCATTTCTTGTTCTAAAAACTCACACAAAACTTTTTTACTCATAAACATACTGTCAATGATTTCACCAACCTGCAGTGAGGTTTTTTCTTTTAAAACTGTTACAGCGCCATCTTCTTTAGCTACAAATTCAATTTTTACATCACAGGCTTTATCCATAGTCATACATTTTTCACTGGCATAAAAATCGCCTGAGTGCATGTGCGAAACGTGAGTTCTTGATGCTTGACTCCACTTACCCATTGAATGTGGATTTTTTTTCGCAAAAGCTTTAACCGCTGCTGGAGCACGACGGTCTGAGTTACCTTCACGTAGAACTGGATTAACCGCACTGCCTAATGTTTTTGAGTATTTTGCTTGGTTTCTAATCTCTTCGTCTGTTTTAGGATCTTCAGGAAAATCAGGAATAGCGAAACCTTGTCCTTGTAATTCATTAATAACTTCTTTGAGTTGAGGAATTGAAGCACTGATGTTAGGTAGTTTTATTATGTTTGTATCAGGATGTTGAGTTAAGGCGCCAAGCTCAGCTAATGCATCAGGTACTTGTTGATTTTCAGGTAAAATATCAGAAAAAGCAGTTAAAACCCTAGATGCAAGAGATATATCTTTTAGCTCTATGTCTATGCCTGCTGGTGCAGCGAAAGCTTTGACAATAGGCAGCAGCGAGCAGGTCGCTAGTAATGGTGCTTCATCAGTATAGGTGTAAATTATTTTTGAACTCATATTTGTAGCATCCTTTATATTTATTTTAATTCCAGTCATGATAGTGCTTTAACCTACTCGAAATAATGTCTTTCCAAACATTAGAAGTAGCCAGTTATGATAAAACGGGCTAAATTTTAACTCTAAAAAACGTCATAAAAGAATGTGTTTATAGAAGGTTGATTAAAAATCAATTTGGGCGAAGGGTTTCGCTTAAGTCTTTTTTTAGTATGATTTTCTATTGAACAACAGTTTTCGAAGGTAGTTATAATATTAAGTAACCACTATATCTGATATCTTCAATCGTTCAAATCAGACTAAAGTCCATTATTTGTACTATTTTTCTTTGGATCTGTTCCATGATACTGTTGTCTATGCTATAAAACGTTGATTTTATATACTTTGTAGGTCGCCCTTTAGGGCGTCAATGTGATGGGCTAAAGCCCAACCTACATAGTGATAAGTACAGAGCTAGCAAAGTGAATCAGTATAATAAACGGTAGCCATTTCCAATGAGTACCGTTTATTAGAGATAATGTCTGGTGAATTACATGTGTTGTTTGAGAAAGTTTTCCACTTCTTTTAAATAAAGTACCCTGTCTTTTTCTCGGCTTAAATGATGATCTGCAGACTCTAAATTAACAAATTTAATACTCTTACCATGGTTTTTCATTTCATCAACAAACTTTATTGCTTGTTTAAAGGGGACGCTTCTATCTTCCGTTCCATGAAACATGAGAACAGGGAGCTTGAGTTTTTCCATCTGATGATATGGAGAAATATCAACCAATGATGTTTCATCACTTTTAACATAGTCTTTATATCGTCTATAACCCGTATACTGTCTTTGATAAATCATAAAACTAGGCATATTTGATACTGCACCACCAGCAATTGAACACTTATAAGTATCGGCGCTTGCGATTGGAGCCTGTAAAGCCGCATAACCGCCATAACTCCACCCCATAATACAGATCTTTTCGGGGTTAGCGATTCCCTCTTTTATCAACCATTGAGTTCCATCATTGATATCATCTATCATTTTACCTCCCCACTCTTGTTTACCTAAACTTTCAAATTCATCACCATAACCGGTAGATCCTCTGTAATTCATTTGCAATACTGCATAGCCACGCGCAGTTAAAAATTGCACCCAATAATCATATCCCCAATAATCTCTCGCTCTAGGCCCACCATGAGGCATAATAATGCTAGGAAAATCTTTAGCTTGCTCAACACTTACTTGGTGAGGTAGAGACAAGAATGCAGGGATAATTACCCCATCTCTGGCTTTATAATTTACCAAGTGCATTTTAGCTAGTTTGCCATTATCTATGGTTGGATATTGTTCTGAAAATAAGGTCAGACTACCTTCGTTTAAATCTAGAAAGTAATATTCTCCTGGGTTGATTGGTGAGGAAACATGTATGAATATTCTTTTCTTATCATTTGAAAAACTTTCAACACTGACCAAGGAGCCTGAAAAATTATTAGCTATCATTTTTTGAATTGATTGCCAAAACTTACTAAAATAAACCCGTTTGGGGTAATCATCTCTATAGCTATAGCCAAAAACACTTCCTTTACTATCAATGAGTAGACTATCTACATCAGAGCTTTCTTCAAGTGCTATATGAGATCCTATTTTTTCTTTATTTGTATCGTATCGATAAAATGCGAGGTGATTATTTTCTGATCTAGTCGAAACATAGATAAGTTCAGGATTATCTTTATCAAATGCCTCAAAATTAAATGGCATAAAGTCAGTTTTTGAATCAGCTCTAGCTATAGTTTGCCAGTTTTCATTACTATGTTTACGAAATATCCATTTGGCTTTACCTTTTTCAGGTTGAACATAACCAACTCTCACTTGCCCTTGCGCATCGCTATACCATTTTACAACTTTACGAACATTCTTAACTTTACGTTCACGCTTAGCGTTGTTTACATTGACTTTATAAACGTCTGGATAGTTTAAGGTAGTTTGATCTAATGCTATTAAGATGTGGTCTGGATCTTCAGGAAGAATACTCACAATTGTATCTTGAATTTGAGATTGCTTTATTTCAGTTTTTAATCCTTTACCTGTTCGATACTTTTGCGTTTTAATCAAGTTGATAACATTTGTTTTATCCCAATTCGTAGCGAATAAACGTGTCTCAACAGTTTCTGTTCGATCCCTCTTACCAGCAAACTTTATACCAAAGATTAAACGGTCATTGCTCACCCACTTAAACCAACTAAACTCTCCATCCTCATAATTTAATATATGCCTTTTCACACTCTCATCAGTAGTATTCAGAGAACGAGTAACTAATGCTTTTTTTCCCTGATAATTTCTAAATGAAGCAATTTTGCTTCCATCAGGTGATAGTTGAATATTCGATGACTCCGCCAAGCGACCAAAAGAATCTGCAGAGCTCGATTTTTCTACAGCCAAAGCATTATGGCTTAATGAAATAAAAATAATGAGCAAACTCAAGTGAAATAATTGTTGCATTTTTAATCCTTTAAAAATTAATAAGTGTGTTAAATAATACCTAGCGCTAAATAAAGCACGGACTGAAAAGCTGTTTACGGCATATTAGCCGCGTCGGCGGCCATTTGTAATTTCCTTGCCACTGTTGCATCAAGAATGCCTTTTTTCATTGCTAACTCAACTTCTAATGTTTGTGCTTCCTTGATTGACTCTTTGTCCTCCTTTGCTTTTAACATTTCGATTTTAATGGTGAGTTCCAATATTTCCATAGACAATTCGCGAATATCTTTATCAATATCACTGTCATTCGCACCTTTCGTTACTTCCGCTTCATCTTTAGTTGTTAGTTTGTTAGAAATATTCGAGGGTTGTTCTTGATCTTTTTCTTCGTCAGAGAGTTTCTTGCGAGAAGCCTCTGATATCTCAACTTGATCTGGCTGTAAGTACTTATCTTTTAATGACTTATTTGATGAGTCTTCAATATTAACTACTTCATTAGTATCTATTATTATTTCTTGGACATCTTTTTTTTGTGCGGGCGGTGTAAAGCTACTTATCGTTGAAATGTTTTCCATTGCAAATTCCGTCGAATCCTTTTTAGCTAAGTATTAATTAGTTTTATCTATTAGTAAATAGCTTATTTATGCTCGCTAAATGACAACAAAAGCTGTTTGAATTTATCGCTCCTGTTGTCTAACTGCAGATCAAGTAATAAATAGCCTTTAATCACTTAGGGTGACTTTATATTAGAAAATAATTTCAACTGTAAAGTTGTCACCATTGAGACTTTATTCAGTACTGTATTCCTTACTATTAGAAGCCCTGTAAAACAATTTTTCCGATTGATTTTCCTGACTCAAGCTCTTCATGAGCAGCTTTTAAATTGTTAGCATTAATAGTACCCAAGTTTTTACCTACTGTAGTTTGGATAAAACCTTGATCAATCAAATCAGCAACTTCATTCAGTATCTGATGCTGTTGACTAATATCTGTTGTATTAAACATTGAGCGGGTAAACATGAACTCCCAGTGCAGTGACAAACTTTTTTGTTTAAGTTTACTGATATCAACCGATTTAGGATCATCAATTAAGGCTATTTTCCCCATTGGAGCTAGCAGCTCAATATAACTATCTAGGTATGAATCTGTATGAGTTAAGCTAGCAACGTGTGTTACTTGTCCAATATTTAATTGTTCAATTTGAGCAACTAATGGTTTGGTGTGATCAACTACATAATCAGCACCCAATTTTATCACCCAATTCGCTGAACTGTCGCGAGACGCTGTAGCAATAACGATTGAATCTGTTAATACACTCGCCAATTGCACTAAAATTGAGCCAACACCACCTGCTGCACCAACAATTAAAATTACATCATTTGACTGTTCTTTTGAGCTAGGATGCTGTTGCTTTATTGCCAAACGCTCAAACAATAACTCCCAAGCAGTAATTGCTGTTAGTGGTAATGCTGCTGCTTCACTATCAGACAAACTTTTAGGTTTATTGCCGACAATACGTTCGTCAACTAACTGATATTCAGCATTACTTCCTTGGCGATTTAAGTCTCCTGCATAAAACACCATATCACCTGGTTTAAAGTTGCTCACTGATTCTCCTATTGCAACCACTTCACCGACGGCATCCCAACCGAGTACTTTATATTTATCACCTTCTGGTGCAACATTTTTACGAATTTTACAATCAACAGGATTAACCGCAATTGAGCTAACTCGTACTAATAAGTCAAACCCTGAAGCGATAGGTTGCGCTAGTTCAATATCGATTAATGAGGTAGGGTCGCTGATAGGTAATGATTGTGTGTAGCCAATTGCTTTCATGTTTGTACTCCAGTGTTTAAAAATGATGAATTAAAGTTCATAGTTAACTTGAAAGTAATAATAGAACTTGATTACCCGGAAATATACAGCATAATCATTGAATCTTTATCAAATAATTTTTGACAATCATGTTAATAGAAGACCTTAATATTATTTTAAAAGTCGCTGAATTTCGCAGTATTACCGCAGCGGCAGAAAGTTTAGATATGCATACAGCCACAGCTAGTGCGGCAATTAAACGCGTTGAACGTGCACTTGGAGTTGAGTTATTTATACGAACAACTCGACGTTTAAGACTTTCAGTTGCGGGAGAAAGGTACATTCCCAATTGCGAACAAGCGTTGCAAATGCTCAATTTAGCCAAGCAAAATGTTAAAGATGATTTAGATATTATTGATGGCGAGTTAAGAATTTCAGCATCATCAGATTTAGGTCGAAATTTGATTTTGCCTTGGCTAGATGAATTTATGAAAACGCATACTGGCGTTAGTGTTAAACTGCATATAAGTGATAGTAATATTGATTTCTATCGAGACCCAGTTGATATTGCTTTACGGTATGGTTCACCAAGTGATGCCAACCTTTATGGCTTCAAGATTTGTAATGTGCCACGAGTGATTTGTGCAACACCTGAATATCTAAAGAACTTTGGTGTACCTAAACATCCTAACGATTTGACTATCCACAACGGCCTTCTTTATCAGCTACACGACATTATTCATGATGTCTGGGAGTTCTCCCATAAAGAAGAGGTAATTAAAGTAAAAATGCAAAGTAACCGCGCTTCAAACGATGCTGAGCTAGTAAGGCGTTGGTGCGTAAACGGCAAAGGAATTGCGATGAAATCTAGTTTAGATATGTCACATGATTTACTGAGTAAGCAAGTTGTTCCCCTACTCCCTAAGTTTCCTCCTAAATCGACTGAACTATGGCTTATCTGCCCAAGTAGGCAGACAATAACTCCGGCAGTTCGGTTGCTTAGAGAACATTTAAAAATAAAGTGTGCTGATATATTTACCCAACTTATTGATAAAGACATATTGACTAAAGCTGATATTGAATAGCTTCTATTTATTAGTGGATCTGTTCCATGATACTGTTGTCTATGCTATAAAACGTTGATTTATTTACTTTGTAAGTCGCCCTTTAGGGCGTTAATGTGATGGGCTAAAGCCCAGCCTACGATAGTGATAAGAACGTTAAAGAAAATTCAACAACAACAACAACAACAACAACAACAACAACAACAACAACGTGCTACAACAGAACTTTATTAGTATATATTCAAGCCTGACGAATCCCCTTGAGA
>Ga0105358_10002163_pt1 | contig 10490 bp, 16 predicted proteins | sample GOMGulsemesocosm_5_FD_83509 | JGI IMG/M metagenome (GOLD analysis project Ga0105358, IMG submission 83509) | Methane-oxidizing microbial communities from mesocosms in the Gulf of Mexico - GOM15C Gulf of Mexico | ecosystem: Environmental > Aquatic > Marine > Cold seeps | place: Gulf of Mexico...
CCCTTACGAAGTTCTAGTGAATAGAGCGGATTTAGATGAAGAAACAATATGGGAGAAATATGAATTATAATATTGTAGTTATAGTAAGTATTGTTATTTGTGCTATACTTTCCTTGTTATTAAGTTATTATGGAGTACTACTACTTTTAGATGAAAATAGTGGACTTTTTAAAATGGCTCAATTAATCGTAGCTATTGTGTCAATGACAACATTTTATGCTCCTATTAAACATGTATTATTAAAATATATGGATATAGACTCGAGTGAAAGTGAGAATGAAAATGATTAAATATTTATTCCCTTTTTTATTTTTTTTAACAATTATAAATGCTGAAAATATAGATAGTCAAAGTGAAGAATTAGCAGATGAATATCCTATTGAAAATATAGATGAAACTATAATTGAACCATCGGTTGATTGTTTGATCTTACAAGATGAAAATTCTATTATTTGTAAATTTGAAACTAATAGAGCAGTTGAAGACCAAGATATTGTAGTTCAATGGATTGACCCACAAGGTGATGTTTCAAGAAGTAGAAATATGATTGTACCAGCAGGTCATGGCTCAATCTATGATTACAGATATATTAATGGTAGACTTTCAGGTTCTTGGACTTTTAAAGTTTTAGAAAATGATAAAGAATATACTACAAGTTTTGAATTACAATAGTTAATTATATAAGAAAAATCTTATACAATTAACTTTGTTATATTATAAGCAACAAATGATAATATCCATGCAGTTGAAGTTGTAAATATAAATAGATAAACTAAATATTTCCATCCTCCAGCTTCTCTAGCAAAAACCATTGACGCAGCTAAACAAGGTAAATAAATCATTACAAATACTATAAATGATACAGCTGATGCGAAAGGTATATTGTTTTTTATTTTCTCAACTAATCCCTTGGAATTTTCATCACTATCTTCTCCTAGACCATATAAAATACCTAATGTAGAAACAACTATCTCTTTCGCAGCTAATCCTGCTTCAAGAGCAACAGACATTTTCCAGTCAAATCCTAAAGGCTCAAAAAGTGGTTCTGAAAATTTACCTATTTTACCTAAATATGAATTTTCTAAATTATATAAAGCAAGTTTTCCTGAAAGATAACTTTGTTCTTCTTCACTTATTGCTTGCTCAATTTTTACAGAGTATTTTTCTTCTATACTTGGATATTTTGGATAGTTTGATGCAAACCAAATTAAAAGTGATGCTGCTAATATATATGTTCCTGCTTTTTTCAAATACATTAATGCTTGATTTGAAACAGTATGCCAAATTAATTTAAATGATGGCATTCTATATTTAGGCATTTCCATTACAAAAGGTTCATCTTCACTTTTAAATACTACTATTTTTAATACTTTTGCAGCTATTAATCCTAAAAGTGCACCAGAAATATAGATTAGAAATATTATATTACCTGCATTTTCTACAGAAAAAAATGCCCCAGTAAATAGAACATAAATAGGTAATCTTGCACCACAAGACATAAATCCAATAATAAATAAAGTAAGTAGTCTATCTTTTTCATTTTTAAGTGTACGTGCTGCCATATAAGCTGGAACTGAACATCCAAAACCTGTAACTAAAGGAATAAATGATTTTCCATGTAATCCAAATTTATGAAAGAATCCATCAAGTAAAAAAGCAACTCTACTCATATATCCTGTTGTTTCAAGTAATGCAATTCCAAAGAATAAAATCACAATATTAGGAAGAAATAAGATAACAGCTCCAACACCCGCTATTGCACCATCGGCAACAATTGAACCGAACTCATTATCTCCAAGTATTTCTTTTGTTAAATCAATTAAACTAGCAAAAAAACTATCAATCATATCCATTGGAATGTTTCCAAGTACAAAAGTTAATTGAAATAATCCCCACATTAGAAAAAGAAAAATTGGAATTCCAAATATTTTATGAATTAAAAGTCCATCAATCTTTTCAGTTAGTGTCTTCTTCGTAGAAATTTTTTGTTTTACAGTTTCTGTGACTGCACCTTTAGAAAATGCAAATTTTTCGTCATTAAAAACATCTTCCATATTTTTTGTATGGTAATGAATATATAAATGTTCAAAGGCATTATTTAAAATAGGCTGTAATTTAACCCAAACTGGCTCATTATGGAATATTTTATAAGTTTGCTTATCTTCTTTTAAAAGTTTAATTGCTAATTCTCTATATGTACAATGAGTTTTAAAACCAGTATCTTTAAATAAATCGGAAATATTTTCTATTTCTTCTTCAATAACATCTGAAAAAATAAGTTTAGTAGGAAGTTTTTTATCTTCGTATTTTTTAACTATTGCTTTAATAACTTCATTAATACCAATATTTTTTGCAGCACTTGTTTTTAAACAAGGTTTCCCAAGAATTTTTCCTAATAGATTTTCATTAATTTCAATAGATTCTTTTTCTGCTTCATCTATCATATTTAATACAATAATCATCTTTTTATCTAAGGCTAATAATTCTGATGTTAAAAATAAGTTTCTTTCTAAATTTGTTGAATCTAAGACATTTAAAATAATATCATAAGGAGAATTATCTAAAAATTCTTTTGTAACTTTTTCTTCAATTGTATATTCATTTAAAGAGTAAGCTCCTGGTAAATCAGTAATCTCAATTCTGTAATCTTTGTATGCTAAAAAAACTTCTTCTTTTGCAACAGTAACTCCTGAAAAGTTACCAACTTTCAATTTTGCATTTGAGATTGAATTAATAAGCATTGATTTTCCAACATTTGGTTGGCCAACTAGTGCTACTTTTATAATTTTATTATTCATTCTCAAGCTCTATTTCTATTTTTGCAGCTTCTGAGAATCTTATAGCTACTTTTGTGTTTTTGATTCTAACTTCCATTGTATTTCTTGCAAGAGTAATTTCTTCAATATATATCTTTGAATCTTTTACCATTCCAAATGAATAAAATCTGTTTTTTAATGCATTTTCGCAATTTACAGCTTTTATTATTGCCGTATCTCCGATATTTAACTTATCTAAAGTCATTTGTTACCTTTTTTAAATTAATAATGATTATTATAACAAAATTTAATTTATACTTTATTGATTAATATCAACTATCATTATAAAAATTATTATTAAATGATAATAATTCCTATTTGTAATTTAAAAAAACTTTTGATATACTGCTTTAAATTAGATAATTATAAGAGGCGTATTTATATGATTAATAGTGAAGAAGCGATTGCAGAATTAAAAAAAATTGTAAAACAAAAAGGCCTTAAATATACTGAGCAAAGAGAAATTGTATTAAGTATTTTAATCCATGCAGCAGATCATTTAAGTGCAGAAGAAGTTTATAATGAAATAAAATCAAAGCATACTAGTTCTAATATTGGTATTGCTACAGTATATAGAGCACTTGGTTTTTTAGAAGAAGTAGATTTAATTACATCAATTACATTTGGTAGTGATGGTAAAAAATATGAAAGCAATGCAAAATCTCATCATGACCATTTAATTTGTACTGAATGTGGAAAAATAGTTGAATTTTTAGATGAAGAAATAGAGAAAAGACAAGAAAGAATTGCAAAGAAAAATAAGTTTAAAATTACAAATCATTCAATGCAATTATATGGAATATGTGTAGATTGCCAATAACACTCACTACATTCTTTTATTCCCATAATTTCACATACTCTTGATACACAAGATACTGATGTTTTTTGCTTCATTTTTATATTTAATCATAGTATTGTGATTTAAAAAAGATGTAAGTATTAAAATACAATCTGTATCTATGGGAAACTTTTTTCTTGCATCCCAGTGATTAATTGTCTTTACTCCAAGACTTTCTAGGATAGTAGATATTTAAAAATTTTTATCTCCTATATTAACAAGTACAACCAGTTGGTTTTACAAAGTTTTATTTATTTGATATATATAATTAATATCATTTATATATAAGATAAAAAAGAAGTTTAAAAAAAAGAGTAGACAAAAAAAGAATAGGTTGTATAAACCTATTTCTTTTTAGTATCTTGTGGAGAGAATTTAAAGAATACAAATAGAACTGCAAGCATTACTAATACTGTAAATACAGACATGAAGCTTAGTTCTACATCTGGACCTGCACCTCTTTGATAATTTTTAGGCATAAATAAAAACATTGTAGATAAAAGCATAAATGATGCAGTTGCAACTGCAATTAAGTGAGCAAATATTTTATGCATTTTAGTAATGTAGAAATCTTTTACCATTTTCCAAGTTAAAAAACCTGCCATTAGTACTATTAAAAGTACAATGATTTTTTCATATTGTGGTTCCAATATTTTTATCCTTATTATAAAGTTATGTATTTTATGTATTATGTACTTAAAGAATACTTATGTTTATTTATTAAAATCTTGTATATAATCTCTAAAAATTTTTCATGTTCAAAAACAAGCTTTTTAATATGTATATCTTCAAGTCTTTTACTAATATCTACAAATCCATCCAGAATTGTAATTCCTTTATCATCAGATGTTAAGTGAGGAGTTTTAAGTTCAAAATATGAGATAGTTTATCTTTTTTTTAAAATATTTAATTATAAAAAAATAAATATAAAATAAGATAAACAATTGTAATATGTTGCAAACAATTATATATAATAAAGATACTTTTACTCATAAAGATTTACAATAAATAAAGTAGGTCATCCAAATGGGAGTAGAGTAAAAAAGAAGAATCAAATGCATCTTTTGCATCTTTAATAATAGCATTAACTACTATTGGAAGAGAATGCAAAAGAAGAGTATAGATCAGTTGGAAGTATGATAAAAATACTTCTAATCCAAAATGATATTATAAATATAAATAAACCATCCTATAAAGAATAGCTTAAACGAATAGTTATTCTTTTGGGCATTACTTTATTGTTTCATTTTTTGAGTATTTTTAAAAATATTCAAATGATCAAATAAAAAATAAATACATTATAAGGTCAGTGTTCATTAAAAACCCATTGTTTTCACAAGTGCTAAAACTAAATAATTTTGTATTATCTTTTGTATGGAATAAATACTCTATTTACATCATAAGGTTTATTGTATTTAAAGACAGAATAAATAATAGCTGCTAATTTTTTAGAGATAATAATTAAAGCTTCTTTTTTACTTTTACCTGCAGATACTTTATCTCTAAATATTTTTCTGAGTTGTTCATTATGAATAACAGATGCAACTGCTGCCATATAAAGAGAGTGTTTGGCTATTGGTATTCCTCTTTTCGCAAGTCTTCTAACTCTCATAGAGTTACCAGACTGATATTGAGTAGGATAAAGTCCTAAGTAGCCTATAAAAGATTTCACAGATGGAAATCTTTTAATATCTCCACATTCTCCAAGAACAGCAGATATAGTTTTATCAGAAACTCCTGGAATAGTTTTAATGTTTTCAATTGAAGAATCAATCTCTTCTATTTTATTATATAGTAGACTATTTATTTGAACTTCAATTTCATCTTTCTCTTGACAAATAAGCTCTAATATCTTAATATTAGTTCTAATCATTAAAGCTCTTGATTCGCAAGCACGACCACCGTAGATGGAAGATTTGGAAAGTTCTATTAGTAACTTAGCCTTTTACCCTCAAGGGGCACCCCGTCATCGTTAAAGTTGTTACCTTTGATATGTCTAAATATTTTAGTCAACTTTTGTGGCGTAGCTTTAGTATCATCTAAGACACAAACATAATGTTTTTCTTTGGCTACATCTATTCCTACATAGTACATAATAAACTCCTGTTTTAGTTTTAAGATCTCATAGCTTCGTGTTATACGGGGTAGAAGTATTAAATTCTCCCAGGCATCCTATAGATGATTTTATAAAGCTAACACAAGACGTTTAATATGTTGGTACAAATAGTCCAAAAAGGAAAAAACTTGTTTATAGTTAGCTTTTGTGAAAACCATGAGTCTTTAATGAACTCAACCATTTTATACTATTTGGTTGGTTAATGTATTATACGAAGGATTAATATGGAAGAAATGAACTTACAATGCCCGTATTGTTTACAAGCAATAACAGTATTAGTAGATACTGGTGTTTATGAATATACTACATTAGTAGATGATTGTGAAGTGTGCTGTAGACCAATAGAAATATCCTATGGTGTTGAAAATGGCGTAGTTATTGGGCTTTCTTATAATAGTATTGATGGAAATGAGTTTTAAAAGTAATTTAGGAGAAAAAATGTTTAATAAAACAGATGAAGAAATTGATAGTTTTACCTTAGGTATTGAAACAATTAAAAGTCATGAAAGACTTTTAGAATATGTAAAAAGTGATTTTTACGCTAGTATAAAACTTTTAATTAGTATTTCAAGTACATTTTCTATTTATTGGAAAGTAGTGTTACCTTTTATTGTGTCACTAAGTGCTTTGTTATTATTATCAAATATTAAGCCAATTGGAAATCAATTAAATGCTATTTTAGATACAAATTATATAGTGAGTTTGCTTGTATGTTTAGTTGTTTTTACATTAATATATATTCTTCATTGTAAAAAATATTTTATTTTGTGTATCGAGAAGTCAAAGAGTTTGATGGAAGAAAATATTATTTAAGAAGTTACGTATTATTAGCTATTTATTAACGCGAGTATGCGTAACCAGATAGTTAACTTTTAGTTGTATTCTACAAATATAAAATAATTATGATTCTTTCTTTCGTATATCCATTCTTCTTAATTCTTTAGGCTTATTATTAGTGCACTTTTGCTAGAATAAATACAATAATATAATTAGAAGAATAGGAAAAAATATGAGTTTTGAAGAACAAGGTTTTTTTGATAAGGTTTACCATAGAAATGGTAAGTTGTATAAAAAAGTAAATAAAGAAAGTATTCAAGAAATGATTAATACTGTTAATAGTAAATCATTTTCAAGTAAAGATTTATTAATTGTAGATATTACTGATGAAGAAATTAGAAATTACAAAAAAATGTTAGTAAATTTAGAAGCTGAAAATATTGAAGAATTATCAGTTAAATTGGATAAATTAAAATATAAAGTTTATTTAAGATTAAAAATCAAAGATTAGGAGAGTGTAAATTAATCATATGTCAGCAAAAATATATAGGTAAAGACACTAAAGTTCAATAAACTTTTAAGTTTAGTATTGAATACTCCCTTCCTCTAGCTAATGTATTCTCTATTTGATAAATACATTTTTTATTGTCAAGTGCAAAGTAAAAATGTACCAATATGCAAAGTAATTATGCACCACTTAATAGCTTAAATTAGCTACAACTTATTTCTAAAATACCTTCTTTTTTCTTTTGTTCCCAAATCCATCTTTTTCAGTACTTGCCTCTTGAATAGTATTAATTGAAAGAATTGCCAAGGTATCGATAATTTGCTACCCATATAGACTTTATAAGATTATATATTGGCGGAGAAGATGTCCGGGATTTAAGTTATCTATTTTATAGGACTTTTATAGTATATTTTATAATAGTACCCTAAAATATAATATTAGAATGTATTTATTACTTTAGATATTTATTAAATCTTTCATAATTTTTTTATTTGAATCAGATACAAAGATTGATTGTAACTCTTCTTTTATTGAATCTATTCGTATAACTTTTGAGAATCCACCAATATATTTTTCAGAGAATTTAGTATAATCTAATTTATAGGCAATATTAATATTAAATACTTAGTTCCTCTTCCTACAGTATTTTCTATCTGATAAATACATTTTTTATCCACAAGTTCTTTTATATCTCTTGTTGCTGTTGCTGAACTAGTTTTACTAATACTTATATATTTTGATTTAGTTAATCCACCTTCAAAATTATCAACTCCAATATCTAATATTTTATTTAATACTTTTTGTTGTCTTGAATTTAAATTGTCATTTTTATGAATATCCCAAAAATTAGTTTTTACTGAAATATATGCTAACTTATTAAGTGTTTCATCTATTGATTTTATAAATGTTTCTAAAAACCAAATAAGCCATTGTGTTATGTCTAAAGGATCATTTTTCTTTTTAAAGCCTGTCGTTGCTTCTAATGCTTTGTAATAGTTCTTTTTATCTTTATTGATTGATTTTGAAAAAGAATAAATCTTTGAAACTGGCGTCTTTTCAATTCTTGATAATATAAGGTCTCCAATAGCTCTAGAAATTCTTCCATTACCATCATCAAAGGGATGAATTATCAAAAACCATAAGTGTGCAATGGCGGATTTAATTAATGTATCATCGGTTTTATTAAACCAGATTAAAAATTCATGTACTTCATCTATTAGTATATCGCTAGGAGGAGCAGTATAATATAGCTTTTCACTACTTGTTCCTCTTGAACTTACAATATTCATTTCACCTTCATCTCTAAAGCTTGCAACATTAATTTTAATTCCTTCACTATATCCAGTAGGAAATATAGAAGAGTGCCAAGAATAAATCTTTTCAATCTCTAACTCTTGTGAATAGTTTGAATTAACATCAAATTGAATAGATACTAAATTATCTGTTTTGTATTCAGTATTTTCATATATTTCAAGTAATCCAAGTTTTTTTCTTATTGAGTTTCTAACACTTTCTCTTTTTAAGTAATCACCTTCAATTGCAGAAGTACTCATAGTTTCATCTATTATTGCTTCTTCTTTAAATTCTTCAAGCTTTTTGTTGTCAAGAATTGACAAATAACCACTCACTTTGCCTTGTTTAAATGATGCTTTATTGTGTAAACTCTCTATTAAATCTCTAGCATATGTGAAATTAGGGTATTTCTCTTGTTCCCAAATCCATCTTTTTTTATGCAAAACAAGTCCTTTTCTTTTAATAAATCAGTAGTCGATGCGTATTTAAAGTTATTACACATCATTTTTGATTTAATAGTATAACATAAATGAGTTGATAAATGAACTTTTATACATCATAAATGATTCGTAAATTTAAAATACTCACATTATTAACCCAAAGCCATATCGTACTTTTTGCTAATGCTGTCATTTCCATTACTTAAAAACTTATGCATTCTTCCCCTTTATAATAAATATATATATTTTAGATAAAAGTGAATTAAGTATAAATTAGATAGAAAAGTGTCACCTGTATAAACCTTAAACGGTTGAATCTGTCATCAGGTCCTAGGATATAGAGGGTTAGATAATAATATATTGGTGGTATGTCCGCGATTAAAGTTATCTAATATATAGTACTTTAAAGGTATATTTTATAAAAGTACCCCTAAAATTCTTTTTTAATATCTAGAATAGTCTTTTTGAAAATAGGTAAATTGTACCTTACAACTTCTTCAATGATATTGTCATTGGTACTATCATAGTCATGTGCTATGTAATTTCTTACTGAACTAATACCTTTTAAGTCATGATTTGAAAAGTTTTCTAATATCTTAAATTCATTATCGTCTTTTAATTTAGAAAATTGTTCAGCAATTCTTATTATATTCATTCTTATTGCAGGTTTTATGATTCTATCATTTATTGCTTGTGTAATTTTTAGATTACTGTCATTGATAATAAAATCTATATCTTCAATAGCTTCTAGTATTTTATTTAACCTATTTATTGCTTTAGACATATATCAAATCTTTCATAATCTTTTTATTTGAATCAGATACAAAGTCAACTTCTTTTTTAAAAATTGATTGTAATTCTTCTTTTATTTCATCTAATCTTATAAGTTTTGAAAATCCACCAATATATCTTTTAGAAAATTGTTCATAATCTAATTTATAAGCTATATCAATATCACTATATTTAGTGTTAGTATTTTTAGCATAACTTCCAAATACTCCAAGTATTTCTAAGCCTTCATTTTGATATATTGGTTTTAGTTCTTTTAATTTATTTAAGATTTCTTCTTTATTCATAATAATAATTATATCATAAAACATTTTATAACTTTTCCTTCATCCAGTAATTAATCTTTTTCTCTTCCCATACTGTAATCCTAGGACTTAGTTTAATAGGTTTAGGAAATTTATCTTCACTAACCCAAAGCCATATAGTACTTTTAGCAATACCCGTCTTTTTCATAACTTCTGTTATTCCCAAAAAATTACACATTATCTTTACTCTCCTTTCTCTATATGTTTAGCGGAAATTAATCTCTTTTTTTAATCATTAGCTTCATGAGGACTAATATCTAATACCAATCCTCTTTTCATAGCTTCTTTCAAAGAAACCTCATACATATGTTTATTCTTAGTAGATAAGTTTTTTAATAATATATCCATAAATAGTACCCTAAAATTAAATTGTGATAACTATCTTTATTAATAAGAATTAAATATTTATAGTTACGAGGAAAACTATAAATTTCCTTTTTAAAAAATAATAAGATATAATTTACATAGTTATATTATTATAAAAAGAGTAATTCATGTTTAATGTTCAAATAATGATTGTTGCTGTGGTAAGTTTATTGTTTACTGGTTGTTATAGTGAAAAAATATTAAGAACTAAACCTACAACCTTTATAGATAAGAGGGATGTA
>Ga0105358_10002164_pt1 | contig 10487 bp, 5 predicted proteins | sample GOMGulsemesocosm_5_FD_83509 | JGI IMG/M metagenome (GOLD analysis project Ga0105358, IMG submission 83509) | Methane-oxidizing microbial communities from mesocosms in the Gulf of Mexico - GOM15C Gulf of Mexico | ecosystem: Environmental > Aquatic > Marine > Cold seeps | place: Gulf of Mexico...
AACAAAGCTTTATTGATATGTTAGAGGCAGCGGTGACTGATAATCCTGATGCTGAAATTATCATAAAAATTCACCCAGATGTGATTGCCGGAAAGAAAAAAGGGTATTTGTTGGCTGAGGCAGAAAAACGACACTGTAAAATATTGAGTGATAATATTTCCCCGTGGGCTGTACTGGATGGTGTAGAGCAAGTGTATGTTGTGACAAGTCAGTTAGGGTTTGATGCTTTACTCGCAGGTAAGCGAGTTAGTTGTTTTGGGCTTCCATTTTATGCGGGCTGGGGCTTAACTGATGATAGGCTCGTATGTAATCGAAGAGGGCGTGCAAAATCTCTTGAGCATGTTTTTTATGCAGCTTATATAAAGTACTGTCGATACATAAACCCTTATACTGGAACTCGTTGTGAGCTGGAAGATACGATTTTACTACTTAGTGATAAAAAAGTAATACTAGAGCGGTTTCGTGGTAGTTGGGTGGCAGTTGGCTTTTCTCGTTGGAAGCGTTCTTTTTTACCCAATTTTTTAGGGCGTTTTGCAAATGTTTCTTTTGTGAAAAAAATGGATGCTGATTCTATGAATGATGAGGCAGCATACAACTTTTTGTATTGGGCGAGCAAGGTAGGTTCTGAAGTTAGCTTATTTGAGGGAAGTAAAGGAGGCATGCTTTGGCGCATGGAGGATGGTTTTATTCGCTCTATTGGCTTGGGTGCTGATTTAGTTCCGCCTATTTCTTTAGTTCTTGATTCTCAAGGAATCTATTATGATGCATCGAAAGCATCTGATTTAGAAAAAATTTTAAATAATTATAGTTTTTCTAATTGTTTGTTATTAAGAGCAGAAAGCCTTCGTCAGCAGTTAGTTGAACTGCGCTTATCAAAATATAATGTGGGTGTATCTCAGGCTTTTAAATTGAGTGCCACTCAAACTAATATTTTAGTTATTGGCCAAGTTGAGACGGATGCATCCATTCGATATGGTTCTCCTGAAATTAAAACAAATTTTTCCCTTTTAGCAGAGGTACGTAAATGCAACCCTCAAAGTTATATTATTTATAAGCCACACCCTGATGTAGTTTCTGGCGGGCGGTATGGGGAGCTAAGTGCTACGATAAGCAGTCATCTTTATGATTTAGAATTAACAGATATTTCCATTACTGATTTATTAGACGAAGTAGACGAAGTGCATACGATGAGTTCGCTTACTGGGTTTGAGGCATTATTGCGTGGTGTAAAAGTTGTTACCTATGGTTTGCCTTTTTATGCGGGGTGGGGCTTAACGGAAGATAAATTGAATTGTAAACGGCGTATACGGATTTTGACACTTGATGAGATGGTTGCTGCAACATTAATTATTTATCCAGTTTATTGTGACCCTGTAAGTGGTGAGCTAATTAATGCTGAAACGGCGGTAAGACTATTAGGGATAAAGCGAAACTTGGTCAATAAAATAAGTTTGAAAACTTATTTATATAAGTTAATTCGCAATAGTTTTTTAAAATTTTGACTGTTAAAATACCTAGCTCTTTGGGGTAATTTGGATAGTTGAGTGAGTAAGCGGTGTTTTTTATTTTTACAAGGAGTTAACTCTCCATTTTTTGCAAGATTGGCTGATCAACTTGTAGCAGATGGGCATTCAGTTTTTAAAGTAAATTTTAATGTTGGCGATTGCGTCTATTGGGCTAATCGCGATAACTGGATGTATCGAGGTACATTAGAGGGTATACAAGTATTTTTAGATAAAAAATACCGGGAGTATGGTATTACTGACCAGGTTTTATTTGGCGATCAACGCCCAGTACATAAAACGGCAGTCAGCCATGCTAAAAAAAAGGGTATCCGGACTCATGTTTTTGAGGAAGGCTATTTTCGACCCTATTGGATAACATTGGAACGTGAGGGGGTTAATGGACATTCCTTGCTGCCTAGGGATTCTGATTGGTTTATTAAGGTAGGCAAGAAGATACCTAACTATGGTAATGGGTCTTCTTTTTTAGCTTCTTTTCGTTTACGGGCATTTTATGATGTTGCTTATCATTTACCGGGCATTTTTAACCCTATTGTTTTTCCTAAATATAAAACACATGCGCCTGTTAGTGCGCCTATAGAGTACCTTGGGTATATGAATCGGTTACCTAGGTTAAGGTTTTATGCAAGCAAGGATAATGAATTAATTACTCAGTTACAGCGCCGTTCTGGCGCTTATTATGTTTTACCATTACAGTTAAGTAGTGATGCACAAATTAGAGATCATTCGCGTTTTTCTTGTATGGTTGAGGTCATTGAGTTTGTGATGTGTTCATTTGCGAAATATGCACCTCAACATTCAAAGTTAGTAATAAAAAATCACCCTCTTGATTTTGGTTTGGTGAATTATGGTAAATTAATTGAAAAACTTTCCAGCCATTTCGATGTTTTAGAAAGAGTGCATTATATGGAGACGGGAAATTTAGATCATTTATTAAGTACCGCACAAGGTACGGTTACGGTTAATAGCACAGTGGGGAGTGTTGCTTTAGGGGATAACTGCCCTACGATTAGTTTAAGTGATCCTATCTATAATATCTCAGGCCTTACTTTTCAGGGAACGCTTGATGATTTTTGGGTGAAGGGGGAAAGGCCTAATACCGAGCTATTCCGTTGTTTTCGTAATACAGTGATTCATACGACGCAGGTTAATGGTGGGTTTTATTCAGGTGAAGGGATTGAGTTAGCCGTTAAAAATAGTTATCGGATGCTTAAATCAGATCAATCACCGCTAATGGAGTTATTATGAATAAGTCATTCTCAGTTTTGATTACTGGAGCAACGGGTGGAGTTGGGGGAGCTTTAGCTAAAATTTATGCTAAAGAGAGTACGACCCTTATTTTACAAGGGCGTAAATCAGAGCAGTTAAATGAATTAGAAAAAGAATGTACTACTTTAGGTGCTAGCGTTATTACAAAAGTGATAGATTTACGTGAGCGAGATTTATTTTCTACCTGGGTAAGACAAATTTCCGAGCAAGAAGGGTTGGATTTAGTCATTGTTAATGCTGGGGTTAATATTAATATTGGTAAAAATGGAGAAGGAGAGTCTTGGTTAGATGTGCAAGCGTTAATTGATATTAATGTTTTGGCGGCAATGGCAACGGTGGAGGGAGTTTTACCGCAGATGCGTCAGCGTGGAAAAGGACAAATCGCATTAATGAGTTCTTTAGCGGCTTATTATGGTTTACCTATTACACCAAGTTATTGTGCTAGCAAGGCTGCAATTAAAGCATACGGTGAATCTTTAAGAGGTTGGCTTAAATCTGAGGGTATAAAAGTTAATGTTGTTATGCCAGGATATGTTGAGTCTAAAATGTGCAGTGATATGCCAGGGCCTAAACCCTTTTTATTAACGGCAGATAAAGCGGCTCTAAAAATTAAAAAGGGACTAGAGCGTAACCAAGCACGAGTTAGTTTTCCTTTTCCTCTAAATTTTGGAACGTGGTTTTTAGCTGTGATGCCTGCTAAAGCTTCCGAATGGATACTGAGAAAGTTAAAGTATGCTGGGTGATTTTTTGGTGTTAATTTATCCATTGGTAGTGGCTATTCCACTGTCCTTTTTAGTAGAAAATTTATTACGCCCTAAAATACAGCCTGTATGGGAAAGAGCTGGTGCTACTTTTTGCATACATACAGGCATATTTTTACTAATATTTATCATTTTATTTGCCTTACTATCTCGCCCTTGGTTTTCTAGCATCATTGTTTTGGCGTTTATATTTTTTGTTGTGCAAGTGAATAATGCTAAGTTTGATTCTTTACGTGAACCTTTTATATATCAAGATTTTGAATATTTTACGGATGCGATTAAACACCCAAGACTATATATTCCATTTTTAGGAATTTTTAAAGCATTCATTATTTTTGTTAGCTTCAGTGGTGCAATTGCGGCAGGCTTAATATTAGAGGCTCCTGTTAATATTGCTGGAGTAGCAGGGGGCTATTTTTTTAGTTGCGGCATTTTTTTAGTGGGTTTGTTCTTGCTATGCTATGGGGCAAGGCAAAAAAAGGTATTAACTGTTATTTTCGATCCTGTTGTTGATATCTGTAAGTTAGGCTTAGTTTCTAGTTTATGGCGCTATGCAGAGGAAGAGAGAAAGGCGATTCCATTTTTTTCAAATCCGTTATTTTCAACAGAAATAGCTGCCCTTGATGTACTAGAAAACTTAGTGGTTGTACAGAGTGAATCTTTTTTTGATGTGCGCAGGTTATTTCCAGGAATAAGAAAAGAAGTCTTACAGGAGTTTGATACATTACAGGCGGGTGCTGCTGTTTATGGGCAAGTTGAGGTTGCTGCGTGGGGAGCAAATACTGTACGAACTGAATTTTCATTTCTTTCTGGATTGGCACCCGGTAAATTAGGGGTTCATCAATTTAACCCTTATAGGCGATTCGCAAAACAAGATGATTTATTTACTTTAGCTAGTTTTATGAAAGAAAAGGGCTATCGAACGGTCTGCATTCACCCTTATCAAGCTAGCTTTTATGAGCGTAATAAAGTATTCCCTAACCTTGGGTTTGATGAATTTATAGATATTAGTCATTTTAAAAGTGTTGAAAAAACAGGGCCTTATATAGGTGATATTGCCTTAGCTAAGCAAGTATGCGATATCCTTGATGAATCGGTTGATAGGCCTGTTTTTATCTTTGTAATTACTATGGAAAACCATGGGCCTTTACACATGGAGAGTGTTGAAGTAGATGAGTTAGCTAAATTTTATACTGAAAAGGTGCCGGATAGTTGTGATGATTTGACTATTTATTTACGACATATAGAAAATGCAGATCGAATGGTAGCTATATTGCGAGATAAAATTTCTGGTCTATCACGAAGTGGCTGGTTATGCTGGTATGGAGATCATGTGCCCATTATGCCTAGTGTATATAGCATGATGGGGGTTCCTAAAGGAGAGACGGATTATTTTATATGGGGAAGTAAATATCAATCTTCAAATAAGCATCAGCAAATTAAAATAGAGAAGCTTGCGGCCACTTTATTACAAAAAATGAATTTTTTTATTTAAGGCAAAGGATATAGTTTATATGGAGTGTTTTTTATAATGCTGCCCGACTTTTTAGTGATAGGTGCGCAGAAGTCAGGTACTACATGGTTGTATAGAAACTTAAATAACCACCCTGAAATTTGGTTGCCCCCTGAGAAAGAAATTCATTTTTTTGATTTTCCTCCTATTATTCCATTTTATTTCACCTTATTTTCTAAAGTGCGTTCTATTAGGCACTGGGGAAAAAATAGGATGGTACGTGATTTTAATAAAGTAGTGGCAGGCGACCAAACCTTGTCTTGGTATTTTCGGTATTACTTTTTTTTTAGGACTAAGCGTTGGTATCGATCTTTATTTACACCATTAGAAAATCAAATTGCAGGCGAAATAACGCCGAGGTATGCAATTCTGAATAAAAAAAGTGTGAAAAAAGTTCATGAGGTACTTCCACGAGCTAAAATCATTTATTTGTTACGTAATCCTATTGACCGAATGTGGTCAGATTTAGCAATGTATCATCGACCTCAGTTTGGACGTGCGCATTCGGGCTCTATGGATAAAAAAAGAATTATTAAATTTCTAAATAACCCTAAGCACCTAGCTAGCTCAAAGTATTTGAGCAACTTAGGCCGCTGGGAATTATATTATCCAGAGTCTCAGGTTTTGGTTGTTTTTCAAGATCAAATTCGAGAAGATCCTGGGAGCTTATTACAAAAAGTTTCTCAATTTTTAGGTGTTAATCATTTTGACTATCATCATTCGGAGTTAATTAATAAAAAGATAAACTCACATAGCTATCCAGATATTCCTGATGAGTATGCTAAGTTATTAGCTGAAACTTTTATAGATGAAATTGAACAATTACATCACCGCTTTAATAATTCATATACTCAGGAGTGGTTAAAGGTAGCGCGAGCAATTTTAGATAAGGTATAAAGTTTAGGGGGGATTACAACTTCAAAAAAATACCGCAATCAGCCGTTTAAGCTGTGATACTAAAACTGAATGATAGACCAAGAAAAAACTCAATTACAAAACGCCAGCCAAATTAATAGCTGAACATATAGCAGCTATTGCTGCTTAGGGCTTATGCACTTCAAAATTGAATCTGCCAAGCTAAATAAGGCTAATTTCTTCAGAAACTATTTGGATAGTTTCTTTGATTTGTTGCCCTGTATGATCACATGATATAAAAAATCGTAAGCGTGCTAATTTTTCAGGCACTGCTGGGTATAAAATAGGTTGCACATTTATTCCACGCTTAAACAGTGCTGCAGATAGCCTTGCTGCCTTAACTGAGCTACCTGTAATAACAGGGATAACTGCTAACCCTGAACTTTTTCCTGTATTAATACCTGCAAGTTTAGCTAGTTGTAAAAATAACTCTCCTCGTTCTTGTAGATTTTTTACGCGCTTGGGCTCTTGTAATTGGCATTGTAGAGCAGCAAGTGATGCAGCGGCAACGGGAGGAGACATGCCGACACTATATAAAAAGCCAGGAGCCATGAATTTTAGGTGTTCGATTAGTGCTGTTTCTCCTGCAATATATCCACCGCATCCTGCTAAGGACTTGCTTAAAGTACCCATCCATATGTCAACATCAGCGCCCTTTAAGTCAAAGTGTTCACGTATACCTAGCCCTGTTTTACCCATGACGCCAAAAGAGTGGGCCTCATCCACCATTAAAAAAGTTTTATATTTATTTTTTAGCTCAATAAATTTTGGTAAATTAGGATAATCTCCATCCATGCTATAAATTCCCTCAAGAATAATGAGGACACGGTCATAATGTTGCCGTTGTTCTGCAAGAATTTTTTCTAATGCTGTACTGTCGTTATGTTTAAATGGAAGTCGCTTAGCGCCTGATAATGTAATGCCTTGTAAAATACTATTATGGATTAATTCATCATGCAGAATAAGGTCCTTATTGTTAAATAGATGTCCAATGGTTGTTACATTAGTCGCGTGGCCACTGACTAAAACAATGGCATCATCCGTATCGTATAGGCCTGCAAGTTTTTGTTCTAACTCCCTATTAATTGGACGTTCTCCTGATACAATTCGGCTAGCTGAAACAGATGTGCCATATTGGTCAATGGCTTTTTTTGCTGCAGCATTAACTTGAGGGTGTCCTGATAAGCCAAGGTAATTGTAACTAGCATAATTAATGTATTTTTTACCATTAATTAGAGTTGTAGCACCGGCTAATCCATCGTGTACTCTAAAAAAAGGATTTTCAATATTTAAGCGAGAAGCACCTTCATTGATGATTCTGATTTGCTGGTAGCCTGGGTGCAAATTGAATCGATAATGCTTTTCTGGAATGTTGATATTTTCTACAGCTAAATTAATCGCAGGGGTGGCTGTTTCCTCGGTTTTTTTTAGTCGACGCTCTAATGCTTGCTGAATGAGTTTATCTTTAATTTGACTTGTCAGTCCAGGTCTTGTTTTTTTGTGCATATTACTTAATTATTTTATTCTGAGAATTAGATTCTAAAGACTGTACTTCAGCGGCAATACTTGTAATTGTATCTGTACTTTCATCACTGTCATGTTTAGAGCGTAGTTGGCTTGTTTGAGTAAGCAGGTCATCTTGTTCAGAGTCATTTTCGGCTTCACTATTTCCTTTTAATTGCAAAATAAGTCGCTCAGTTAGTTTTGTAATGGTTGGGTTTTGGCTTAATGCCATAACAGGAAGGCGTACTCCAAACCTTGCTTCAAGCGCAACGACTAACTCAACTCCCATCAAGGAGTCTAGCCCCATGTCATAAATGGAACGGGAGGGGTCTATCTTTTCAGGTGAAATACGTAAAATTTCTCCTATTTCATTTTTAAGCATTTCGATAAGAGTATCTAATAATTCGCTATCTGATAATTCTTCTAGCATATGTTGGATATCATCACTGCTATCTTGATTGTTACTGTTATCTTTTGCTAACAATGCAATGTTTTTGAATTTTGGGCTGTCGGCACTGGGTAAAAAGCGAGCAAGGGCATTCCAGTCAAGTTCCATAACACCCATATTAGTTTGATTGGTTAGAATCATATGTTCTAAAATATCTAAGGCGATAGAAGAGTTTAACGCTTCACCCCCCATCCTGCTTTGCAGTGCTTCTTTCATTTTTTCATTGCGAGCTAGAAAACCAACGTCATCTATAGCGCCCCAGCGTATGCAGGTCGCAGGTAAACCAATCTCTTGGCGGTGGATTGCAAGTGCTTCTAAGCAAGAGTTTGCAGCAACATAGTTACTTTGTCCTGGGTTGCCAAAAAGGGTTGTTGCTGATGAAAAAAGTATAAATAAATCTAAGGGAAGGTCAATTGTTAGCTCATGTAAATATTGCGCGCCTAGTGACTTAGGAGCGAGAACCGATTCAATTTGCTCAGCACTCATGTTGCGAATCAGCCCGTCATTGATAACAGTTGCAGCATGGACCACGCCCTTGAGAGGAGGAAGGTTTTTAGTTATTTCAAACAATAGGTTTACAATTTCCTGTTTATTGGTGATGTCGCAGGCAACAGCATGTACTTGAACTCCCAGTTTTTCTAGGGTGCTAATACCTTGTTTAGCTTCTTCTGAAACAGGTCCGCTGCGACTGATAAGGATTAAATTTTTCGCTCCTTTACTGGCTAACCATTCAGCAGATTTTAGACCAAAACCACTTAATCCGCCTGTAACAAGATAAGACCCATCGGGTTTAATAATTAGGCTTTCTTGGGTAACTGGAATTGTGTTGTAAGGGGTATTGATTCCATTTTTGTAGGTAATAACAATTTTACCAATTTGACGTGCTTGCTGCATATAACGAAATGCTTCCACAATATCTTCAGCTTCAAAAGCATGATAAGGCAGCGGTGTTAAAGTGCCATTAGAGAATAAATCCATCAATTCACTAAATAATTGTTTAGTAAGATCGGGGCGCAACTTCATTAGTTGGTCAGCATCTATGCCAAAATAGCTAATATTATTACGAAAAGGGCGAAGGCCAATTTTAGTGTTTTCATAAAAGTCACGTTTCCCTAGTTCTAGAAAACGCCCAAAAGGCTTTAATGCACTGAAATTTCGATTAATTGCTTCCCCAGCAAGTGAGTTAAGTACAACATCGACGCCTTCTTGATTGGTTTGATCTAAAATTTCATCAGAAAAAGCAAGTGAGCGTGAGTCAAAAATATGATCAACACCTAAGAGTTTAAGAAAGTCACGTTTTTCATCTGATCCTGCCGTGGCATAAATTTCAGCCCCTAACCATTTTGCGATTTGTATGGCTGCAATACCGACACCACCAGCTGCGCCATGGATAAGTATTTTTTCATTTGGCTGAAGTCGTGCTAAGTGATGAAGAGAATAATAAACGGTGAAAAAAGTACTAGGAATTGTAGTCGCAGCTTCAAAAGAGATTCCTGCGGGGATATGCGATATTGCATTGATTTTCGTAATGACTTTATTTCCAAAACTGGAGGGGCCAAAACCGACCACTTTATCACCTACAGAAAACTCACTATTATTACTGCCACAGTTAATAATGGTTCCAGAGAACTCTAGTCCAAGAGTAGGCCCTGAAAAACCATTTTCAATTGCTTCATCAGAAAGTAAACCAAGGGTAAACATGACATCACGAAAGTTAAGCCCAGATGCGTGAACTTTAATTTCAACTTCATCAGGTTTTGGAGCGATAGTTGGATGAATTTCCCAGCGTAAATTACGTAACTGGCCGGGAAATTCAAAACCAAGGTGAATTGTTGAGTCTTCAATTGTGTGTTGCTTAGACACAGGGTGTTTGTCGACTAAATTTAATCGAGGAACGTAGCGATTACCCATATCTGTGAGTATGATTTCTTGCTCATCACCAGTGTCTATCAATTCTTTTATTAAGGCAGTGCTAATTATATTAAGGTCTGCAGTGGATGGGATATCAATGAGTTGTACAAAGAAGTTTGAGGCTTCATTAATAAGTGTTCGGCCAAAACCCCATAAAGCCGAATCAACAGAAATTGGAGTTGTAGGCGTAGTCTGCTGTGGAAGTAGTGATGAAGTCGCTCCAGCAGTGACTAGCCAGCAGGTAGTTTCTAATTCTGTTGCTTCACAGGCTTTAACAATATCAACTGCAATATTGCAGCGAGAAACTTGCTTTCTTAAAGTGGATTCAGCTGATAAAGGATTTAATTCAGCAAAAAGTTCAGCTAAATGAATAATGCCTAAAATATTGTCATGAGTTGCAGTGGTATTAGCTAAAAAAGATGTGAAATCAGTTTCATCATGCGATTGATAATTAAGAACAATATAGCCGCTAGCTTGTAATTTTTTTGTTAAGTGATTAGAAAATTCTAATGAATTGTCATTTTCTTTAGATACTAAAATCCATGTGCCTGACTTTACCTCAGTGTTTGAGCTTTCTGACGGATGACTTTCATCTAATTGGCCTAATAATAAATAAGCGCCTGAATGCTTAGTTGCTGATAGAT
>Ga0105358_10002166_pt1 | contig 10482 bp, 10 predicted proteins | sample GOMGulsemesocosm_5_FD_83509 | JGI IMG/M metagenome (GOLD analysis project Ga0105358, IMG submission 83509) | Methane-oxidizing microbial communities from mesocosms in the Gulf of Mexico - GOM15C Gulf of Mexico | ecosystem: Environmental > Aquatic > Marine > Cold seeps | place: Gulf of Mexico...
CTCACCGCATTTTCCTTCACCACACTTACCTTTACCTTTGGCTTTGTTCTCACCGCATTTTCCTTCGCCACACTTACCTTTACCTTTGGCTTTATTCTCGCCGCATTTTCCTTCACCACACTTACCTTTACCTTTGGCTTTGTTCTCACCGCATTTTCCTTCGCCACATTTAGCTTTAGCTTTGCCTTTGTTCTGGCCGCATTTTCCTTCACCACACTTGCCTTTACCTTTACCTTCACTTACCCCTTCAGGGGCAAACGTAATTAAGTCTTGATTTGTAAACGGGTTAACTTCAGCTTTAGCAACGTTACTTGCAAAAACAGAAAAAGCTAATAAGCCTATTACTGCTACCAAACTAGATTTTTTAAGTAGATTCATGATAAGTTTCCTATATTATTGATTTATTAATACTGCAGTGTATAATTTATATTGCTTTTTAGATAGACCATCAAACTTAAAACTAAATTTCATCTTAATTTAGTTTTAGTACTCAACTAAATTGCAACTCTTTTACGTCTAGCTATATCCTCAATAAAACCTTGCCAACCTTTCGCAGCTTTACGCGACTTAGGGTCTTTCATAGCTTTGTTGATAGCAATATGCGCTTTTTTATATTCTTCAAGGTAAAAATAAGATTCGGCAATACTTATGTATATACGTCCCTTATTTTTCACACCAAGATACAGCGATTTTTCTAATGCTGGAATCGCTTTTAAAAACTGCTCATCTTGTTTTAACAACATGCCTTGCTTACGGTAATATTTAGCTTTATTGGTCATTTTAGCTAGCTCGCCATAATACTTAGCTGCTGTACCAACATGTTGTGCGGCATGCCATGCGTTTGCTAACGTTGATATGTTTTTGTCATCACGCTTAACTAAGCCCGAAGCAATATGTTTCTCTAATAATCTAGCCGCCTTGTAAGGTGCTTCTGTCGACGAATATAAGTTTGCTAACGTTTTAATTTGTGATTCTTTATCAAGAAAACCTTGTTTATAAGCTAAATCTAGTGTTTGCAGCGCTTTAGGATAATTTTCATCTAACAAATAAAACATAGGTAACTGTATCCACCACGTGTTATTTTCAGGGAAAATCAAAATAACCGTTTCTAATACCTTGATTGCTTTTTTATATTCTTTGCGTTCATAATAAGAAGTTAGCTTTAAAATATAAGGATTTTGGTTCGGTTTATCACCAAAAGCGACAATGGCTTTATCAGCAGGATCAATCATTTTACCCAGTTGTTTCAACTCATAATGAGCTTGAGAAATTTTAACCCAAGTATTACCATCATTTTTACTGGTAAACGCCATCCAAGCATAATAATTAGCTAAAGCACTTTTAAAGTCTTTGGTTTGCATTTGCAAATCACCCAATAACTTTAAAGCATCACCGTGATCCCCTTCATTTAAGATGTCTGATGCAATCGCTATTTTTAAATAATAAATAGCTTCTTTTTCATTGCTACCTTTAGTGGCATACATAACTGCAATAAAACGTGCAACATAGGCTTTGTCAAAATCTTTTTTGGCATTTATATCCTTCAATATGACGATAGCACCGTCAATATCTTCAGCAGTATAAGCTTCAAAAGCTTTTTGTATTTTTTTACCTACTGGCGCGCTGACGAGTTGCGAAGGACGTCTATTTTTCTCTTCTTTTTTAACCGCAGTAGCCATTGCATGATCTGCATATACTACTTGAACATTTAAAAGTGAAGCAATCACAACTAAGGAGGTTGATAATTTTTTAAACCTTGCTTTGTTAAACATAATTACTTCCCTCCTTCCATTTTAAAGTCTAACTGAACAGTTAATCCTGCTTGTTTCATGGGTTTACCGTCAACAATTTTCGGTTTATATTTCCATTTCCTCAGAGCGCGTCTAGCTTCTTTATTAAACACTCGTTTAGGCTTTGCTTCCATAACTTTAACATCTTCAACACCACCAATTTCATTAATAGTAAAGGAGAGTTTAACCCAACCTTCTTTACCATCACGTGCTGCTTGAATTGGGTACCTAGGCTCTATTCTAACAATTGGCGTTGCATCACCATCTCGGCCAAAACCTGCACCAGGGGCAGATAATCCCGTTGACATCCCAGATAACTGAACCCCCGGCAGGTTGAATAGTAATCCAGTACTGTCGTTACTTGTTTCTGGCTCAGGAACTTGTTGCTTTGGCGGAGCTTTAGGTGGGGGTGGAGGTGGTGGAGGTACACGACGACGAGTCTCAGTTGAAGACTTTGGCGGCGTAGAATTCACCTCTACAATGATATGGTCTTGTGTCTCATCCTTGCTTCTATTACCACTAGAAACAAGAACGGCCATAAAAACGAATAAACCAAAGGTAACCGCAGCGCCTAATAGTATTGATGCTAAAAAGCGTACCATAATCTATCCCTTCACTGCAGCTATGGAGATTCTAAGACTACTTCCTGCCTCTTTAATTGCATCCATTACTTTAACAACGACACCATGTTTAGCGTCTTTGTCTGCTTGAATAATAACGACATCAGTTGGTTGCTCAGCAAGTAACTTTTCAATTCTTGCCCCCACGCGTTCAATGTCAACACGGCTTTTATCTAACCAAATTTCACCATTATCTTTTATTGCAACAAAGATATTGGCATTTTTATGTTTAGTTTGTTGTACTGCTTTAGGTTTATTTACTTCAATACCTGCTTCTTTAACAAAAGAAGTAGTTACAATGAAGAAGATCAGCATAATAAATACGATGTCTAGCATCGGTGTCATATCAATGACCGCTTCTTCGTCTTCACGTACCTTTCTACGTGCCATAGAAATATCTCTTTAGTGATGAGGTAAACTGTCAACCAGTTTAGCCTTTGCTAGTTTAACTTGAGCGTCTAGTTTTGAACTAAAAAAAACACCCGATAATGCTGCTACCATGCCCGCCATTGTCGGAATAGTAGCTTGCGATATACCTGCGGCCATCAAGCGAGGGTTACCTGTACCTTGTTCTGCCATTGTTTCAAACACACCAATCATACCAGTAACTGTGCCTAACAAACCGATTAATGGACACATTGCCACTAAAGTTTTGATGGTGAGCATACGCTGTTCAAGCAATTCATTTGCTTCGGAAATCCAAGCCTCTCTTATTCGATGTGCATACCAAGAGGTTGTGTCTGTACGTGCATCCCAGCGAGCAACAATATCTTTTTTCAATGTTGGATAGATTAATGATAAGAACCAATAACGTTCAATCATCATAATCCACATTAACAAGAGTGCTAAGGCAACAACATAAAGTACGTTACCTCCAGTTTCAATAAAACCCCTGACAGATTCCCAAAGCTCTATCAGGAATAACATTATGTAGACTCCTTCTCTGCAATCGCAGCAATTAAACCTGCACTTTGCACATCAAGCTTTTGTAAAACACCTTTCGCTTTACCAGCAACAATTGAGTGGATAAGAATAAGTGGCAATGCACAAATCAAACCTAATGCTGTTGTAACTAGGGCTAAAGAAATGTTACCTGCCATTATTTTCGGATCACCTGTACCAAATAAGGTTATAGTTTGGAAAGTCATGATCATACCGATAACAGTTCCTAACAAACCCATTAGAGGAGCAATAGCAGCAAACATTTTTATCAAGTTAACGCCTCGTTCTACTTGGGGGATTTCTCTTAAAATACCTTCATCAAGTTTCAACTCTAATGTTTCGGCGTCTACTGATTTATTGTTATGGTAAATTTTAAGTAACCGACCTAATGGGTTATTTTCATTCGGCGTATCTAGGTTCTTCTCTTGCGCTTTAATTTTAGCGCTCATGTTACCTAGAACAATTAAACGTTCAAGCGCAATAATACAACCAATAATGAAAAGAATGGTAATAGCATAACCAACTTCTTTACCTTCATGGAAGAACTCTTCAAGTGTTTTCTTGCGAGTTTCAAGGGATAAAATACCACCACGAGAAGGATCCAAATAAACAGCACTATAATCAGAGTTACTGTTGAAGAAGTTTGAAGCAGTCTCGCTAATGTAACCTGCTGGTTGTTTAGGTAAGGGTTGTACTTGTCCTACTTCATCGTTGTAAGTTAAATAACCCTGTGCTGATACTAAATTAAAGGTACCAATGCGCGTACTTGTTTCTGTAGATTTAGACCCATCTAAATTAGTCACTTCAACACTGAATTTAGAAATTTTTCCAGATTGAGTCATTTCAGTTTGTAAGGCAAACCATAACTCTTCAAGATCTTCTAATTCAGGAATAGCTTTAGCGTTGGCCATGCGGTTTAACGCTTCACCTCGCCCTGAAAATTCAGCACTGACAATTGAAGTAGCAATTTGACCATAAGCACCTGCAGCAGCAGCTCGAGAAACACCAAACATTTCACCTAAAGTTCCGGTTGCATTGTCAAGCTCAACTTCCTTTTGCGCTAATTCAATCTCATTAGATGCATATTCTTTAGATAACCGTTTATTTCGCGCTTCTTGGTTAGATAATTCTTTTTTCGCTTTATTTAGTAACGTTTTTTTATCAGCACGAGCATTTTTAAATTCTGTTTCTCTTTTTTTATCAAGTTTAGCTTCTGATATACGATCAGATTTAACTTGATAAAGTAAATCATCTAACTGATTTGCGTGTGTGGTTGTGACTAAGCCAACAGTCATTAATGCGGCTAGTGCTACAAAATTAATAGTTTTCTTCATTATTTTGTTCCTGCTGCAAATACTGGTAATTTTGTAAGATCCATTGGAAGTTGCTTACGTGCCATTGCAATAGCATCTTTGATAGGTTTCAAGTACTCATCGCCTAACGCTTCCCATGAACGATTTTCGTTATTCCATAACCAAGAATGTTTTCCGTCTAATGATTGAGCAACAAAGGCGATACGCCCCATATGAACAAAATCAGCCGTTAAGGTAGTGCCACCAAAATCAATTTCGGCTTGGTAGGCATCAAAAATAGTGCCATAACCCGCTTCAATTTCATAAGCTTCAAGTACTAATCTAAACTGTTCTGACGTGGTTACGTTTGAATTATTCATTACGTCACGTAAATTAGCGACACGCTTTTTACGAAGCTCAATATTCATAGGTATATCTAATTCAATAAATGTTTCTAAGGTGTCTATCATTTTGTACATTAACGGTACAACACCTTGCTTAATATTATCGATACCATCAATTTGACTTTGCAAAGATGCGATGTTCTCTTTTTGATCTTTAACCATACGTTGTACATGGTCGTTATAACCACGAAGAACATCACCTTCATCTACAGTGTTACGATATTCAGCGAGAAGATCTTGTGTTTGCTCGTATATAGAATCAATTTTTGTTTGTGATTTAACTGACTGTTTAAAAATTTTAGCTTCAGCATTTTGAAGATCTGTTAGTGCATTCGCAGCAGCGATATTACTACCCGCTAATACAAGTGAGCCAACCATCGCCATGGCGATACGGCTTTTATTACTTACTTTGAACATAGTTCCCAACCAATGGCTATTTAATTTACGATAACAAGTTTTTTGTTCTCGCAAATATAAAATCTATCATTTTTATTATGTGTACTTTTATATGCAACTAAATAATAATCTCAAATGACTAATAAACTATCAAGCTGAGCGTATAGAGTTGTTTTGCTTTGAGTATCAAATAAAAAATCATGTAAAAAATATTGAACTAGTTATTGTAGCAGCTTCATTAATTCGGTGATCTACTTTTATTAATACTTTGTCAGTTTTATTTAAAACACACGGATTTCTGATTAAAAGAGTACAAAATCTACAGTTATTTACAGAGAATAACGTTAAGATGATTCTCATATTTACTATTGAATCTTGAAGGATATTAAATGAATTCAATTGAACGTTTATCTAAGGTATTAATGCGTTTAGCTGTAGAAGCAAAACAAGTTGACATTCAAAATACTCAAAATAAATCTCATAGATTAATTGAAAACAATAATTTATTTTCCCCTACTTTATTTTTTAGCCAAAGTGATCGTTATTTACCTTACGTAGAAGAAATTGAACGTAGATTAGCTGAATTTACACGATTAGTAGCGTCCAATAAATTAGCATTATCAAAAACATTATTAGAGCACTTAGAGCAACAAATATCTGCAATATCAAATGCACTACAGGCAAATTCAACCATCCATCAAGCCGCAAAGCTTAGTTTTGATGCTAATAAAAAAGTAAGAATTAAAAAGGCCAAAGCAAAGCAAATCAACAAACACAGAGATTTGGCCAAAACATTATTCTCGAGCAGCCAGCAACTATATCAAAAACTCACAGAACATCATGAGTTTGAACGACGACTAATGGAAATGCTCATGGAAAAGGAACAACAAAGGTTAAAATGTAAAAAACATGAAAGTGAAAAATTATCTTTTGAAGTATTAACACTACATCAACGCCTCGGACGTTGCCGTAAAGCTATTTCAACTATTGAACGTGATATTGAGTTAACACAAAAACGCTAAAAAGCGTCTAGTATTCTAAAAATAGTCGCATTTTGCTTACACTAACGTTAATATTTAATCTGTGTAAAGAAAATTTGATGTTATCCTTGTAGTGTCTACATCGAAGATCTTTCGCTAAACATCCAAGGGTTCGGCTTAACAATCAGCGGAATAATGAATACTGATTTTAAAGGATATATATGAAAATTTCTGATGACATTCATAATTACTATGAAAAACTGGTAACACATTACTTTTCTATAGGCAAATTTGATGAAAAATATGATGACGATTTTTTAGCCGACTTAACCTGTGTAGTACTCAATCAGCTACCAACTCGCTATATTCGTCACGAAGTAGATATGGCTTTTTATTTACCTGCTTCAGAACGGTTTGAAATGGATGAAAAAGTAAAAAAAGCTATAAGTAAAGCGATAGAGTTTATGAATATTCATCGTAAATCGAATAAATAAATTATAGTTTCGACTAACGATTTTATCTCCTTTAGGTTTATACCCAAGCCACTAGGGTGACTGAATTCAGTTGACCAAATCATTCCTTTCGAATTTGTGAATGTTTTTTACTGTTGATTTATTTAAAGTACGTTTGTACATTTGAATTCCAATAAAATGTAATAAACTTACTTAATAATTGGTTAAAAAACGAACTTTATCAAGAAATGGTTGTATTTTGTCAGGAGATGGTTATATCAACGGTCTTTTTAGATTGGGTGGCAGCCTAATCAGCCACACCTCGGCACATAAGTCGTCTGCTACGGTTGCTTCCTTCCAGACCTGGCCGAGTTTACAGAGTATCATTGCGAGGGAACCGAAAAGGCCACCATAATAAGTCTATCCAAAATAAATAAAGTTCTTATCTTGGTTAGCGGCGCGAATTATCGCTAATCATACGCTAGGATGCAAGCACTAGTTCACCATTTTTGAAAAACACTATACTGCTTGAATATTTTTCATACGAATAGGTAACGTTAATCGTAAACTTTTTTTATACTATTTTAATTAAAAATATATTTTAAATGTGTTAGCTCAGTCATTATGACTACCGTCATAAATTATTATCAATTAATAAAGGTAGTCAGTCCACTCCATTTTCTTGGTGGGCTAGCTGCTCATAAAGCTCTAACAAAATTGATTTCATCACTATTAGATTATCTTTGCCTAAACGAAGTAATAACTTATCGCTACCTGGTAGCGCTTCAAGTACAGGGTCTGCAAATTTATACGTCACACTTGGTTGAATTAATTCCATAGATGATTTGGGTAATTCCATATCTAATACGCGGGTTATTGCGTCTTGCAAGGTGTTAGTAAAATCATCGTCATAACCGAGTTCATTATAAGCCTCATCAATTAAAGGCTTAATTTCACTATAGCATTGAACTAAGCTTTCACTGTCCATTGATCTTAATAAATCAATATATAAGCTAAAGCGTCTACTTGAGTTTTCATTCCATTGCCAAACATTTTTCTTAATTTGTACAGCACTTTTTAAAGAGCTATCTGGAGAGGTTTGTAATGTTTTTTGAAAACTAACACTCTCAATTTTTGATGTAAACTTCTCACTTGGCAGTTTAAAGGGACTATACTCATAGGCAACAATTCCCTGAGCAAAGTTATCAGTAAAAACAACAAAACGTCTAACCATATCCTCATCAATAATAAGTTTTAGTAGTTCTTTACGCCATGTAATTTCAGGTAACTTTAACTTTAACCAGTCATCACTGTTATCTAATAAAGGCAAGGGATCCTTTATTGACTCTATGATCTCTTCATCAACAACAACGTCAGGTTTTTCAATAATCAGTTCAGGTAATTCAACTACTATTTCAGATATTTCTTCGACTTTTAGCACTGGTTTATCTTTAATTGCGAACTCAGATTTATCGCCAGTAAATTGCCATGCTACACCGATAACAAATATCACTAAAATAATAAAAACTATTAATGACCACGATGCTTTATTTTGGCTCGTCTGATCAATTTTATCTACTGATTGCTTTAAGTTACCCATGTTTTCCTATACATCATTAGATTAGATTAGTTTATGCTTATGCACATAACTCAGGCGGTGTATCAACAGACCCAGTAAAGCTTAAAGTTAGACATAATAGCTAGGAACTGTGATTTTTAGCCTAATCCGTCAGGCTGTGTTTGTTGGTAATTTAAACCAGTAGGAATGATTACATACTTAATGTGACTGGTATTAATACATAATTTAAATAAACTAGCATCTTACTTCGCTAAAAAGCAAGAAAAATACCGATACCTAAACCACTTTATTGCTCTCGTGACTCTGCATCTTTTTCATTTAAAAATTTCTGATAATTTTCAATAGCATTTATATTGCCTATATTACGCTGACAAACACTTTTTTGATATTGATAATTAAATACATCGAACCACAAATCAAGTAAATATCCGTTCGCCTTTTCACCAAACATTTCAAGCACTCTAGCGGCAACTTCCGCTGTTGAAAATTGATGCTCTAATTCAGTTTTTCGAACGGTATAACGTGAATTAGTGCCTACGGGAGAGGAAGTATTATCAAGTAACATCTTTGGATCGAAAGAAACCAGAGGAAACTTATCTAAATAAGGACTTTTTCTAAACATTTTTTTTGCTTCGCGCCAACTACCATCAAGCATAATAAACAATGGCCTTTTCCCTTGTTCACAAACCACTTTATTCGAATAAACTTGGCGATTATCATCAGCATATTCTTGTGGAAATACGACAAAAGGCTGCCATTGTTCGTCGTCAAGCACGGCCTGTAACTCATGGTTTTTGGAAGTACGGGACCATAAAAAGGCAAAAGTGTCAGGAATTAAATCGGCGATTAACTTGCCAGTATTACTCGGTTTTAATACTTCAGTGTCATACATCAGTAATAAAAAACCTGCATGAGTATCCACCGAGCCCTTTTTAGGGGCAATAGCGCAAATACAAAAGGTTGTGGATAAGCGACATAAATCACAACGTTTAACCCGCTGTCCTCGCGCTTTATAAGTGGTAGTACTCAAACTTTTTCTAAATTGGTGTAACCGATGAACTGCGTGCATGAGGGGTTAAATATAAAATAAATAAAGACCATACGACGCAGTATAGTATAAGTAGCTGACTCTACCGAGGCTTGTGATGAAATTTTTTGTTGTTTTACATGCTCATTTATTTATCTACACCATTTTCTGTCATGCTAATATCATGCTTTTAGGTAAAGCTCTCGGTTAAAACTCGTCGCAGCTTCATCCTGTAATGTTGAAAGTTGTCGAGTTAATACTTTATATTACAACCGTTAGTAGCTTTGCATTTCAAATAATCGAGATTGACAACGTTGAAACTCAAAACTAAGTTGTTGTCCCTGATAAAGCTCAGTTATATCAACGTCTGCACAGATAATCAATTGAATTTTTCGATCATAAAATTCATCTACCAAAGCAATAAATCGTCGAGCTTCATCGTCTAATTGTCGTAATTCACCCATCAATACACCGCTTCGCTGATAGTTATCCTCAACACCGGAAAATACTGCCGGTATAAGTTTCCCACCAAACTTGGGCACATTACTTATTAATACGGTATCGAATAGATCGGCTAATTGTATATAATCACGTTGACTGCGAGGAGAAGAGCAAAGAGCAAAAAAATCAAACCAAATTTGTTCATTGGTTTTATCAATATAGCTAATTTCACGGTGATTAATTGTTAAACTTTTTGAGGCTAATTTTGAATCTACAGGTTCGCAAGTGAATTTTTTTTTGTTATTATTGTCTGAGTTGTTATTACTTATGTCATTGCTTAAGTTAATGCTAGAGTCATCATTGTTAATAAAAAGTCTATTCGAAATATCACCTTGCAATGTAGTATTGCCTGCTTGTATTAAATTAACAGCACTAAGTTCTGCAAAACGATCAGCTAATAATTCCTCACCATTTTGATCGCTAAAATAATAATTTCTATAATGCTGGTTACGATTTTTCAATCGGTGATCAATATCACCATTGATAGAAATGATCTGAC
>Ga0105358_10002167_pt1 | contig 10481 bp, 7 predicted proteins | sample GOMGulsemesocosm_5_FD_83509 | JGI IMG/M metagenome (GOLD analysis project Ga0105358, IMG submission 83509) | Methane-oxidizing microbial communities from mesocosms in the Gulf of Mexico - GOM15C Gulf of Mexico | ecosystem: Environmental > Aquatic > Marine > Cold seeps | place: Gulf of Mexico...
ACTTATAGTGAAAAGTTAGCAAATTATGCTAGTCTTTTTGATGTAAGCAAAATAGAAAATTTACTCGCTCAATATCCTGCACTAATCAAAAATATTGGAGCACAAGTAAACTCGAAGGGCAGTGTTAATGAGTAAAAATCAATTTAGAATATTAATTGTTGATGATAATCCCACTAATATTCAACTTATAGCTCAAGTACTTAAAATTAAAAATTATCATATTGCCTACGCAACTAGCGGTGAAAAAGCATTGTCTTCACTCAAAGAGAATAACTTTGATTTAGTCTTGCTCGACGTAATGATGCCGGGTCTAAATGGCTATGAAACATGTAATGAAATCAAAAAACAGCCCAAGAATGAACACCTGCCCATTATTTTTCTTACTGCAAAAACAGACGACGAAAGTATTATTGCGGGATTTGATTGTGGTGGCGTTGATTATGTGGCTAAACCTTTTAATCAAAGAGAATTATTAGCACGTATAGAAACGCATTTAAAGCTGAAAGATTACGAAGATAATTTGGAGATCAAAGTACAACAACTCACCCACGAAATTGAAGCAACCCAACGCGAAGTTGTTTTTACCATGGGAGCAATCGGTGAAACACGCTCAAAAGAAACCGGCAATCATGTTAAGCGTGTCGCAAAATATAGTTATCTTTTTGCAATAAAGTCGGGACTATCAGAATCAGAAGCGCAACTGCTTAGAGAATCTTCCCCAATGCATGATATTGGTAAAGTTGGTATTCCCGACTCTATTTTGAACAAACAGGGTAAGTTAACCAAAGATGAGTGGCAAATTATGATGACTCATGCACAAATTGGTTACGACATGTTAAAAATGTCAGAGCGTCCTATTCTAAAGGCCGCTGCAACGGTAGCAATAATGCATCATGAAAAATATGACGGTAGCGGTTACCCTAATAAACTTGCAGGAGAAGATATTCATATTTTCGGGCGTATTACCGCAATTTCAGATGTTTTTGATGCCCTTGGTAGTAAGCGTTGTTATAAAGATGCTTGGCCGGATGAGAAGATATTTACCTTAATGAAAGAAGAGCGAGGCAAACACTTTGACCCTCAGCTTATTGATATTTTCTTTGAGAATTTAGATGAGTTTTTATCAATTCGAGACAGTTTAAAAGATGTTGAATAACCTTTAAGATAAAAAAACCTTATTGTATTTACACAACAAGGTTTTTTATGAGTGTTAATTACTTAATAACATAAGCTGATCATATTAAAACTCTTTCGCTAACCCTAAGTAGAAAAAGCGACCACGAAGTGAATACGTATTAAAGTCTACTCCGTTAGTACCTTCATAACGTAGTGGTGGTTCTTTGTCCCATAAGTTTTTAACACCGAAATTAAAATCAATACCTAAATCTTCATAATGGAAATCCACTTGTGCATGATGAAAATTTGTTGCTTCCATTTCATGTCCGCCCGGCTCTGTCGTTGCTGAAATATATTCAACATTGTATGAAGCTGACCAGTCATCATTCTTCCAACCGGCTGTAAAGTTAGCGCGGTCTTCAGGGATGTTGCCAAAAGAATTATCATATTCACCGATGATTGAACGTGATGGCGAATCAGCAGTGTCCTGCACATCAAACGTTAAGAAGTGAGAAACTTCCAAGTTAACATCAAATTCACCGTAAGCGGTATCAAAACCATACATTACGGCAATGTCTAAACCATCAAGTGTGCGCTCAGCAATGTTATCGTTTGGAGCATAAACCGAAACAATATAACCTTTACCCGCTTCAGCACGTGTAACTGAATTTGCATATGCTGTATTTTGAGCCACATAAGCTTGATTGATAACGTAATCAGGGCTTTGAAAAACAACATTTTCTTGATTAATGCGGAAATAATCTAACGTAAAAGAGAGCTTATCCATTGGCTGATAAACTAGGCCAAGGGTTAAGTTTTCAGCTTCTTCTGGCTTAAGTTCAGGGTTACCACCGGAAGTAACATTAAAGCCTTTAACCGTATTTTGAATAAGACCATCAACTAAACCTGAACAACCCGGTAAGCTAGCAACCACACCTGTACCGGTTGGATCACATGGATCTGCAATTCCTTCGGTAAAGTTAGCGGCTTGACCAGAATACATTTGCAACATGGTCGGCGCTCTAAAACCAGTAGAATAACTACCACGTACGGTGACTTCTTCGATAGGTTTCCAAATAACACCAAACTTAGGGTTAGTGGTGGTTTTATCCAAATCACTGTATTCCGAGGTACGTACAGCTAATTCAACTTCTAGGTTATCGAGTACAGGAATAACCACTTCAGCATAAAATTCATCAATCTTACGTACAGGAGTAATAACATCCGGTGATGCGCCACCCCATGAAACATCAAACGTTTCTGTTTGTTGGCTGATATCTGCTCGTTGGGTAGCTTGTTCTTCACGATGTTCATAACCAACAGCAAATTGTATCGAACCTGCTGGTAAATCCATCACAGGACCCGCTAAACTTGCTTGGTAATAATCGAGGCTATTATCGTTGATCACAAATGGCTTAGTGGTATTAATATAATCAAGCATTTCGGTAGTAATTGAACCTGGAGGACCAAATACATTTAAAGGTACACATGATGGGTCTGCAGTAGTTCCACAAGCATCAGATAATGCAGCATCTATACGCATTAATGAAGGTTGACGGCCTCCATCAGTAGTAACACGCCCGTCTTGAGCAGAATAAGTAACATTCCAATCATAATCGCCAAAAGTTCCATTAAGACCTAAAGTATAACGACTGATATCTGTTTCAGTTGAATAAATTCGCGGACCATATTCAACAAAACGACGAGATACATTACCTGCTACACCAAAAGGATTGTAAAATTGATTGGCTCCCACACCAAACTGATCTCCATTAGCATCGTATTTATGAAAAGCAGGAGTTTCTGTACCGCCACCATACCAACCCGTATCAACACCTGGAGGAGCTTGATTCCCTTGGTTCCAACCTTGGAATGAGCTGACTTCTGCAAAAAACTGAATTTCATCAGTTAAATCGTATTCAGCCGTTAAAAACATCGTGGTGTTTTTGATGCTATTTGAACCTGAAGTCACACCGTGATAGTTATAACCCATTTCGTCATAGTTCCATGGCACAACATTACTTGGATTATTTGCATCCATTACGGTCCAGTTACCATCACCTAACCCAAAACCTGATAACTTAGAATTTGGCGCTGTACCTGAACGTTGGTTCTGTCCGCCCACATGAGTAAAGTCAGCATCCTCAGTTCGAGTACGATCTTTTGATAACCACCCATCAGTATTGTTATGTGATAATGCTAACATCAAGCTACCACGTTCACTACTTGTGCCAATGGTTAAACCAACACGCTTTTCCGCGCCATCATTTTCACTAGAAATACCATAGCTGCTATTAAAGCGAACACCGTCGAAATCGTTTTTCGTGATGATATTAACTACACCGGCGATGGCATCTGAACCATAGATTGCTGAAGCGCCATCTTTTAATACTTGAATTTGTTCAACAGCTTCAAAAGGAATGGATAACAAATCAACTTCATTACGAGCATTAGCAGCAATTGTACGGCGACCATTAATCAGGATAAGCGTATTACTCGCTTCAATACCACGTAATGTAACTGTTGCGGTTGAACCATTACCACTATCTGATTGTGAGTTAGCTGTATTACCCGTAAGAGCAGGTAATTTACGAAGCGCTTCACCCACATCGGTAATACCTAACCTTTCCATTTGTACTTTAGTTACCACAGTAATCGGCGAAGAAGACGCAAGTTCAGTACGTGCAATTCTTGAACCTGTAACCATAATTTTTTCGATTTCTTCTTCAGCCGCATATGCAGGCATAACGACTGAAGATGTTGATGCAATGACAGCAAGCGCTAATGCTGAATATTTTAGTTCTTTTATTGTTTTCATTAGTAAAACCCTATGTTTTGTCTCATGTTTTAGCAATTAATTAAATTCCCTGCGATCAGGCTTGTATCTCTTTCTCGCAAAGTATAATGTATACAATATATGATATATAGATCAAGCTTAATTTTTGTTCTGTCTACTTATGAGTTGTAACAATAATTATCAAAACGATTTATTCTCATATAAAACAAAAGATTGAGAATACTTTAAGTAACTAAATAGGAATTATAAATAATGAATACTGAGACACCTGCTTTATTTGCCGACAGTGATGAATCAGAAAATGATTTACTTTGTTTTGAAGAAAATGAAGATGAATCTTTGTTATTTTATGAACATGAAAGTGATGAACAGCGTTTTATTAAGGGATACAACTAATAATATCAAACCTGCACAGACTCGCTTGAATCTTGAATTTAATTGGTGGTAAACATGTCAACAGTATCAAATAAAAATAGTATGGAAAACTGGTCTTCTCGAATTACCTTTTTAATGGCATCAATAGGATTTTCTGTTGGTTTAGGAAATATTTGGCGCTTCCCAACAATAGTTGGTGAAAATGGAGGGGCCGCTTTTGTACTTGTCTACCTTATTTGTGCTTTATGTATTGGCGTGCCGTTAGTTATGTCTGAATGGGCCATTGGTAGGCGCGCTCGTAGCGCAACATCAGCCGCAAGCTGTTTTGCAGAACTCAGCACGGATAATAAATTATCAAGGCACTGGTCCCATGTGGGAGGTATGGCGATAGCAGCTGTTTTCTTGATGATGCTAACTTACACGGTAATTACTGGCTGGACTCTCGATTATTTTGTCAAAGCAATTTCTGGAGAACTGAACAATGTTGACGCAACAACCTCACAAGGCATATTCGATAATCTGTTAGCGGATCCCGTTAGATTATTATTTTGGCACACAGTTGTAGTATGTATTACCGTATTCATTAGCTCTAAAGGGCTAAAAGGTGGTATCGAAAAAGCCGTAAACTTTTTAATGCCTTCTTTATTTCTCTGTCTAATTATCATGGTTATTTATTCAAGTATTGTTGGTAATATGAACGCTGCTTTTCATTTCCTACTGACCCCTGATTTTAGTCAAATCACAGCAGAAACATTTTTACTGGCACTGGGACAAGCATTTTTCTCTATTGGAATTGCTATGGCAGTAATGATCACGTACGGTTCCTATTTAGATAAAGATGCTCCCATTACACAAAATGCTTTTATTGTTGTGTTTGCTGATACATTTGTAGCTATGCTTGCTGGGTTTGCGATTTTCCCTCTTGTATTTGCTCACGGCCTTGCACCTGATGCAGGCGCTGGTTTAGTATTTCAAGTACTTCCTATTGCCTTTGGACATTTAAATGGTGGGCAAATTTTTAGTGCTGTGTTTTTTCTTTTGCTCGTTGCAGCGGCGTTAACTTCTTGTATTGGAAATTTTGAACCCGTTATTGCATGGACGAGTGAACGTTTTAAGTTGAAGAGAGCAAAGGCCACAATTGTCTGTGGTGCCCTTATGTGGCTACTCGGTATATTGTCGATATTATCACTTAACGTATTAAAAGATTTCCATCCTTTTAATTTCCTAAGCTTGCTAGAAAGCAAAACAATTTTCGAAAGTTTAGATTATATCTCTGCCACTATTTTACTACCACTTGGCGGTTTATTAACTGCGATTTTTGTTGGTTGGCGATTACCATTAAAAGAAATTAAGGATGAGCTAAAAATTACCGGTTGGAAGTTTAGTCTCTATAAAATATTGATACGCTTTGTTGCCCCTATTGCAATTAGTATTGTTTTCATCGTAGGTATAACTAAATAAAACCTCCCCTTAACAGTCTATTTTAACGGGAAGTTAAGCACCATTATCAATCTAAGGCAGACGATAATGGTGATAAAAAATACAAAGAGGTAAATACCTTCACATATGAATACTAAGTTTCAGTTAATAATGCTTGAATTCGATGTAGTACCTCTTGAGCTTTAAAAGGCTTATGAATCACATTTTCTTTTAACATTTTTCCTGCTAGATCTATATGAGTATTGTCACTAAAACCACTCGCAAGTTGAATCTTAATATGAGGGTATAACTTCCTGATTTCAGTGGCCAATTGATAGCCATTCATTTCCGGCATAATGATGTCTGAAAAAACTAAATCAACCTGCTCTCTAGATAATACGTCAAGGGCCAACATAGCATTTTCAGCTTTAAATGTTACGTAACCATGTTGCTGTAATATTTCACAAGATAGATTTAATAAGGCGGGTTCATCATCCACAACTAAGATCCGTTCTCCATTGCTTTTATCTGCTAAAACAATGTTTTCAATTTGTTCAACTTTGCTATTTTCGATTTGATGATGACGAGGGAAATATAATGAAAAACGCGTACCTACGCCAACCTCTGAGTAAACATTAATAGTACCACCACAACGTTCAACAAAACTATAAACCTGACTTAAACCTAAACCAGTACCTTGTTCACCTTTAGTTGAAAAGAAAGGGTCGAATATTTTTTCAACCGTTTCCTTTGCCATACCGCAACCAGTATCAGCAATCGTCAACAGTACATAATCTCCCGGATCTACTTGCGATATCTTAGCATCTAGCTCATTAATATGTTCATTGCTGGTATATATGGTTAAACGGCCACTTTCTTTAATGGCATGCATCGCATTTATGCTTAGATTAATCACCGCATCTTCAAAGTCGCCGCTATCTACTCTAATAGGCCATAAGTCATCACTTAGTTGAAATTCAAGTGCAATACGGGCAGTTAATGTTTTCTCCATCATTTCCTGCTCTTCCCTGAGTAATACGTTAATGTTAATCGGTTCAACATTAATGCCACGCTTGCTTGAAAAAGCTAAAAGTTTTTTTGTTAAATCCGCACTTCGTTCGCCAGCATGAATAATTTTCTGGCAGAACTTTTCAAGTTTCGGTTGATCAGATAAAGAGCGTTCAAGTAATTCAGAAAAACCTAGAATAACTCCCAACATGTTATTGTAATCATGTGCGATACCGCCTGTTAATTTACCTAGAGCTTCCATTTTTTGGCTACGACGTAACTTCTCTTCTTGTTGATTTCGTTCAGTCAAATCGATAATAAATACAATAAATTCATCGCCATCATTATGGTATCTTGAACCGCCGATTAAAATAGGTACACGATGACCATCTTTGTGGTAATACTCTTTTTCAAATGGTGTCCAAAAGCCTTTATTTTTTGCTTCCGTAATCGCTTTTTCGTCAAGCGAGAAATGTTCTTCTGGCGTTAGCTTCCTCCAATCTATATCACCTTCTAATAATTCTTTTTTAGTGTACCCCAGCATATCAAGCATCATTTGATTTGCTTCAATGATTCGACCATCAGTCCATACATGTAAAATGCCGATAAAGTTAGTCTCTCGCCAGAGTTCAAAACGCTTAGCATTTTCTCTGAGCATATTTTCCATTTTCTTGCGCTCAGTGATATCTGTTGAAATGCTACACACAGTATTTTCTTTTTCTGTATCCCCAGAAATAAGAAACTTAACAGAAACATAAGTATGCATACCGTCTTCCTGAGGAATTAACTCCTCAACTTCCAATGAGTTCTCAGACTCAAGAACGGTGCTATCATTACATTTTAATTCTCGCGCTATATCTTCAGGAAAGATTTCATTTTCGGTTAAACCAATCATGTTTTGTCTTTCAATATTATGTAATTGTTCAAACCTTTTATTAACAAAAGTATAGCGACCTTTAACGTCCTTCACGTAAATGATCGCTGGTGAATTATCCATAATTGCTTGTAAGTGTTTTTTATTTCTTGTCGCAGCTTGTCGCAACTGATACTGCTCAGTTACATCATTGAACACGAGTACCATACCTATAATAATACCGTCTTCATTTCGGATAGGTGCTGCAGAATCAGCAATTTGATATTCGCTACCATCCTTAGAAATAAGCGTCGTATGGTTACTTAAATGGACTGTTTCTCCTGATTTCAATACCTTTTCGACAGGATTACTGACCATCTTTCGTGTAGAAACATCCATAATAGGAAAAATAACACTTAAAGGTTGCTTTTGTGCTTCTGAAAAAGACCAACCCGTCAGAATTTCAGCAACAGGATTCATGCGAGTAATATTACCTTTTTCGTCAGTAGTAATAACGGCATCACCAATACTATTAAGTGTTGTTTTTAAGTCTTGCTCACTTTCAATAACTTCTTGAGTTGCTTTTTGTAAGTTATCTTGCATTTGCGATAAGGCAATTTGCAATATATCTAATTCATCATAATATTTTTCATTATTAGCTGGACGATTTAAAACGAGTTCTTGATGTAAAGTATTTAAATTCAAATTTTGTGAAAACATTGCAATTTGATTTAAGTGTCGGGCCACTAGACGGTGAAAAATCAATAGAATCAATCCCGCTACAATAAAGGTTTTAATGGCATTAGTGAGGAGAATAAATACCGCCCTATCGATCATATTTTGATAGATATCATCAAGTGTGGCTTGCACAATAAGCTCACCTATTAATCTGTTTTGGTTATTAAAGCGATGAACAAGGGGGTATCTTTTTACAACTATATTATCTTCGCTATTAACACCTGTAGACAGTAGTAGTTCTTCATCAGCAAAAATTGCAACAGACTGAATATAAGGCAAGTCCAATAATCCATTTAATGTGATTTTTAAATCTTCAGTTTCCAATTGCCAAACTCGTGAAGATATATTTGAAAGGTGAGTCTTTTCAATTTGCTCAAGCCCTGAATGTACAACCTCAAGATCGTGTTGAAACTCTGAATATATCTGTAGAGATGTAGTGAAGATAGCAATAATCGTACTAGCAAAAATCACATACAAGCTTAATTTTCGAGCTAACTTGCCTTTGACAAACTGAACTTTATCTTTCATCAATAAACATTCCTAAGATGTATATTTAGCACGCAATTTTTCTAGCTTATCATCTTTCATTATATTCTGAAAAGATTTGTAGAGCCTATTTATAAGTGCTTTGTATTTGCTTTTTTTCGACATTTGTAGCCAAGGAATACGTTCTGAGACAACTAAAGGTTTACTAAGAATTCCATTAGAATAACCAAGAGTTTTTACCGCAGCTAATAACGCTTCATGAGGGCCAATCACGGCGTCTACACGACCAGCGGTTAACATTTCTACAGCCTTTCTAAAGTTTTGCGTATATACTTTTTGTATATTAGGGTCATTATCAATAACTTCGCTAAATTTAGCACCACGTAAATACGCAAGACTCTTTCCGTGCAATGCATCAATCGAGGTTAATTGTAGTTCCTTTAGCCCAACAACTACATTCTTTATAGGAGGCAAAGCTGCTACGTAGATAACATACTCCTCAAGCTCCTGATATTTAAACATAATGGTTACATCCGTTTGACCGGACTTTAATTCGTGCATAATTCTTGCGTAAGGGTAAACGTAATGTTGTACTTTTATATCAATATCGTTCGCCAACATTTCGGCGAGATCATAATATATTCCACTAGGGTTATTTTCACTTTCAATTCCATAGGGTGATACCCCAATTGTTCTCACTTGTAATACGGCCGTATCTTGACCATGAGCCGTATTTGTCACAAGAAATAATAAAAGAAACAATTGTATTAAGTTCCTATTAATTGAGACTTTTGTAAATAAATAAACTAACAACAACCTTTCCTTAAGTATTAACTGTATTAAATACAGTATTAATTTAGCTTAATTGTTAATCTAATTCATCTTATTTCATCCAATAGTTATTGATGAAAGTGTAGTTCAAATTTGATAATTAGCGTAAATAATGGAGCAAACTAGTGATTGATATCAAATATTTAATTAATGTATTCCGTTTATATCGCACTCCAGCACGCTGATAATATTTCACGGTTATTTTGAAATACACGAGCAGAAAATTTAGCATGAGAATGAATAATACCTACACCTTTAGGTGTTCCTGTCATAACAATGTCGCCATCACTTAATGTAAGAAAAGTTTTTAATTCGGCTAAAATTTCTCGAGGTTTATAGATCATCAGTTCAATCGCTCCCATTTGCACTATTTCATTGTCAATGCATAGCTCAAAAGATAATGAAGGTTCGATATCGTCAATTGCAACAAAGTCACTAAAAACGGCTGAACCATCAAATGACTTGGCCCGCTCCCAAGGTAACCCTTTTACTTTAAGTTTGCTTTGTAAGTTACGCTTAGTAAGATCTAAGCCAAAACCAACTGCAGTAAAACGACCATGTTGATACAAAAAACACAATTCACCTTCAAAATGAAGCTGCTCTTGATGAAAAGAATGAAGTTCAGTAGAAATAGCAGAATTGGGTTTTATGAAAACAACCATTTCGTCAGGGACTTCATTACCCAATTCTTTAATATGCTCTACATAATTCCGACCGATACAGATTATTTTTGAGGGATTAATACTTTGATTATTGAAATTAAATGAGGACATTTTTCTCTTAAAAAACAAAACAACGAAGGTTTTATAATTATAGAATAATAAACATAGCATAGGAAAATAACACTAGTGAATACCG
>Ga0105358_10002168_pt1 | contig 10478 bp, 7 predicted proteins | sample GOMGulsemesocosm_5_FD_83509 | JGI IMG/M metagenome (GOLD analysis project Ga0105358, IMG submission 83509) | Methane-oxidizing microbial communities from mesocosms in the Gulf of Mexico - GOM15C Gulf of Mexico | ecosystem: Environmental > Aquatic > Marine > Cold seeps | place: Gulf of Mexico...
AATTTATCGTTGAATCAATCATTTTTATTATTCAATGACGTAAGTAATGCTTGGGCATCAAACAAAAATGGCTTTATACAAGTAAAAACCTCTACTGCCGTTTTTTCTTCATAAGTATGAGGTATTTGATTACGGTTACGGTGATAATTAAACCAAGGAGTAACCTCTTCAATAAGGTAGTGCTCCGCAGCAAAACGAAAAAGCTCTTTTCGAGTTATCCCATCAACTACAGTTTTTCCAACATTTTCACCTAACCAAGTGCGCATAGCCTTCCAACTAAGCTCATAAGTAAATTCAAAATTTTGGATAACCCCAGCTCTAAAAGTACGATATTCTGGTTGATTAATTTCACCGCCATTAATTCTTGATCAAGCTAGCAATTTAATTTTAATTTGACCCCAATTTACCCTTTTGTCAAACTCATTATATCAATTATTTTATCTACCAATAACTTTCTAATACATTTATTTAAGCTACCTACTTTTTTATTAACAATACGTCCATGAGCAGTAAATATTTTTCCTGGCCGAATATAGATAGTTATATTTAAAAAACCTTGTTCAAAACTATCACTTTCTATTTTTAAACTTGAACTATCCGAGTATGCTTTACTAGTAATTTGGCACAAAACCCAATCATTATTTTTAGCACTCGCAATAATAACTGCTGGTCATAATGTTGATTGTGTTAAATATAAATAGATGATCTAAAAAGCTAAATGAGTAAGATTCGTATTTGTTACCGACCCCCTTTTCAAACTACGCTAAAAAGGTTTTCGCCTAATCAGTATTATAGTGACTTGGTCAAGTGAATGTAATCACTTCAAGGATGACGGGGCGGAACGAAACGTCGGTCTAAGTAGGGCGGCTATCCTTCGTCAGGTTCGTGCTCAGGATGAACGAAGACGATCGGAAGAATGGAGTCACAGCAGGTTGCTTTGATTCTAGCAACTTAATGTTGATCTGACCCCTATTTACCAAACCAATCTTAGAAACAAGAAAACCAACTTGTTATTAATTAACCTAAAAACTTTAAAATATTGTCTTTGAAAATAACAACCAAACAGGCAGCAACAATAAACCACTGTAAACGATCTAACTTTTTATCAAGTTGCAGAATACTTTTATCTACTTGTTCAAAACGCTTGTCTACTTGCTCAAAACGCTTATCTACTTGTTCAAAGCGTTTGTCTACTTGCTCAAAGCTATTATCAACTTTTTGAAAGCGTACATTCATTTGTTCTTTTAAATTATCAACACTTTCTTGTGTTGCATAGTGGTGCTCTGATTGTTTGGCATGTAACAAAGCGTTTACTACATCGCTGGTTGATAATTCAATTTTTTGTTCGTCAGCCATTTAACACCTCTTTATTTAATGATTTAATTTTAACCCAACTTAATAGTTAACACCACTAGTAAAATTCTTACTTATGGATATAGTCCCTGTGTAAAATTGTTGTCGGGCCATCTCAATGTGAGTTTACGGCAGTGTAGTTCTCATATAAATAGATAAACTGATTTTGTTACACGATCAAAAATGGCCACATATAGTGACCATTTTAAAATATAAATTTACTTAGTTATTATTTAAGAAAATATTTACGTCTTACAAAGGCAATACTTAATAATAAACACATAAAACCAAATGCACCACCACTCTTAGATGTAGTAGTTTCAGTTGTGATTGTGATTGTGCTAGATGGTGGAGTAGCGCCTGAAGTATCTGTCACTAAATTTCCTCCGCCACCAATAATAGTAAAAGTTTGAGATTTAAACGTAAACACTTTTAATTGTAAAGGCGCAGCGATAGCCTTAGCCTTACGCGCTGGTTTCAGTGCAATCTCAACTTCATTAATAGTTAAGACCGCTCTGGCATAATACCTACCACTACGAATACTCTCAGGTGGTATCCAAACATAATCTACAGAGGTTAAGGCGTTATTAGCTAAGTCAAAATTCTTCTTCAGTAATTTACTGACTAATTCATCATCATCGTTATAAATATCCATACTAATGCTACCTGTTAAGTTTTGATTATCCAGGTTTTCTAAAACAAAAGTAAGTGTATTTACTTTTTCCTTATTAAAGTTTTTAGGAAAAGTAACAGATCTGATAACAACTTTAGCGTAGGTTACATCGGTAGTTAGTTCAGCTAAAACATTAGCACTAGCATCTTTCACTTCAACATTGACAACATAATTACCGCCTTCAATATTTGGAAAACTAAGAGAATCAGAAATATCATCAGACACACCACTAGCAATATCTTTACTTACAGTAACAGAATCCAACTGTGTACCAAAAGTATCTTCCAAAGTAAATGTTGCGGTAAATTGACTTATTCCATCAGAAGTATTTTGTACCATCACTGAAGCAACAAGATCTTCACCTGGCGTATACTCTACTAGATCAGTTCGTAAATTCTTCGCCGTACCTAAAATAGCACTCTGATACTCTATTAGCACTTTACCTTGGGTAAATAATGTTGTTTGTTGTGTGGCAGGGTTAAAATCAAAAGGAATAACATTAATACTCAATACAGTACTGTCAGTTAAATCTGCAGCCTCATAAGTAACTACTTGTGTTGGATAATTAACAGCTAATCCTTCTAACAAAACATAGCTAGCACCGTCAACATTATTGGAATGTAGTGGGTTACCAAAAGAAAAACCTGGTATATTTAACGCACCAAGTGCTGTAGGAGGTACAGTCTGTACATAAGTAACTGATACAATTGTGGCTCCTGCTGGTAGCAATACCTCAATATTTTTTGAGGCTAATACAGGCACATCAAAATTTTCTTTAATTAGCTCAAAACCATCAACATGAACAAAATCAAAATCATTGTTCTCAACCGTATACTGGCTGGCATCAACTGCTATCTCTTGTATTATATTACACACACCACAATCTTTTGCAGCTACTGATGTAGCAGGTCTTTTTGAACTACGGAGTGTTGCAGGTTTCGGTATAGCTTGTATTGGAGCACTGGTCTTTGCCCAAGGTAAACCAAATAGGTTTACTGATAACCGATGTAAGTCATCCATTTCACCAACACCAGGAACGCTATTTACCTGGAATGAACGATAAGTTTGGCTTAATGCCTTTCCTGCTGTTGTACCATCTAATAACTTGTTACTAAACTGATCATTATACATACTTATATCAGCATTCGAGCCAGTCCAAGTTACAACTGAGGCTGCAACTACACCACCTACATTGGTTGCCAATAAACTATTCAAAAATGAATCTGTATTATTACCATCAACTTGCCCTACTAAACAAGCATCTAAAACAAATATAGGATTATATCCATCAAAAGATTCTGAAATGTCATCACTATCTTGATTGATATTTTCCCCAGTCATATAGCTAAACCTTTGACCTGAGCTAGGATATAAACCTTTAACATTACCATGACTCATAAAGCGGATAACATCAAAATCATCGGTATTAGTTGACTTACCAGAAAATAATTTCAAAAAATCTGACCATCGAACATCATCAGTGTTAACTCTATTACCATTAGCAAAAGTTGGTGATTTGTCGGTTGTTACACTATCAATATCATTTACCAAGTCAAAATTTTCAGCCAACAGTGATGTTTGATATGCGTCTAATTCACCATTACGCTCTGCATTTTCAACTTTTACGGCATTTGAACTTTCAGACTGAGTTCTATTACTTGATTTCAATAACGCATGTATGGCGCTAATATCCGGCCCAGCAATACGACCAACATAAACGTCATTTACTGCGCCTTTTCTCCAGTCTCCATTATTATCTAATTCTCGATAAAAACCATCGGTGTGTAAGTAACCATTAATACCATCTATACGGAATGGGCCTGCTTCGTTGCTTGATGCACCGAATTTTAACACCGTGCTTCTTGCACTAACATCGCCAGCAAATAAACTTGACGTGTTATCGTAAACTCTATAATGCGGAATAATAACGTCACCACCTAAAATGGCAACATAAACACCTTTGCGTCCAGTATCACCTGCTAAGGTGATAGTATCTTTTAAATATTCAGCAACAGCTATCGAAGCCTTGTTTATATCCGCTTCCTCATTGCCACTGTTAACATCGGCATCATATTCATCTCTTATTAACGTTTCGCGATCTGACCGCCAACCTATTATATGATCGTCATCGTTATCGTCATCATAATCACGGTCAAATTTATCAACAAAATTAACAATAGCATGCTGTTCTGCAGCTATTTTATATAAAGAAGCCCAAAAATCTTCAAACTCAGCTCGATCTCTTTTAGTTTGACCATACTCTTCTATTAATGCTTTTCTGTTGGTAATTATATGTTTTGCACCTGTTTTATAATTAACAAAAACTTGACCTTTATCTAATAAATATTTGCTATTTATCACATCGTTGTCAGAATTTAGAATTGTTACTTTTGCATCAACTACTCGTAGTGCACTTGCTTTATTAAGCATAACTCTAAATACTAACTCTTGAACACCTGGCTCTATCGTTAAGTTAGGTACCTTAATGGTTAACGCACCACTATCACTTACCAATTCATACTTATTAGCGGCTAATTCATTATCTTGGATATCCCAAGCATTGTCTCGAAAAAATACTAACTGGCCTGGTCCTAGCTCTAGTGCGCTTTCCAAAATTTCCATTGAAACAGTTACATTTTCGAATGCTGCATTGGTATTATTTTCAACTTGAGCAACTATATCTAATATATCACCTGGAGCCTTCCATAAGGTAGGGTGGCTACTTGGGTTTCTATTATCATCAGGGTATACATGCAAAGCTGCATCAAACTTCTTACCATCACCTATAGTCATGGCGTAGTTAATAATATCTGGCAATGCTCGGCCAAAACCATATTGGGTGCCTACACCTGTGAACCTGTCGTAAGTATACTCCCAAGTAATCCCTGACGCGATAACCATACCATTACCTAAAGGATAAGAAACTAATGTCGGTAACTGACTGGTTTTACTTCTCATTACTACCGTACTTTTTGGTGGTAAAGTATTTTCAACAAAATAATTGTGCGAAGTAAAAGTACCATCAAGATCATTATTTTTAAGTTTAGGGTAATCAGTAAAGTTTGGAGGTCCAGTTAATTCACCTGTAACGATTACATGTTCGTTTTTTACAATGGTATTAAAATTATCAAATTCATCACCAACTTGTACATGCCCTGGTAAATCAGTTGTATTGTTACCACCTGCCCAGCCATTATCTGTTGCAAAAAACAGCAAAGTACCACCACTTTCTACATAAGCTTCAAACTCGCTATATTTAGTGGCGTAACTGTCGTAAAAGGCTTGATTTTGGTCGTTAACGATCAAAATAATTCGATAGTTGAAGAGATTGATAGTTGAAATAGCACCAATATCGGCAATAGCATAGCTATAACCCAGTTTATCCAAAACGGTGGTATTAGCATTTGAACCCCATGGCAATGCTGTTTGGATTAATAACACATCGGCTTTATCCAGAACAACAGGAGCATCTTTTGCTGCTTTTCCCGATCTATTACTATATTGAACATTGCTTAGAGTTGGTTGATACCCTTCTGGTGGGGTTACGGTATCTTCGGCTGCAAATGTAACAGCACTAATAACGAATAGACATAAGGTAGCGCTATACCTAATGAGAGACTTGATCATTCTATTTTCCTTGAATAAGTTATTTAGCTTTTTATTTTTAATTTACTGAATTTACTGATGAATCCACTTCAGACGCTAGATGATACCTTGTCAAATAGTTTATTGCTAATTTTTTAAACATATTTTGTTACTTTTTTTAACAAAAAAAGGCAATCAATCGTATTGTTATTAGATGATGTAGAATTTACTCACTCATTTATTGCGTTTGATATACTGTGAGAAAATAGAACCTTTAGCTAAGATGTTGCTTTCGCTGTAATAACAGCATCGCTAAGTTTTATAAAACTTATCGTCTGTTGCATCGCATCGATGTTAGAGAATTTATTTCCTTTGTGCTTTGTAGCTTCGATATTGTGTTTAAGCAACCAGATTTGCCGAACTATAGCATAATATTCAACACACAATAATTGCTGCTTATCTAGCTTTATTTGACATAAATAGCCATTAAGAAACGGTAACCAAAATGTCTCTACCTTATTACCAAGGCTCATCCAACTAGTGGATTTTATTGTACCTAAATCATAAAGCAAACTACCTTCACCACACAGTTCAAAATCGATAAAAGTATAGTCATTACCGTTCTTCATAATATTCTGAGTGTGAAGATCTCCGTGGCATATGCCAAATAAATTTTTACTTAAATCCAATTTACCTAGTATGGTAGATACTTTATCAGCTATTATATTCAAAAATTGAAATTCTGCTGTTTGTTTACCAATATGTTGACCAATTAACTCTAGACTATTAAATAACAAATAGTCTAAGTTCAATTGTTGAGGTTTTAATTTTGGTTTAAATTTCATTGCAGCAAGGTGTAATAAACCAACGTGTATCCCATATTTAAATGCATACGAGGATATAGGCACATTTTCGCTTAACTGAGTAGCAGTCTCAAATAAAACTAAGTCTCGATTACCTTCTGGCAGCTTTAGGTTTTTTTTATAACTACCATTATTTAACTTGATGGGTAAAGACACACTGATATTATGTTCATTTAAATATAGTAAAAATTCGGCCTCAAAATCTGCTGAACTAGACTGAGTTGCTGCAAGACTGTATATACGCGCATAACCTATTGAACTTTTCGCTCCTTTGACATGGTATGTATCATTAAAGCCAGATTTAACTAAGGTGACTGATTCAACATTTTCAAGCAGATAATTTTGTTGTATTATCGTTTGAAGACTATCAGGATGGATTATCGACTTGACAAATTTTAGTGATTTAGACATTTCTGTTTCCGATGTATCTCATAACATCAATTAGGTTAAGTTATTTATACACTAAACTAGATAAATATTATAAGCTGAATAATTTGTAATTATTCAGCTTTCCTTGAGGAGCTTTCATTCCGATCTCCGTCATTTCGAAATCCATCATTGTTCCAACAGCCGTCATTGTGTAAGTTTCTGATACACAACCTCGTGCATCAATGCTAACGTCACATGGATGTGACTAATTAGAGAATGCAGGACGCACATTCTCCTGAGTCTTGAGCATCAATGCTGAGATCCTCAATTCAGCTTTGTTGTTCCAGACCAAAGCTAAGTATCTACATCCTTGTAGGCAAAGACACCATGAGGATGACGACTGACGATACACCATGAAAATAAATATATACAATAATAATTATTACTGCTTGGTAATTAGTTCACTTCACCTACATATTTTCTTGCCCAAGCACTGTAGTTTATTTCTGGCAATTCACAATCGCCATTTCTAAACTTCCATTGCACTAAATCATCTGCCAATTCATCCACTAAGTCCCAGTTTACGGTACATAAGGGGAACCTTTTTTCATCTGACGATTGCGTAATAGTGAAGCGATAGCCAGTTTCATCGTACTCATAATGTCCCTTTGCAACTACCGTAGTTTGTAACGCTTCATTATTTAGCTTAAAACAAGCGGTAGTACAGCCTTCAGTTTCGGTATTGGTTACATCTAAGGCGGTTAATTCGCCATCGGCCAAATGCCAAATTGAAGCATCTATGGTTTGACAACTTTCTTCATCAGTTGTTACTGCTGCTTTTTTATCATTACAGAAGCCCCATACGCCTTCGTGATTATCTGATGAAGCAGTTTTTAACTCTTTTTTAAGTCCTGATGATTGTTCTTGTGGTTCATTAGATGACTTATCAGAACATGATTGCACCAATAAAAGCGTGGCGAATGTAAATGAAATAGATAGTGTTTTATTCAAAATAAACATGTTGTTATATTTCCTAGGTATTGAGGGGTAGAATAAGCTATTGGGTAGCTTTGTCTTTCTCTTTGTCCAGATAGAGCTTGAGGTCAGTAAATTTGCTTTGTACTAATTTCCCTGCAACATCAGCACTCATTGCTGACATTTGTGGCGCTATTTTCATAAACTTCTTGCCGGTATCACTTTGATAAAAAGCCAGTAATTCCTTAAACTCAGGTTCGGTAAATAGTCTTTTATAATTCAGTGCCAATAAAACATTGAACTGACCACTTCTAAAAAGTGTCATTAGCCATTGTTCTACGTCTTTTTCTTGTGTTTTATAATCAGGATATAGTTCACATATCCGCTTTTTAAGTTGTTTTTCATAACTTGCTGCTAATACTTGGTCAGCATACATTTCAACAAATTGTAGACCGTAAGGCTTAATCTCTTTAGAACTAACATTGAAAGATAACATAAACAAAGAAACGATAAGCATTATTCTCATAGCTTGTACCTTTAATATAATAATTTAAAAATATAAAAAAAGAGCCTTTCGGCCCTTTTTAACTAGTCATAACTTTAAGAATAGCTGTAAAGCTATATCATTAGAAGTTACGTAAAACATCTTGTGATTGTTCATCACCATTTGAATCTACGATGGTAGATACAACATGTCCTTGACGGTTAACCCAATCACCAGAAACTGCGTTGGTTAACTTATGGAACTGGAAGGTAGTTGCTTCTCGAATAACATCACCAACTTGAGTAAAGTTAATCGTTAATACTGTGTTATCAGCATTCCAACTTGCCGTTGCACTAGCCATATCAACCGCACATAAATCAGTTAGTGCGGCTGCACCACCACTAAGGTCAGAATCTATACCTGTAGTATTGGCTGGACAACCACCACCTACTGTATCTGTAGTGTTAGCTACATAAAAGTTAGCGGCAATCTCACCAGCAGTCCATGTAGTAACATCTGCTGCACCCCATTGATCAGTATCAAGCAATAATGGATGCGATGAAGTGATTGTAACAGTAAAGTCATCATCAATACTTGGTGTTGCTCTTACCGCATGAGTTGTCGAAATATTAACACCAACATTATATGCTGCGATAGTATCTGTTGCTAAATACACTGGCACATCTCGTAACGCTAAGCGCCATTCGTTAGTTGATGCATCAGCATCTTCTTGTGTGTCAATAATACTATCTGCATCAGTACTTACATAGAAGCTACGATACTCTGCCCAGTTATTACCACGTGCATCATTTACATCAGCCCATGTTAGTAACGCATGGTTCAATACAGCACCACCAGTAGTTTCTGCATAAGCAAAGTTACCACTTACTGCTTCAGGTTCAGCGCCACCAGCATTAAACGTTAATGGTGCAGCATTATTTGGATTATCTAATTCACCAGTAAATGCTATTGTACTAGTAGCAGAGAAAGCAGCTCTTGTTGGTAAACCACCAGCAACCGTGCTAGCCCATGTAAATACAGTATTACCAGCAGAAGCGGTTGCAGCAGTTAGCAGCATGCCTTTCTCTGCTTCCACTGCATCTGGATCGGTAAACTTAAGTGTACCTGCTGTTGCATCAATAGCTTCGTTAAACGTAACAACTAAGCTAGTTGCATCTAACTCTGCTTTTGTTACAAATGGAGGAATAGCATCGGCAATTACTACTAATGCATCAGACAATGCTTCGTTATCATTCACTGTATCTAGTACCGCACCAGTATAGTCAATTACACTGTTGTGATCTAAGTTAGCAAGCCCAACGATATCGTTAGACGTCATTTGGATGATACCGTGTGTTAAGTACGTGTGGTAACCATCTTGGTCTGTATCAAGAGCAATGTAATCTTCATTACGAAGTCCGTTATTAGCAACAAAGCCTGTTAACGTTGTGCTTGGAGCCGCACCACTTAGTAAGAACGATACTGCAGTACCTGCATTTAGGTCAACATTCTCAGAGAAAGCAACACCAACGTCAGCAGAAGTAGCAGCCCAGTTAGCAAAAGCATTCACATCGTAAACAAAGTTACGACCAGATGTAACATGAGGAACCGGTGTAGTAGCAGTGTTTAACGTATTACCTTCAGCTAATGTGCGGAATACATCTAAACGGTTATTAAAGTTGGCATCATCATTAGCTAATTGGTCTTTAGCGAATAAACGAGGCGTAACATATAAAATTGGAGAACCTTCAGAGCCTGAAGTGCCAGCTTCCGATAATTCACCACCGTTTGCATAACCAGCATCAGCAGCAACTGAGTTCACATACTCATCACCAAATGAATCTGCATAGTTATAGCTGTCTTGAATGATAGTTGTAGGAGCAACTTTATCTTCTAACGTAATAGTAATTGGTGTACCAATAATGTTAAATGCTGCTGTTGGTGTAACTTTAACTTTCTGACCATGTGATGCACCAGGAACTACTACTTTCCATGTAGTACCAGCAGTTGAAGCTACACCTGTATCAGAAATGATAGATGTTGCATCATTTAAGTTACCATCATTTACTGCAGTGTGATTAACAATAGTTTTTACACTTGTTGGATTCTTATGATTCCATTGTTCTTGATATAAGTTTACGGTTTGATCGTGTTGACCGTTTAAAGTTGAGATAGT
>Ga0105358_10002171_pt1 | contig 10472 bp, 8 predicted proteins | sample GOMGulsemesocosm_5_FD_83509 | JGI IMG/M metagenome (GOLD analysis project Ga0105358, IMG submission 83509) | Methane-oxidizing microbial communities from mesocosms in the Gulf of Mexico - GOM15C Gulf of Mexico | ecosystem: Environmental > Aquatic > Marine > Cold seeps | place: Gulf of Mexico...
ATAACTAAATGGGTATTAGGAATGCGGTTGTGAATAGCCTTGATACGGTCTATTGCTAGAATATCGCTTGTTGGCGGACGAGTAAACTTATAGGCACCATGTGAAGTACCGCACGCTATTGCTAAAGCATCGACTTGCGTTTTTCTTACAAAATCGGCTGCTTCTTCAGGGTTGGTTAGCATTTGATCCATAGTTAATTTACCTACAGCACCAATGCCATCTTCTTCGCCAGCTTCACCTGTTTCTAATGAACCTAGGCAACCTAATTCGCCTTCAACTGAAACACCACAAGCGTGAGCCATTTCAACGGTGCGTTTGGTTACTTCAACATTATATTCGTAGCTGCTAGGTGTTTTACCATCATCCATTAAAGAGCCGTCCATCATTACCGATGAAAAGCCTAATTGAATTGAGCGCTGACATACACTTGGAGAAGTACCGTGATCTTGATGCATAACAACAGGTATATGAGGGAACTCTTCAATTGCAGCTAAAATTAAATGGCGCAAAAATGGCGCTCCTGCATACTTACGAGCTCCGGCAGAGCCTTGTAATATTACCGGGCTGTCTGTTTTATTTGCTGCAATCATAATTGCACGCACTTGCTCTAAATTATTAACATTAAATGCTGGAATGCCATATTCAAATTCTGCTGCATGATCAAGCATTTGACGCATTGAAATTAAAGCCATTGATTACTCCTAAATATAAGCCAATTAAATTTTTGTGGATAAGTGTGAAAGTTTTCTGTGTAGATAACGAAATTATATCAGTAATTTGTCTGTTCAGGCAGTAAAAGTTACCTTTTTGATGCTTTGATGCTGAAAGTACGTTTTTTGTATGAAACTTACTAAAAAACCTTTCATAAAGGAGGACTTTATGAAAGGTTTTTGTTTTTATGTTCGAAAGTTAACCACAGTTGAATATGTGGTTTATATCATCTGAATCGAGTTTATTTGATATTATGTTTTTGAAGCGTTAAAGATACTGCTAATGGTAGAGTCTAATGTATTAGTAAATTCTGTGTCTGACTGCTTAGCGCTAAGACCTTGTGTTAAGGCTCGAGAAAAGCTAGCGATCATATCGTGATTTTTAGCAACTTTATCGTTAGCTTGGTCTCTAGTGTAACCACCTGATAATGCGACTACTTTAACAGTATTTTTATGATTAATGCATTCAGCATAAAAATTATCAGTATCAGGTAAAGTTAGTTTTAGCATAACTCTCTGCTTGTTAGATAACTTATCCAACTCACTAAGCAGTGCGGCTTTAAGTAAGACTTCGGCAGCTGATTTTTCAGCGCTGTTAATATCAATTTCTGGTTCAATTATAGGGGTTAAACCTTTAGTTAATATTTGCTTGGCAACATCAAATTGCTGGGTAACAATATCATTAATGCCTTGTTGGTTTGCTAATTTGATTACAGAGCGCATTTTTGTACCAAAAACACCTTGAGAGACAGCTTTATCAAGGAGGGAATCTAGCTCTGGTATTGCTTTCATTAACTGTACGTTGTTATCTTCCTCACATAGGCCTTTATCAACTTTTAAAAAGGGTACTACTTGTTTTTCTTGCCATAAATAATGTGCGGCTGACTTGCCATTAAATTCTCTATCTAGAGTATTTTCAAACAAAATTGCGCCTAAAATACGAGAACCCGTAAATGCAGAATTGGTAACAATGCGAGTACGCATCTGATGAACCAAATTATACATTTGTTCGTCGTTAGTAAATTCACTTTTGTCTACGCCGTATAAAGCAAGTGCTTTTGGAGTGCTACCACCACTTTGATCTAGGGCAGCAATAAATCCATCTTCACTTGTTACTTTTTCTAACATAGATGCTCTAGAACCTGATTCATTAGACATAAATTTTTCCTTTAGGTTTTTGCTTGTATAACTCTATTCGCTTGAGTGAGATAACTTATACCAAGTGATTCATTCCTTCAGTTGGTATTACTCATTATTTAATATACATTGCTGAGTATAGTGTTGTTTCTGTTGTTTTGTTTATAAAATTGCGAGCTCTAAAGTTATCACATCTACTGTGTTGTTTTAGAAACTCGCTACTTGAGGCAAGCAACTACTCTGCAGCTCTTTGTTCTAATATTTCAACAGCAGGTAGTTTTTTCCCTTCTAAAAACTCTAAGAAAGCCCCTCCACCTGTAGATATATAAGACACTTTATCTTTAATATCATATTTATCTACAGCTGCTAAAGTATCACCGCCGCCAGCAATTGAAAACGCAGAACTATCGGCAATAGCTTGAGAAATAACTTCAGTACCTTTTGCAAAAGCGTCCATCTCAAAAACACCGACAGGGCCATTCCATAATATAGTGCCAGCAGTTTTAATTATTTCAGCAACTTTTGCCGCTGTTTCTGGACCGTAATCAATAATATCATCTTGTGAATTAACTTCTGACGCAGACTTTATCTGTGTTGTAGAGTCGTGTTTCCAGTCACTAAAGCCATCTTGAGTAACAGTTACATCATCAGCGAAAATTACCTGAGTTTCTTTGCACAGTCGTTGTGCTTCTGGAATTAAGTCAACTTCATATAAAGAATTACCAACTTCATGTCCGGCAGCGGCAACAAAAGTATTTGATATACCTCCACCAACTACGAGTGTGTCGGCAATTTTTGATAGTGAATCTAATACTGTAAGTTTTGTTGATACTTTTGAACCACCAACTATAGCAACTAGTGGACGAGCAGGGTTGTCTAGTGCTTTGCCTAGTGCGTTTAATTCGCCAACCAATAATGGTCCTGCACAAGCGGTCTCAGCAAATTTTGCTACGCCGTGAGTACTTGCTTGTGCGCGATGAGCAGTACCAAATGCATCCATAACAAAAACATCACAAAGGGCAGCAAGTTGCTTTGCTAGTGCATCATCATTTTTCTTTTCACCTTGATTGAAACGAATATTTTCGAAAATAACCAATTCGCCAGTACCCACTTCAACACCAGATAAATAATCTGTTACTAAACGCACAGGATAATTAATGGCACCTGCTAAGTAGTCGGCAACAGGTTTAAGTGAATATTCATCACAATATTTACCCTCTGTAGGGCGGCCAAGGTGTGACATAACCATCACTTTAGCACCAGCTTCTAAAGCTTGTTTTATTGTGGGTAATGCTGCTTGCAAACGAGCATCTGAAGTGATTTTTCCATCTTGGATCGGCACGTTCAAATCTTCACGAATTAAAACGCGTTTATTGGCTAGATCTAAATCGGCCATTTTGATAACTGTCATGTTTGATTCCAAATAAATATAATTTTTATGATTAATGCGGCTATGTAAGTGATTCAGGGCTCAATATTAAATTGATAACACTCAATGTAGGTTGGAATTTATTCCGACAAAAGGGCAATAAATTACCCTCTACAAAGGATTTGGCTTTTCCTGAGTGAAGTGCATAGGCACAATGATTTATGTAATTAATCGTTTTCTAATACGTCAGTAGTTTTTAATGAAAACTCGTTAAGTAAGTCGTGAATAAAGCGGTTCAATTCACCTGCCATTAAAGCAAAGTCAGCATCTAGTTTGACAATAACGTCGTCACTGTCAATATCGTCATTTTGTTCTTGAATAACGTCAAAAAATTTAATGCGCTTTACAGATAAATCATCGCATAACATGAAAGATAATGACTCATCCCATTCAAGTGCTACTTTTACCATATATTTATCTGCATCGAGGTGAGACTTAATCTCGTCACTTTCTAGGTCTTGATTTTTTACTCGGATAACCGCGCCATCATCACCTAAAGCGTTAAACTCTGCTTCCATACCTAGTTGAAATTTAGCGCTCAAATTCTTTTTCACTAACCAGTCGGTCATGGTCTCGTCAGCTTGAACGTCAGGCTCTAAAGTTGTTACAGGTAAAGTACCTAATACTTTACGAAGCAGAGCTAGTAAATCTTCAGCTTTACCGCGAGCGCTAGCGTTAATAACTATAATATTATCTTTTGGGCTTATGTATGCGTGGGTGTCTGAAATACGTGAAAAAGCACGGGGTAGTAGTTCAAAAACAATATCTTCTTTAAATTGTTCTTTTTCTTTTTTAGTTGCGCCTCGGCCTTGCTCTTGCTCAAGCAAGTTTACCTTTTCTTCAATCATGTCTTTGATAACAGGAGCAGGTAGTATTTTTTCTTCTTTTCTTGCACAGATTAGAAAGCTGCCATTGGCACTATGAACACTTGAATCTCCGTGTTTGCCTAAAGCATTCACCCAACCAAAATGTGCTAGCTCTGTAGAGCCACATGGCGTAAAAAGGTGTTCATTTAGGTGTTTTTCTAAATCTTGCTCTGAATGTTCAAACGGGCGAGTAAAAGCGAAAAAATAAAGGTTCTTAAACCACATACATTGGATCCTAGGCTTGAGATCACTTGGTCATATTAAGTGATGTTGATTTTTAAAAAGCCATATTATACCAATTGAATTAACGAATACACCACTTAGCGAGAATTAAAAGGCTTAGAGGCAAGGCATTGATTGAAGAGAATGGTTATTCCCCTGTCAAAATCAATAACGCCGCATATAAGTCTTTTAAACACGCTACTGTAGTTCTAAGTTGAGCGATTCATTATTTCAGTTGGTATTACCTGAAAAAAAACAGTGGATCATAAGCATTTATATAAATGCTTATTCTAAGAACGCATATCAGGTATCTCGATATGATAGTTAAGTCCTTGTTCTATTTCACTGTGTGCTCTAATACTGCCGTTTAGGGTATCGACAACTAGGTTATTAACAATATGCGTTCCTAGTCCTGTGCCACCCTTGCCAGCTTTTGTTGTGTAGAAAGCGTCAAATAGTTTTTCAAGAGACTCTTTATCCATACCATGGCCATTATCGTTATAATCTATGACTAGTTTTTCGTGGTCAAACTTAATATTAATTGTTATTTCGCCACGATTAATATTTTCAAAACCATGCACAATTGAGTTAACTACTAAGTTAATAATTATTTGGGCAATGGCGCCAGGATGACTATATATTTCAATACTTTCATCGCAGCTCACTTTAATACAGTGGCCAGTTTTTTTAAGTTTAGGGTGTACTGATTGTATTATTTCATCGAGGTAACTGGATATATTAAACAAACGAACTTTATCACTGGTTTGATCAACAGCAACATGTTTAAAACTAGTAAGTAAATCTGAAGCTCTATTTAGGTTATTCGTTAGTAATGTAGTACTTTGATTTGCATTTTGAATGAAGGTTTCAATACTCTTTTTAGACATTTTACTTTGGTCTAAATCTTGTTGTAAACGCGTGAGCAGATCTAATAAATAACTGGATGATGTAATGCTGATTCCAACCGGGGTGCTGACTTCATGGGAAACTTCAGCTGAAAGCTCACCTAATGAAGCCATTTTTTCTGCTTCTAATAGTCGTTCTTTTGCTTTATTCAACTCTTCTATCGAGTGGATTAAGTTTTTATTAGTGGTTATTAAAGTTTGCTCTGTTTTACTACGACGGAAGTTTTCTTCTTGTAGGCTTTTTTTCTGTAACAACAATTCTTTTTGCTGAACTTCCATTTTTAACATGGTACTACTTAATGATGATGTTTTTCTGGCAACTTCTTGTTCAAGTAGTAGGTTTTGTTCGTCAATCTGATCTTTAGCTCTATCCGTTTCTAATTGTGATATTGCTAGTTTATCTTTGAATTCAACTAATTCAGAAATTAAATTGTTATAGGCATCTTCAAGTATTTTTAATTCATTTTTTTCATAATTCATAGAATGAAGTTTTGATGCTTCCGGATCATCTAAGTCTATTTGCTTAATTTGTTGAGTAAGTTCATTTAGAGGTGCCGTTAATAGCTTGTTAAAAGCTAAAGTGAATAAAAACACTAAAAATGCAGTTTTAACAATGGCATTACCAATAAGGAAATAAATGCCAACTTCAATACGGCTAAAAATTACAGCATTGCTTGATAATAAAGTCACTCGTCCGACTGAAGTTGTACGGCCTGAAAACTCAAAAATGAGAGGAAATGAATGGCCGAATAACCCTTCACTGATTGAGCTAATACCCTTTGATTCACCCTTTAAATCATTATTATCTATTTTTAATTTTTCAGGAGAGATAACTTCACCTAGTTGAGTGATGACCTTATTTGATTCATCGGTAACGGTAATCCCTTTGATCATAGGAATGGCAACTAAGCCTTCTGAGATATCTATAGCTTGCTGAGTGTTAAGCTCCCATACGGCACGTGTTAAACTACCACTAATAGTTTTTTCTAAGGTGAGAAGTTCACTGTTAATGTGATTTTTGGTATTAAAATATTCTGCAACAATTTGGATACCCGTCACGCTCACTGTTAAAATGAAATAAAAGGAGAGTACTCTGGTTAAGAGTTTTCGAGAAATGCTCGTTACTTTCATATAATATTAATCTGTGTGAAATGAATTACGGTTATAAGTATGATTTTAGCTAATTTTTACAAAAGGATAAATTTTTTTTTACAAAAAATGATAAAACAAGAAATATTGACTCTTATAAGCTAAAATCAAAAGCCAATATCATAAAATGTCTTAATATTATTAACCTTGTCATATTTATATCACCTTGTCATATTTATGTCATAAAACAGAGATAGCATAGCAGTCAAATAATTCACTACTTGTATTAATTAAATATAAAAGGCTTAAAACATGAAACTAGTAAAAAGTGCTCTTACATTAGCTATGTGCTCTATTTTTACACAGCAGGTGTTTGCTGCAAATATAAATATCTACGGACGAGCTGATGTCTCTTTACAATCATCTGATCAGGGTGAAGGTAGCTTCAGCGAAGTGAAAAGTAATGCGTCGCGCATTGGTTTTGAAGGCACTCATGAATTGAGTGAAGGTTTAGAAGTTATCTATAAAGCTGAATTTGAAGTGGATATTGATGGCGATGGCGATGTTTTTAAAGCGCGTAACCAATATATTGGCTTAAAAGGTACTTTTGGAGAAGTACTGTTAGGTAGAAATGATTCAATGTTAAAACAGTCACAAGGTAAAACCGATTTATTTAGTGATCTGAATGCAGATATTAAATACCTTTGGGCTGGTGAGAATCGTTTAAATGATACGATAAGTTATAAATCACCAAAATTTAATGATTTTCAGTTAGGTGCTACCTATATGGCTGAAGATGAAGTTGATGGTAAAGATGCTTTCTCTGTCGCCGCTTTTTACGGTGACAAAAAATTGAAAAAGTCAGATTTTTTTGCATCTGTAGCGATGGATTCTGAAGTAAAGGGTAAATCAAAAGATGGTGCTGTTTCAGGGTATTTTGATGCAGTAAGAGCTACAGTACAAGGCAAGTTTGCAGGCGTGACTTTGGGCTTAATGGTGCAAAACCAAGAAGAAGTTGATACAGGGGCTGAAATGAACGGGATTATGGTTTCAGCTAAATATACAATAGGCGCAGCAACACTTAAGGGACAATATCAATTTGCAGATCATAAGGAAGGTGAGAAGAACACCGGGATTACTGCAGGCGTAGACTATAAATTAGCAAAAAGTACAAAGCTTTATGCTTTTTACACAACGTTTGATATCAGCACAGATAATAGGGATGAAAATTACTTAGCTGCTGGCATTCAATATAAATTCTAGCCAGTTAGTTCTTTCGATAAAAAGCCGCATTGCGGCTTTTTTTGTGTTTAATAGGGAGAAATCTTGCATATTAGACATTATTTGTTTTTAATTGTATTTGTTGTCATAAAAGTGTCATTTTTGTTGTGCACAATATCAATAATGAATTTATATGATGTAAATCTAAGTTAAGGCGCATGTATGAGTGGATACATTTTAGTTGTTGAAGATGAAACACCAATTAGAGAAATGATTACTTTTGTTCTAGAGCAGAATGGTTTTAATTCAGTCGAAGCGATTGATATAAAACAGGCTAAAGAAAAAATTGTTGAACCTTATCCTGATTTAATCTTATTAGATTGGATGTTACCCGGTGGTAGTGGGGTGAAATTAGCGAAAGAGCTTAAACAAAGTGAATATAGCCGTAATATCCCTATTATCATGCTAACAGCACGAGCTGATGAAGATGATAAAGTAAAAGGTTTAGATGCAGGTGTAGATGACTATGTTACTAAGCCATTCTCCCCTAAAGAGTTAATTGCACGTATCAAAGCGGTTATTCGTCGAGTTTCACCAACACTTTTGGCTGAGAAAGTAGAATTTCATGGTTTAAAATTAGATCCACTATCACACCATGTCACTGTTAATGATGAGCCGTTAGTGCTTGGACCAACAGAATTTCGCCTATTACATTTTTTCATGACCCATACCGAACGCGTATATTCAAGAGAGCAATTGCTTGATAATGTTTGGGGAACTAATGTTTATGTGGAAGATAGAACCGTTGATGTTCACATCAGACGATTAAGAAAAGCAATTTCAGGTAATGGGCATGAAGACTTTATTCAGACTGTTCGTGGGGCTGGCTATCGCTTTTCTGGAAAATCGTCTACTAAAATTAAAAAACAGTCATAAAGTAAGTCAATTCAGTAATTAACGTAAGCAAGTAAATATATGCCATCTCATTCTCAAACACCAAAAACACATGACTTTCGTTTTCATTCAGGTATTGAAGCATTACCTGATGCCGCCCTCATTTTATCACCAGATTTAATCATTATCTCTGGAAATAAAAAGGCACAGCGTTTGCTTGGAGTACGCTTTCCTGAAGATGTTGGCAGGCATATAGAGCAGTTACTTATTGACCCTGTATTTTCAGAGTATTTAACACAAGATAATTTTGAATCCCCCTGTTTGATTACTTCTCCAATTAATGATGAATTACAGTTAGAAATATCAGTAATGGCGTTTGGTAGTGAACGTGTAATTTTAATGTCTCGTGCTATAGCTAAATACCATCGAATGAAGAAAATGCGCCGTGAATTTGTTGCTAATGTTTCTCATGAGTTGAAAACGCCTTTAACGGTTGTTCGTGGTTATGTAGAAATGATACAAGAAACAGACCATGCGCTTGACCCTCATTGGCAAAAAATATTTGGTACCATTGAAGGACAAGTATCAAGAATGGAGCGATTAGTTGAGCAACTACTTAGTTTATCTAAAGTTGAAAATAATCGTGATGAAGATGATATGAGTCCTGTAGATATGACTGTGCTCATTGAAAACCTTGTTGAAGATGCTAAGTGGCTCAATCAAGAGAAAAAGCATGAAATACGGACTGATATTATTCAAGATGTTGGTGTGTTTGGCATTGAAACAGAGCTAAAAAGTGCTTGCGCCAATTTAATTTCTAATGCTATTGCTTATACACCGGCCGGTGGTGTTATTGATGTTTGTTGGAAGCACGATGGTGACAAGCTAGTTTTTAGCGTGAAAGATGATGGTGATGGTATAAAGGCAGATAAACTAAATAGAATAACAGAGCGCTTCTACCGTGTTGATAAATCTCGTTCACGTGACACAGGAGGGTCAGGCCTTGGTCTGGCAATAGTTAAACATGTATTACTTCATCATAAAGCTGAATTAGTTATTAGCAGTGTATGGGGAGAGGGTAGTGAATTCGCTATTTATTTTGATGCAGGAACGGCATGTTAATGTCTCGAGCAAGAAAAGGAGTGAGTTACGAATGTTCTAAAAACTCGAAACTCGAAACTCGAAACTCGAAACTCGAAACTCGAAACTCGAAGGAATAGTTATCTAGTAATATCAACCATTAAGTCATCAGCAATATGTTCTAATGCGTCTATCAATTCATCTATATCGCTTTCATTCATAGCAATTTGCACTTTAGCATTAAACATTAATTGACCTGTATGTGCAGCGCTGCTTTGTTGGCTAACAAGTTTGATTAAGTTGCCGCCTTGTTGATGAATAACAGATGATATTTCTTGCACAATGCCAGCTCTGTCATTGGCTGTTAACTCTAATACTAAGTTAGTACTTACTTTGTCAGAAACTGCTTTGGCTATTTCTATTTGACAGTTTAAGCCATCTATATTTTCAAGCGAAGAAACTAATGCTTGAGTTTTACTTGTATCAACGGCTACTTCTATTACTCCGGCAAAAAAACCTGATAGATGATGCAAGCTACTAACCTGCCAGTTTCCTTGGTGCTCATTAATAACTTTAGACAAAGTGTCAACGATACCGGTTTGATCTGCACCTATACAAGATATGACAATATGATTCATGGGAAGTCCTTGATAATTATAGCTAGGTTTAACTAGTGCGGGAAAGTTGGCTAAGCTCTTTGTCTAGCTGTTCGCTGTCACCCAAGTTAAGTTCTACTAAACGACGTAAATGAGTAACACTGTCAATATCAATGGCATTACATTGTAATCCCGTTTCATCATTTTGTTCGTGAACTACTGCAATGTGCATCGTTACTTCGGACTCATTGTCGGATAAAAAAAAGCTTAATGTGCCAAACTTATTTTTTAATGAATTTTCAGACTCTACCGCTGTTACTAAA
>Ga0105358_10002175_pt1 | contig 10466 bp, 7 predicted proteins | sample GOMGulsemesocosm_5_FD_83509 | JGI IMG/M metagenome (GOLD analysis project Ga0105358, IMG submission 83509) | Methane-oxidizing microbial communities from mesocosms in the Gulf of Mexico - GOM15C Gulf of Mexico | ecosystem: Environmental > Aquatic > Marine > Cold seeps | place: Gulf of Mexico...
TCCTTGCAGAAAGCCTTTTTCAGCTTGGTCAGCTAGGTTATTGGGACAACGGGCAAGAACGGTCGATCTTCTTCGCCCTCAACCTTATCTGCGCAATGGTTTTTATGATGGGCGGACGCGTTGTGACTGCCGTTACCAATGGCGCCATACAATCCCTAGGGGACCATTTAAAACCGGGAAAGCAATCTTATTGGGAACGTAAGGGACTTTTATGTCTGATTGTTTTGGCAATCGGTGACTTAAGTAACATCCCGCTTCTCAGCATCATCGGTAATTTAGGGCTTTTCATCGCCCTTTCTATGCGAATTTTCCATTGGCAGCCCCATCGCCTTTGGCAAAAACCACAATGTCTTTGGCTGCATATTGGATTTATGTGGTTAGCGATTGGTATATTGCTACGTTTATTTGGTCATATATTCGCCACCCCCTTTGACATTATTGGCATTCATACCATCACAATTGCATCCCTTGGAACCCTCACACTCACAATCATGAGCCGCACAACGTTACAACGCCAGCGTAGCCCGATCATCATACCAAAAATTATTTTATATGCCCTTGCCAACCTTACACTCGCAACTTTTTTCAGGGTTGGCATGGAATTGTTAAATGATCGTCAAATATTCATGATTCTATCTTCATTTTTCTTTGCTATCGGTTTTTCATTTTTTCTCTTCTGGTTTGTAATGACGTTAAAAAATAAAAAATGAATATTCCGCATAATTTCTATTTTTTACAATAAGATAACAAAAACTATAAGTCCTTTTGAATACAAAGGATAAACCCATAAGTTATAACTATTGTAATTTATATTGACAGTTCCCCCCAACTACACAATAATATAATTAGGCACGTTAATGACATCCGAATAAATTCCAATTATGAAGATCGAGACAGCCACTTTTCTACCGTCCCGGGCTACTTCCCCCCCTGTTCCTACCCCCCCTGCCTGGGACGGCTTTCCTTTTCCCAAAAATTTGATATAACAGCAACTTCTCTTATTCTTGAAGGTTTTTAGTTGTGAGTGAATTTGCCAATATCATTCTATATGCGGGACGCGCCGGCGTAGAACTTGCCTTTTTTGTTCTATTGCCAGTCATGATCGTGATGTTGACTTTCATGCGCTTGCTTGAAGCCAAAGGCCTTTTAGATTTCGTTGTCAAAATTGCAGGCCCCTTGCTGCGCCCTTTTGGATTACCTGGCCTCGGTGCCTTTGCCATGATCCAAATCTTATTTGTCAGTTTTGCAGCCCCCATGGCGACTTTGGCAATGATGGACAAAGGGGGATCACCTCGACGACATATTGCGGCAACACTTGCAATGGTCCTTTCCATGGCCCAAGCCAATGTTGTTTTCCCCATGGCTGCTCTTGGTCTACATGGCCCCTTAGTCATGATTATATCTGCTGTTTCAGGTCTCATCGGAGCTGCACTTACTTACCATATATTTGCGCGCAAACTGCCTGATAGGGATGACGAAAACGAACTTGTCGTTACACATAAAGATGCTGATGGTCCTAAAGGTGTTTTAGATGTGATTAACAAAGCAGGATCAGAAGCGTTAAAAATCACCCTTACCTCCATCCCAATGTTGGTTTTGGCACTGGTATTTGTTGCTGCCATGCGCGAAGGCGGCATCATGGCCTATTTAGAAGAACTACTCAGCCCTCTTCTCAACATGTTTGATCTTCCTGCCAGTTTTGTTATCGTCATCATTACAAAATACATCGCTGGCGGAACGGCCATGATGGGGGTGGCAAAAGATTCCATAGATCAAGGCCTGTTTAATATTGCAGATTTCAACCGTGTATCTGGTTTTCTAATCCATCCCTTTGACATTGCGGGCGTCGCTGTCATTATTTCAGCAGGTAAACGTGTTGCAGAAGTCCTAAAACCCGCCCTTATGGGGGCTGCGATCGCGATTATTTTACGCAGTGTCATTCATGGGCTTATTTTTTAGCACATAGCGGTAAATGAAGTATTCGTAATCAATTCATGCCCTTATACCTGTGAAATATAATTCAATTATTTAGAAAAACAGGCCAATTGACATAAGCAAGCGTAAGTTCATCATTTAAACTTTGCTGAATAAAGTCACAAGCCCGATCTCATTTTCACAATTTAACAAAGGAATTTTCTATAATCATGACTGGAACTGCTCAATTTTAAATATCTTAATTTAACTAGGATTTACGCCCATAAATTAGAAATTCAATATTGCCTTCAGGGCCTTTAATCGGGCTTTGTGTCACGCCAAGAACAGACCAGTCATCTACCCCATCCAGCCAATTTTTAATTTTGTCACAGACTGCTTGATGCAGTTCAGGATCGCGCACCACGCCCCCTTTACCCACATCAGCTTTTGCAACTTCAAACTGAGGTTTAATCAAGGCCAGTAAATGTCCGCCCTTTTTTACTCGTTTCATTGCTGCAGGAAGAACGGTTTGCAAGCCAATAAAGCTTGCATCACAGACGACAATATCTGCTTCTTCTGGGATATGTTCATCGCTCAGATGACGTGCGTTGGTGCGTTCCAAAACGATTACACGATCATCACTGCGCAATTTCCATGCGAGTTGGCCATGCCCCACATCCACACTATAAATTTTAGCCGCACCGCGCGTCAGTAAAACATCGCTAAAACCACCCGTGCTGGAACCAACATCAATTCCAATAAAGCCTGTGACATCTATGTCAAATTCATCCAAGCCCTTGACCAGTTTCAAGCCACCACGCGACACCCACGGATGATCTTGGCCTTTTAATTCAATCGGGATATTCACAGCGACTTTTTGACCTGCTTTATCCAGACGTTTGGTATCTGAATAGACATTACCTGCCATGATCATGCCTTGTGCACGCGACAAATTCTCAATCAAACCCCGATCCACCAACATTTGATCAAGACGTGATTTTTCGATTTTTTCTTTTGGAGGTTTAGGCCTGTTGGGCATCTTCTAACGCTCGACCTAATGTTTTTAAAATAACATTCACCATACCAGATGCATTAATACCCGCAGCTTCATATTGATCATGCACATTACCGTGATCAATGAATTTATCCTGCATGGTCAAACAACGCACCTTCAGTGTCCCATCCATCAAACCTTCGTTCATCAAAAATTGTGCGACTTGAGAACCAAAACCGCCAACACAGCCTTCTTCAACCGTGATAAGAACTTCATGATTATTGGCAAGTTGACGCGTTAAATCAGTATCAATTGGTTTTGCAAAACGTGCATCCGCAACCGTTGTGGGTAAGCCCAGCGCTTCTAATTTTTCAGCTGCTAATAAGGCTTCTTTCAAACGGGTACCATAGGCCAAAATGGCAACTTTACCACCTTCTTTAACAATGCGGCCTTTACCGATTTCAAGGATTTGGCCTTTTTCAGGCAATTCAATGCCAATACCTTCGCCGCGTGGATAACGAAATGCACTGACGCGATCATCAATCGCAGCCGATGTCGCCACCATATGCATCAGTTCAGCTTCATCACTTGGTGCCATAACGACAATATCTGGCAAGCTTGTCAAATAGGCAATGTCGAATGTACCTGCATGTGTTGGCCCATCCGCCCCCACAAGACCCGCACGATCGATTGCAAAACGCACAGGCAAATGCTGCAAAACCGCATCATGGATCAGCTGGTCAAACCCACGTTGTAAGAAGGTTGAATAAATTGCACAGAACGGTTTATATCCTTCTGTCGCCATGCCTGCGGCAAATGTCACCGCATGTTGTTCTGCAATGCCAACATCAAATGTACGATCAGGGAAACGTTCGCCAAATTTATCTAAGCCTGTTCCCGAGGGCATCGCAGCAGTAATTGCAACGATTTTTTCATCGGTTTCAGCTTCTTTCATCAAGGCTTTGGCAAAAACGCCCGTATAGCTCGGTGCATTGCTTTTGGCTTTTTCTTGCTTACCCGTCACCACGTCAAATTTAGAGACGCCATGGTATTTATCGGCTGATGCTTCTGCCGGGGCATACCCATGACCTTTTTCAGTTTTGATATGTAACAAAACAGGTCCAGGATCTTTATCATCACGGATATTTTCCAAAACACTGACAAGCTGTTCTAGATTATGCCCATCAATCGGGCCTACATAATAAAAACCAAGGTCACTAAAGATATTACTACCACCAGTTACCATTTTGCGCGCTGCACTTTCTGCGCCTTTAACCGTTTGCACGATGGAGTTTGGTAATTTTTTGACAAGGTCTTTTGCGGTGTGGCGAAATGATTTCAAAGACGGTGTGGTCAGCAATTGCGACAGATAATAGCTCATCGCGCCCACAGGTTCTGCAATCGACATATCATTATCATTTAGAATAACGATCAGGCGACTGTCTAACGCACCCGCATTATTCATCGCTTCATACGCCATGCCTGCTGTGATGGACCCATCTCCAATCACAGAGATCACATGGTTTTTTCCACCTTTTAAATCACGCGCAACCGCCATGCCAAGACCAGCCGAAATTGACGTAGAACTGTGTCCTGCGCCAAAGGGGTCATATTCACTTTCTGCACGCTTTGTAAAACCGGATAAGCCATCAACTTTTCGCAACGTATTCATACGATCACGTCGACCCGTCAGGATTTTATGAGGGTAACATTGGTGACCCACATCCCAAATGATGCGGTCATCAGGCGTATTAAACACATAATGCAAACCCACAGTCAGTTCCATAACCCCAAGACTTGCACCTAAATGCCCACCCGTTCTGGATACATTTTGCACAACATCGCTGCGCAATTCGTTATTAAGCTGTTGTAATGTCTCGATATCCATTCCCTTTAAATCAGCAGGGGAATTAATGGTATCGAGGAGAGGTGTATCCGACACGAGTTTCGTCCTTAAATTCTATACTTTATTAGCTACGGCGGTTTACCACATAATGTGTCATCTGGCGCAATAAATCTGTTCCCTTATCGAAAACATCTAAATGCTTACATGCCTGTTCTGACAACATATTGGCTTGTTCATGGGCGCGCTCTAACCCAAGCAAAGATACAAAGGTTGCTTTGCCACGTTCCGCATCTTTACCTACTTTTTTGCCTGTTTCTTCAACCGAGGCTTCAACATCCAGTAAATCATCCGCGATTTGAAAAGCCAAGCCTAAATCATGCCCGTAATTACGCAAAGCATGGTTTTTAAGTTCCCCAGTCTTACCCAAGATAGCACCTGCTTTACAGGCAAATACGATAAGCGCACCTGTTTTTAAACGTTGCAATCGGGTGATTTCAGGAAGGTCAAGTTCGCGCGTTTCAGCCATTAAATCAATCATTTGGCCGCCGACCATACCATTCATTCCAGAAGCTTTGGCCAATTCTGATATCAATTTCAAACGTACATTTGGATCTTGATGGGTTTCTTCATCAGCCAAAACTTCAAACGCACAGGTCAGTAACGCATCCCCTGCCAAAATGGCGGTCGCGTCATCATATTCAATATGACATGTTGCGCGCCCACGGCGTAAATCATCATCATCCATTGCAGGTAAGTCATCATGGATTAATGAATAACAATGCACCATTTCAAGGGCTGCTGCCACGCGCAGTGCGCTTTGGTCATCCACACCAAAAAGGCGCGATGTCATCATCACCAAAAAGGGACGAATGCGTTTCCCGCCACCCAGTACAGAATAACGCATGGCCTCCACAAGGCGAGCTTCTGCCCCATCGGGGATTTCAAGTAACAGATCAAGCATATGGTCAACGGCTTTGGCTTCTGCTTGTAACGCCTGTTTTAATTCAGCCACAATATACGCCTCGGGTTATTTTATTAAACGATTTCAGTTGGCTCGGATGTCACAGTGCCATCGGGGGACAGTGAAATTTTATCCACTTTGGCCTTGGCCTGCGCCAATTTAGCTTCGCAGTGGCGTTTCAACAAAGCGCCACGTTCATAAGCTTGAATGGCTTCATCCAATTTTCCGTTTCCGCTTTCAAGTTTGCGAACGATTTCTTCAAGTTGGGCCAGCGCTTCTTCGAAACTTAATTCTGCAATTTCAGCAGGCAAATTATTTTGTGACATGTAGATAATCCGAAATTCATGATAATGAGTGTTGCGCGCACTTTACGCCCCCCCTATTACAAGGGCAAGACCCCGCACCAATAAATTAAGTATGCATCATCGTGCGCACATGGGCTGCAACACATGACGCCAAGGCATCAACATCATAGCCGCCTTCCAATACGGATACCACGCGACCGTCACAACACTCATTCGCCACCTTTAACAATTCTTCAGTTACCCAAATGAAATCTTGTGTATTTAAACGTAACTGCGCCATTGGGTCACGTGCATGGGCATCGAATCCGGCAGAAATGACAATAAAATCGGGATTAAATTTGCGCAAAGCCGGTAAAATCTTATCAACATAGGCTGCGCGAAACACATTGGGTCTGGAACCCGGTGGTAATTCCACATTACAAATATTATCGGCCGTCCCCGTTTCACTTTCTTTACCTGTTTCCGGATATGCAGGCGATTGATGGCTAGAACCATAAAAAAGATTCGGACTGTTATAAAAAATTTCTTGCGTACCATTGCCATGATGAACATCAAAATCAACCACGGCCGCTTTTTTGATGTCTGGATATTTTGCAACGGCATGAATGGCAGCAATGGCCGCATTATTAAAAAAACAAAAACCCATCGCGCGTTGTGTTTCTGCATGGTGCCCCGGCGGGCGCGTTGCGCAAAATACATTGCGTACTTTTTTTTCCATGACTTCATCCACACCAAAACAAACCCCGCCCACCCCTCGAAGGGCAGCTTCCCATGTGCCGGGTGAGACGATGGTATCTTCATCAATGGAGTTTAACTGTCCGTCAACTGTTGGAACCGCAGCTTCAATGGCTTCAATATATTTTGTCGGATGCACAAGTTCCAACTGTGAATGGCTTGCAAGCGGCGCTTGATCACGATGCAGGAAATGAAAATCTTCATGGTCTAAATGTCGCATAATGGCGCGCAAGCGTGCCACACGTTCAGGATGATGTTCGCCCGTATCGTGTTTCATACATGCAGGATGCGTTAATAATAAAGTCGACATAGCTTCCCCGTCCCTGTCTATCTTTTTATATTACATTTATAATATGCACTGGAGCAAAAAAAACCATATTTCTTTTAAGGATAAGTTGTTTTTTACCCCCACAGCTTTACGTTTACTGTCATAAAGATACATATAAGAAAATCATTAAAATGTCGGAGTGTGAAACGGTGCAGAATTTTACAGTGTTCAAGCCTTTAAAAAGCATGATCTCAGGTGCCTTAATCCTGTCTTTCAGCTATGCACTCCCGTCTTATGCTGCAGATGAGCAAGCCACAACTGTTGGTGTTGATAAAGTCACCATGCGGGTCATGAACCAAATTATGCCCGTCTCTGCGCGCCTCGTTGCCCGTCAATCCGGTGTTGTCGCCGCACGCATTAATGCGCCCATAGAAGAAGTCCTTGTGGAAATTGGTGACAGCGTTTTAAATAATCAAGTTCTTGTACGCCTAGATGCAGCACGGCTTTTACACCAAAAAGAACTCAGCACAGCCGAATTAGAACGTGCAAATGCAGCCCTGACAACCGCACAGGCCCAACTTAATATCGTCAATCAAGAACTCAAACGTTTGAAACGTTTAAAGAAATCGGTTGCATTCAACCAAGCACGCTTTGATGATAAACGCCTCGAAGTTATTAAAGCGCAAAGTGGTGTTGTTGAAACCGAAGCCGCCGTACGTAAAGCCAAAGCTGACCTCGCCTTAGCACAATTGGATTTAAATTATAGCGAAATCAAGGCCCCCTACCCCGGTACAATAACACAACGCCATGTTGATCGCGGGGCTTATGTATCTGTTGGGCAAACGGTCATGACGTTAACCAATACAGACAATTTAGAGATAGAAGCCGATATTTCAACAGATCAAATAATTGCCTTGCCACCGGGAACCACAATAACAACCCTTGTTAACGGCACGGCTCGCCTAAAAGCAAATGTGCGGGCCATTGTGCCTGAAGAAAACCCCTTAACACGCACACGCGCCGTTCGTTTTACGCCAGATTTTGACGTCAAAAAATACCGCCTTGCCAGCAACCAGACCTTAAGCCTTGAAATCCCGCTTGGCATAAATAAACAAATCCTAAGTGTGTCAAAAGATGCCATCCTTGATAAAAAAGGCAACAAAATGGTTTTTGTTGTTCACGAAGGTAAAGCTGTCATAACAGCTGTCAAATTAGGTCATGCATCCGGCAGCTATTTTCATGTTAAATCCGGCTTAAAAGAAGGTGACCTTGTTGTCATTCGCGGTAATGAAAGATTACGCCCCAATCAAGCGGTGACCCCTTCAGAGGCCAAATAAATGAACATCATTCAGACCTCGATTCATCGCCCTGTTGCCATCATTGCTGCCGTATTAATGGTTATTATGTTCGGTCTTGTTGCCCTGCAAACCATCCCGATCCAATTAACACCAGATGTGCGCAAACCCGTCATAAGTGTACGTACAAGTTGGGCTGGTGCAGCCCCGGCAGAGGTTGAGCGTGAAATCACCAACCGCCAAGAAGATGCTTTGCGCGGGCTTGAAGGTCTGGATGAAATGACCAGCCGATCAGAACATGGTCGTGCACGCATCACGCTGGAATTTTCTGTTTCTCAAAATATGGACAAGGCCTTGTTGTTGGTGGCCAACCGTTTAGATCGTGTCTCGGGTTACCCAGACGAAGCGGACGAACCCACATTTGATACATCAGGCAGTGAAGACAACCCCATTGCATGGTTCATCCTGACACGCACAGATGCAAATGAACGCCTCATCCATACCTATGGTGATTTTGCCGAAGATATTATTAAAGAACGTATTGAACGCGTCCCCGGTGTTTCAATGGTTAATATTTTCGGCGGTAGCGAGCGCGAACTGGTCATCACAGTCGACCCTGTTCGTATGAGCCAATATCAATTAACAGTGCCCCAAGTTGTTAATGCCTTACGTGCTGCCAATGCCTCTATTTCTGCGGGTGATATTGAAGAAGGTAAGCGCCGCTATATTGTACGCACCCAAGGTGAACTTAAAACCGCTGAACAAGTGGGCAATATCGTCATACGCAGCCTACATGATAAAGAAAACGGTCGCTTGGCCCGCGTGCGTGTTTTAGATATAGCATCGATTGATTTTTCTTATAAAGAGCCCTCCGCACGCATTCGTCATTTGGGCCGTCCCGCATTGGCCATGAATGCCTTGCGCGATACAGGTGCCAATGTGATTGAAACAATGGCTGGTTTGAAACAAGCCATCACAGATCTAAATCAAATTGATTTACCAAACGCACAATTACAAATAACCCAAGTTTACGACGAAACACTTTATATCAATTCAGCCATCGAATTGGTCCAACAAAACATCTATATCGGGGGAATTTTGGCCGCCCTTGTTCTGTTGGTCTTCCTGCGTTCAAGTCGTGCGACCCTTATCATATCCCTTGCTATTCCGGTCTCAGTCATCGGGTCATTCGTTGCCATGGCTGCAATGGGGCGTTCCATTAATGTCATATCTTTGGCAGGGATCGCATTTGCAGTTGGTATGGTGGTCGATGCGGCCATTGTCGTTTTAGAAAATATTTATCGTTTACGCCAAGAAGGCAAATCACGCACCGAGGCTGCCTATGAAGGTGCTGCACAAGTTTGGGGTGCTGTTTTAGTTTCCGCCCTGACAACGGTTTTGGTCTTTTTGCCCTTGTTAATCATGGACCTAGAAATCGGGCAGTTATTTCGAGACATTGCCGTTGCAATTTCCGTGGCCGTCTTATTGTCTCTTGTGGTTGCCATCACAGTTATTCCTGCCCTGTGTAATCGTCTTTTAAAAGAAAAATATTCTAAAGATGAAGACGAAATTAAACTGCCCTTGATAGATCGGTTTGCAACCTCATTCGTAGACAGTTTATTGCGTTACACAGATTTCGTGACACAATCAAAATTTAAATCTGCTGGTATTGTTGGCGCGATTAGTATCTGTGCACTTCTTGCCAGTTGGGCCTTTTTGCCAAAAATGGAATATCTTCCAGAAGGCAACCGTAACCTTGTCGTTGGCGTCTTATTGCCCCCGCCCGGTTATAACCTTGAAACCACAACAGGTATTGCCAATCGGGTTGAAGACACGGTGAAACATTTATGGGCCAGTGAAACGGGACCTGAAGATGATGCAAGCGGCGCTCCAAAGATGAATAACTTCTTCTTTGTTGCACGCAATGCCACAACTTTTGTTGGCGCATCCACCCTTGATGCCAGCCGTGCATCCGAATTGATCCCTATCTTAACCGAACCTGTTTTCCAAGAACCCGGCACTTATGGTTTTGTAACGCAACCCTCTTTGTTTGGACGCTCAATCGGTTCGGGGCGATCGATTGATTTGAATGTTACAGGTCCTGATTTAGAAAAAGTTCTTGAAGTTGCCTTGCGAGCAACAGGAAAA
>Ga0105358_10002177_pt1 | contig 10461 bp, 7 predicted proteins | sample GOMGulsemesocosm_5_FD_83509 | JGI IMG/M metagenome (GOLD analysis project Ga0105358, IMG submission 83509) | Methane-oxidizing microbial communities from mesocosms in the Gulf of Mexico - GOM15C Gulf of Mexico | ecosystem: Environmental > Aquatic > Marine > Cold seeps | place: Gulf of Mexico...
ACTACTAATAAGGTCGTTAACAAAAACGCGATAAATAACTTTAAACGAATTGATTTATACACAGACTTACTCTTCAATCAGAAGCATTCATTATCACCTTAAAATGTGCAATAAAGATGAATTAAACAAGGAATATTTCGACTTTTTTCACTGCTTATAAGAGATATAGCTATCATCTCACCTCAGCTAACGAGCACAAAGAAGAGCCTTTTGAGTGATCGCTGTAAATTGAGTATTCCCCAGAGGCGTTTGATGTGCCAATTGGATCATGCCAGCTTCCCAAAATTGATTAACTTCCAGCAGTAGCACACCATTTTCACTAAACAGCACATCCCAACCCAGAAAAACAAAACCTGGAAACATCTGATGCGCCTGACAAACTAATGCTTTTGCCTGCTGCCAATCTGGCAATACCACCCCCTCAATAAGCGCTTTAGTATCAGGATGATGAGTAAAGGTTTTCGCCCCAGGCCGGTATAGACGAGCACATCCAAGTCGCCCCGTCTCTAGATCAATCGGCGAAGTTAAGCCATGATTATTGGTAATATTATTAGCAAAAGGTAGTTTAACAACACCAGTTAAATAGTCATAACCACTATCAACCTTAGCAGTAATGAGACGCCCAGTTAACGGAGACTCACCAAGATGGGATAATGTTGAGTGATTTTTAACACGGGGCTGCACAATAATCATTTGTTGTGTTGAAGCCAACTTAAAAAATGTCTCCATTTCTAATTTAGAAAAACATTCTCCTCGACTATTTCGGTACCCCTCCCCATTTAAAGACTGCCAACATTCAGCGCCTTTACCCTGACAAGCACGAGCAGGCTTACTGAAGAAATCGACACCCTTTATTAACGCACCCCATTCATTTCGGCCATTTTCATACATGGCTAGAACAGAAACAGTCGGTAATTTATGCTGTTGACATCGAATAAAGAAATCGTACTTATTATCAATAGCTGAATCTTGCTCAAACTGATTCAACCTGGAAAAAAAACCACTCAGTTCATGATCATATAAATAAGCAGACACATCCTTTTTTTTATCTTCACGATAAAAACCAAATCGATAATAAACAATGGGGGGAATACCTGAAACTAGCGAGAATATAAATTGTTTTATAAACAAATGATAGCGAGAAACCTCACTATCATTTTGTACAAATTTAACCACTCGCAACCAACACTTAATCGAATGATACAAACAACGAAAAGGCCAGCTAATTGTCATTAGAGATTTAATAACATGAGACAAAAACCAACCACGTTGTTGCCAAGCATAATAACTACCCAATATATGCCATAGATACTGCGTTTGTTGCTTACGAATAAAACAATAACCAAGATAGGCTTGAGTTCCCCATAATCGGTGTACCGCATGTTTTAAACTATTCAATCAAATACCTTTTTCCAGTATTGAGCTTTAAAGACACTCAAAATAGAATCAATATAATGTTTCAAAAATACTGAACAATAACAGCTAAACCTGAATAACTGATACAGGCGAAACAAAAGTCGAGACCACTGTAAACGACTTATGCCCCTTACGGCCTGAAACAACCCAAGACCCCACTGATAACCAGGCATGCGCCTTAAGATCATTTTCCATTTTACAGTTCATTACACCTAAAAATAGCACACAAGGAATTCGATAATATCTCAGCAAGCATCTTGTCAGGAAAGCCTGAACCAAACATTTGGACTCCCAGGGTGTATATTGACAAGCTAACTCAGTCATCCTCCCAATATGCCAAGCCAATAACTTCTGCTCTTCCGTTACTAATACTGTCAACTGAATATTATTATAATGTGCCCCCAAATAGGGTGACAAGTAACGAAAAGGCAATAAAAGTATAGCAGCCCTAACAAGCCCACTGAAAAAATAACAACAAACAAACCAAATCTTATACAACCTTGGTAATTTTAAAAATGAATTAACTTTATTTTTCACGGGAGACAGAGTTAACAGAAGCAAGTGTCTCCTGTATCATTGGACTAAAAGTTCAGATTATAAAGTAATACCTAAACAAACATCAAACATGTTTCCTTGATTCTTTTAAATAATAACAGAGGCAGAAATGGCATCAACAAAGCTTGGAATTAATGATATCGTTACCCATTCAGAGGATCAAGTTTCAACTGAAATCGACGGAGAAGTCGTTTTAATGGGAATAGAAAGTGGTAATTATTATGGTTTCGATGAAATTCTTAGCAGAATCTGGAATATTATTGAAACACCGACCGCCATTTCCAGCCTTATTGACCAGCTTATTCAAGAGTATGATGTGGATCGTAACGAATGTGAAACTGATGTCTTAAGTACCCTGAATGAACTGCTTAAGGACGACTTGATTTCACTGCAATGAAAAATATTGTTTGGCTTGCGTCATACCCAAAATCTGGCAACACATGGTTTCGAGCCTTTCTGGCTAATTTATTGCATGAAAAAGAAGACCCAGCCGATATAAACCAATTGGGTGGTGGTTCAATATTCAGCTCCAGACTGATTTTTGATAATACCCTTGGCATTCAGTCATCCGACTTATTAGCAGATGAAATAGATCAACTTCGCCCCGAAGTTTATAAAAAATTATCAGAAAATGCGATAGACACCTTATTTATAAAAGCGCATGATGCTTATACCTATTTGCCCAATAAGCAGCCATTATTTCCAACTGAAGCTACAAGAGGTGCCATTTATCTGCTCCGTAACCCTCTCGATGTAGCCCCTTCCTTTGCCAATCATTCCTCTTGCGAAATTGATAACATTATTCGGACCATGAATAATGAAAACGACAGTTTTTGCGGGCACTCAGGAAATCTTGCCAACCAACTCAGGCAACAATTACGTGGCTGGAGCGGTCATGTCGAAAGCTGGTTGAATGCCGAACAAATTGATGTACATTTTGTACGTTATGAAGATATGAAGTCAAGACCCTTGGAAACCTTTCGGGCAGCCATTCAATTCGCCGGCCTTAATCACACCGATGATGAAATTTTACAAGCCTTAGATGCCTGCTCATTTAAAAAATTACAACAACAAGAACAAAGTAATGGCTTTCGAGAAAAAGCAGCTAAAGTTAATAATTTTTTTCGCAAAGGTGAAGTTGCTTCATGGCAAGATTCATTAAGTCTTAATCAGGCAAAAATATTATTGCAAAATCATAGCCAAATGATGCAACAGTTTAATTACCTTGATAACCAAGGAAATTTAACTTTTATTGACGATATCCCTCAAACTTCTAGACAGCCCATATTAAAACAACTTCAAATATCTCAGCAAAAACCACAAGCAAGCTACCAGCTTTATGGACTAAATATTACCTTCCCTTTTCATTTTGAAGAACTTATCAAAACGGATGCTAAAGCAGATGTCAGTATTTCACTGCAAAGCATCAATTGCCAAAATATAATTTGGGAAGAAGAGTCCATTTGCTACAAAGCCAAGCAAGGACTTTATTTATTATCCATAAAGGGCATAGCTCGCTATTTAATCAAGGATGGTCAGGAAATTATTATTGATATTGAGCCAAATGCTGATTTAGATGCCGTAAAATTAATGTTGCTCAGCCCCGTCATCGGCATCTTATTAATCCAAAGAGGTTTACTGCCATTTTGGGGAAGCAGTGTTATTCATCAAGGCAAAGCTTATGCTTTATTAGGACACTCATCGACAGGAAAATCTTTTTTAGCGGCGGGCTTGAAACAAAAAGGCTTTCAGGTTTTGTCTGATAACCTTTGTGTTTTGAATAATAACACCCCCCCTTTAGTTTACCCAGGTTATCCATTCCTTATGCTTTGGCAGCGTGGAATGTTACGTTTAGGTGAAAGCCATGATGGCTTAAAGCCAGTCAGAAAAGGTCTGAAAAAATACATCTATCCACTTAATAAAACCCAGCACAATAAACCAGCCCCACTGGCAGGCGTCTACCTTTTATCTAGCCATAATAAAGAAGAATTTAATATAGAACCGCTAACAGGCTTTCAGAACATGTTTAAACTGCTGGATTTCACCTACAATGAACCATTGATTAGAACAATGGGAATGATAAAACAACGGCATAAAATAGCATCGATAACAGCCAAAACAATCCCAATCAAACGCTATTGCTATCTTGACAACAAAGACTCCTTCCAGCAATCCATTGATTTTTTGGCTCAAGACATAAAATTATCCGCAAAATGACAATGAACTATTACACTGCGTTTGGGCTTAGCCTTGCCTCAGAAATTGTTTGCCCAGAACTACACCTAACAACTGAACAGCCCTCAGTGACTATTCGCTACGGCTCGTTAAAGCATATCCCTATTCCAGAACTACATCGCTCAAGAAACCACCTAATTAATGGTCATCAACTACTAATTCATTTAGAAGGCATTGCAACATTCTTAGTTTCAAACGGCTCAGAAATCATTATAGATCCCGACAAAAAAACATCAGACAAAGAGTTACGCTTATTTTTGCTGGGCTCAGCAATGGGTGCCATTCTGCATCAGAGAGGCTTCTTACCTATTCATGGCAATGGCATTGTTATAAATGGCGAATGTATCATCTTTGCAGGGCATTCAGGAAAAGGTAAATCTACACTGGCTGCCGCCTTTGCCCAAAAAGGCTTTCAGTTAATCAGTGATGACCTCTGCGCTATTAAAATACCAGCGTTTAGTCAGCCACTCGTTCTACCGGGCCACCCCCATGTTAAACTTTGGTCAGACAGCCTTAAACAAATCAGGAAACGTCCTGAGGACCACACCCAGGTCCGACCAGATACAGATAAATTTTTTGTGCCAATGGGGACTACATATTACCCACAAGCACTACCCATAAAAAAAATTTATATCCTTCATTATCATGATCAGCAATCAATAAACTTCCAAACATTAAATAAATTAGACAGCCTCGTTGCATTAAAAAATCACACCTACAAGCATCGAATGGTTAAGAAAATGAATCAAGAAAAAGCACATTATTTACTTTGTTCCAAACTAGCCCAAACTTTATCAGTTACTCGAGTTTTTAGGCCTAAAGATTTTACAATGATAAATACACTTATAGAAAAGATTATCTTAGAAAATAAACCTCGAGACTATGCCAGCTCACTTAATTCACGCCTTGGTTAACTATTAAGTAATATGAAAGCCTACCTAAAATTACTATTAACTATATTTAGATGGAAAATCCCTGTTTTTATTGGCTTACTATTATCACTCGCCCTAATACAAGGCATCAGTATTGCTATGTTGATTCCATTATTAGATGTTTTGGGCAACTTAAACTCGAACACATCAGGCTTTGGCGCTTCAATGACTCATTGGATTAACTTAATCGGCCTTGATCTCAGCTTAGAATTATTACTAGGCTTGTTTTTAGTATTAATGCTGATTAATGCCAGCCTAAAAATAATCATACAACTGTATGACAAACGCTTACAAAATAGCCTATTACTTAAGCTAAAAACGGATTTTTTAGCCTTAATGACCCATTGCCAATGGACATACTACCAACAACTTAAACAATCCGACCTGCATCACACACTCACTCGCGATATAAACCAAATTAACCGAGGTTTTTATCTAACATTATCAATGGCCGCCACAATAATAACGACCATTATTTATATTGCGATAGCTTGCCAGATTTCAATAACCATAACGCTACTTGCCAGCGCTTTTGGCTTACTACTGTTAATCAGCTTACGCCATAAATTTAAACAAGCGAAAAAAATAGGCGAAAAGCAGTTTTCAAATAGCCAGAAATATACCGCGATCACCTCAGAACACATCCAAAACATGAAATTAGTCAAAAGTTTTGGCCTTGAGAACAAACATCTTACTCATTTCTCCCAAGTCATCCAAAAAATGATGCAACACCAACTAGCTCATCATAAAAATGGACTCAGTACCAAGCTGTTTTATGAACTCGGTGGAGCAATAGCCTTATCGGCCATCATCTATATCGGTATTCATACTTATCAAATAGCGGTTAGTGAACTCATTGTACTTATACTGATATTTTCGCGCCTCTCGCCTCGGTTTCAGCAATTTCAAACACAACTACAACAATTTTTACAAATATTACCGATCCACAAGGCTTTTGTTAAACAATCTGCTTTTTTACAACAACACCAAATTCACAGACAAGCTTCCAGCCAGCCAATCACTTTTAAACAAGAAATCACCTTTAAATCACTCTATTTTCATTATCCTAATAATTCCAAAAAAGATGTATTAATCGACATCAACCTAAGTATCCCTGCATATCAAACAACCGCGATAATTGGCCCCTCTGGTGCAGGGAAAAGCACATTGATTGATCTATTAACTGGCTTGCATACGCCAATTCAAGGCACTATCAGTATAGACAACCAGCTACTGAATAAGAATAACTTATTCCAATGGCAAAAGAACTTAGCCTATGTCACCCAAGAGGTCATGCTTTTTAATGACACCCTACGTAATAATTTAATCTGGATGGTGGATCAAGCTGAAGATCACTTAATCTGGCAGGCACTTAAGGATGCCTCTGCAGATACGATAGTTAAATCACTGCCTCAAGGATTAGATACTTATTTAGGAGACCAGGGGGTCATCTTATCTGGCGGGGAAAAACAGCGTATTGCATTGGCACGGGCACTCATCTGTCAACCCAAAGTATTAATCCTGGACGAAGCAACCAGTGCTTTAGATTGCGAAAACGATGCCTTTATCCAACAAACCATCAAACAATACCATGGAAAACTAACCATCATAGTGATTGCCCATCGCCTTTCATCCATACCATATGCAGATCAAATAATAGTTCTTAAACAAGGAAAAGTGTTAGAGACGGGGACTTGGAAAACATTTATAAACAATCAAAATAGTTACATTGCCCAACACACTGAAGGTTACCAATAACAAATGATTAAAAACCTCACTCTAAAGCCAGTTTCAAACCAGCCAGACAAACAAGCGTTTAAAAATCCAGAACTTAGCTTCACCATTACCTCGCGTGATATAGAGTCATCCTTAGGTGTTATTGAATATATAAAATTATTATTTCCTTTTATTAACTCATCTCAAGTTACCTCATTATTTGGTTTTACCCGTGATTTTTCACCTTTATATGGCGGTAGAATATATAATCAGAAAAACACTATGACTAAACAACATCTAACAGAAATGGAGCAATTAGGTATTAGCTTATCCCTAAATTTAACCAACCATTTCTTTAATGAAAAAGCCTACCAAGAAACACTGCCCCTATTAGAAAAACATCATCGCCAAGGCAATTTCATTACCTGCTTTAATGACCAGTTAGCAGAACGACTGCGTAAGGATTTTCCTTATTACACCCTAAAAGCAAGCATTATAAAAAACCTGAATACCGTCCGAAAAGTTAAAAATGCACTGCAGTTATACGATGATGTTGTTATCCCCATGGATAAAAATGATGATGAGGAATTCCTTATTTCCTTACCGCAAAAGCACAGAATCATCTTATTTTCCAACGCCACTTGTGCATATACCTGTCCTAATCGCTCATGTTACGTCGGTTTTTCTCAGCAGATACAGGGGAAAAAATTCACATCAGATTGCTCCATTCCCAAACAACCAAGAGAACAAATCGGCATGATGTTTTTCGATACCCAGGGGCTTTATGAACTTGGTTACCGTAAAATGAAGCTACTGACACCATTTAATCAACAAAAAACACAGAAATTAAAAAATCAATTTCAAAACCATAAGAGTTGGCATATTTTCCAACGAGCCGAACAAAACAATAAGCTGACTTCTATTGTTTCTTACCCAAAAGCAGGCAGAACCTGGCTACGCTATTTTTTAGCTTGTTATGTAAACCAAATAAAACAATTAGATATGGATATTAATTTTGCATCAATGTTCTCTCTATTTCCCAACGATACCAACGAGCCTGATACTGGTCGAGCAGCATTTAATACCCAGCTCCGTCATAACATCCCGCTGATTCAATTCAGTCACAAACTATATACTAAAGAACAAGCATATAGTAAAACATTGATGATACAGCGCTCAATTCCCGACACACTGATTTCTGAATATTTCCATTTCACTCGACATTTGAAAAGCGACAACACTGCTATAGAGGAATACCTGTTCAAAAGCGAACAACAAGGCGTTTTCCGTTTATGCCATTATCTAAACGCCTGGGCCGAACAGCCAGAAGGCGATCATTGTTTAACCATTACTTATGAAGGGCTGCATAAAGAACCAGAACAAAATTTTGCAACAATTCTACGTTTTCTTAATATAGACATAGACCAGACAATACTTAAAGCCGCCATTAAGCAAGCCAGTTTTGATAGTATGGCAAGTCAGGAGGCACAAAAACCCATCCCAAATATTCAATATAACTATCAAAACATTGAATCAAGACGAGTAAGAAAAGGCAGGGTAAATGCTCATCAGGCTTATCTGGACGAAGCCACCATTCAAAAAATACAACACATATGTGATAAAATTTTGACATCTAAGGCAAAACAAAGGCTTACTGAACACGGTCTTTGCCTTAAAAGCTAAAATACTACAAAATCATCAACAACCCTATATACCGTTACTAACTTGTTTTCATTACCTTGAAGGAAGTACACAAAGCACAGCTTTTGTGCCCATATGAAACTAACAAATATCTAACAAGGCTTAAAAGGAATATTAAATGACACTAATTCATGGCATATTATCTTTAACCGATAATATTAAAGATACCCAACATATTAAAACCATGATGAAAACCATGCAGCAATATGCACCGGATGGCACTGATTATTGGCAACAGGATAAAATTGTCCTGGCAGCAAACCTATTAAAAACACTCCCCTCCAACCGCCATGAAGCTACCCCTGTTATCACCGATCAGAAAGCACAACTAACTATAGTTGCCGATGCCCGAATCGATAACAGGGATGAACTTTGCCAATTATTAGCCATTGATAACTCAAGCGCCACAGCGCTATCTGATGTTCGTCTTATCCTTGAAGCTTATAAAAAATGGGGCGAACAATGCGCCGCCAAACTGATTGGCGATTTTGCTTTTGCTATTTGGGATCAAGCAAATCAACGCTTATATTGCAGCCGCGATATCTTTGCTCAACGCCCTTTATATTATTACCACTCTGATGAATCGTTTATTTTTTCCAGTGATTTAGAACCGCTATTAGCACTCGACAACTTAAACCTGACCTTAGATGAGAGCTATATTGCTGATCAAATTGGAGGGTTACATCTATATACTAATAATACGCCTTATCATGAAATAAATTGCTTAACAGCGGCTCATTATTTAACTATTGATAAGAAGTTAATAAATAGTCAACAGTATTGGCAGCCAGATTTAAGCTATGAGATACGCTATGAGCGAGATGAACAATACGTTGAGCAATACCTAAGATTGTTCACTGAAGCAGTACGCTGTCGTTTAGCCAGTGATACACCGATAGGCTCTTTTGTCAGCGGAGGCCTGGATGCCTCTTCTATTTCAGCTATTGCAAACCAAATACAAAAAAAAGAAAACAAACAACTCTTTAGTTTTTGTCATGTTTTACCCGAAAAAGAAAGCAATCCTGCCGAAGATGAAAAAGACCTGGTACAGCTGTTAGCCGAACAACAAAAACTCTCTGTCACTTGGGTATCAAATGATGATTTTAACCAGCAGAAAAAAAAGACAGCTTTAAATCCCCTGTACCAATATAGCCCTTATATGCAGACATCTCTCTCCCAAGCAAAAAATAAAAACTGTCAAGTATTTCTCTGTGGTTTTGGCGGAGATCAGGTCGCTACCAATCATGCCTATAATTTAGAAGCCTGGCAATTACGCCAGGGTAATTTTATAGGCTTTTATCAGCAAGCTAAAAAATTGGCAAAAGAAAGAAATAAAACATTATTACGTATCATAGTAGGCCTAATATGGCATCACCACCCTTTACAAAGAACAACAGCATCAGAAACAAAGATTAGTCAGCATTTATTCGATATCTGTTTTTTTCAGTCTGATTTTATACGGCGACTCAACATCATTAACATGGCTAAAAAAGCCCACCGCTTTAATACCGGACAACCAAAAAGTTTTCGTGAATCCATGTGGTTAGATCTCACCAAAGGCGTCAACCCTCATAATCAAAGCGCAGCGATTTTCACCCGCTCACAAATAGAAGCAAGGCACCCAATGTTTGATCGGCGCTTAGTCGAATTTTGCTTAGCAGTCCCCCCCGAACAACATAAAAAGGGAGTATTAGGGCGACAGTTAATTCGCCAAGCAATGAAAAATATCCTGCCTGATGATATCCGCCTAAGACATAATAAACGTTACTCAGCTAATCCTGGTATACAAAAATATATTAACAAGAACATACGGGAATACATGGATATAGTAGAAATAGGCTATGCAACACCACAAATAGCAAAGTATATCGATTTGAAAAAAATAGAAAAAGCTCTCATCGCCCTC
>Ga0105358_10002179_pt1 | contig 10458 bp, 5 predicted proteins | sample GOMGulsemesocosm_5_FD_83509 | JGI IMG/M metagenome (GOLD analysis project Ga0105358, IMG submission 83509) | Methane-oxidizing microbial communities from mesocosms in the Gulf of Mexico - GOM15C Gulf of Mexico | ecosystem: Environmental > Aquatic > Marine > Cold seeps | place: Gulf of Mexico...
AATTGTCGTTTGAGGTTCAGCAGTTTGGGGTTCGTCTGCTTGAGGCTCATCCGTTTGAGTTTCGGCATTTTGATTTTCTTCTGTTGTAGTCTCAGTATTTTCTTCTTCTGAACTCTGAGTTGTTTCCTCTTCTTGAGTAGTTTCTTCTTCTTGCGTTGATTCTTCTTCAGATTCTTGAGTTGACTTTTCTTCCGATTCTTCTTCTTGAGTAGCCTCTTCTTTTTGTTCTTCCTCTTCAGCTGCTTGTTGTTCTTGCGCTTCTTCTTGTTCTTCTTGTGTTAATACTGTTGTTTGAGTAGCTTCCCCTTGACCTGACTCTTGCTCATTTGATGTTGCACCTGAGTCTTGCTCAATTTGTTCTTGTGTTTCTGGTGGGATTGTTGTTACCTCAGGTTCAACACCTACTGCTGATTGAACCATTTCACCAGTATTTACAACTACAACACCTTCAGGAGTCACAACTTCAATTTGACCTTGAGGCACAATGATAATATCCACATCATCTTGTGAATCCACCCCAACAATGGTACCTCTAATCCCAATTGACGCTGTTTTAGTTGTAAGCGTAAATTTTTTGGGATTTATTTTTCCAATTTTTCCGGTAATGGTTTTAAAAATACCATTACCAAATTTAAATTTTGCCACCACAGGTTTTTTTGATTCAAATAAGTAATCTTCTATACTAAAAACTGAGTTTTTACCTAGAGATATTATTGTGTTGTCTGTAAACACTATTTGTGCTCTTGCGTTGATTTTAGTAGTTAAAGTATCTTTAGTTTCAATAACAGTACCAAGTTTTGCTTGAATGTTTTGAGAATTTCTTTTAATAAGTACTTCACCTTTTATTGCAGTCACTTTTGCGATATTTGCAAACATTGAGGAGATTACTAAAAGTAGTATTATTAAATGTTTCATCAAAGTCTCCTATATGTATATATAAGACTATGAAAATTATAACACTAATCAATTTTTGTTTTTTATTTATTTTTTAACTAATTTGATAATTTAAATTACGAAGATGACAAAAATTATAAAGTGAGAAGAAAAGTTATTTTTATAAAAATTTCACTTATTTTATGTAAAAAACTTTTCCTTTACTATCAAAATAACTTAGTATAAGTTATTCCAATAGTATTTTTATCGTATGTATTTGTTTCTATATTAGAAGTTACATCAATAAAAGAATAGTTAACACTAAGTGAGCTAGTATCATCAATAGTCTTGGTTATATTTAAACTATATATATCAGAGTTATCTCTTCTTGAAGGAAGGCTAGGATCATTTTCTTTATAAATAGATTGGTCATATTGATAAGATATAAGTGTATTATAACTTGGGACAAATTCTTTTGCATAAGAGAGGGTAATACCTCTTAAATTTTTTGCAACATCGGTTCTAATACCTCGTACCTTGTTCTCAGCAGTAAAATAAGTTTTAACTTGTACATTAGATTTGTCCTCAAACTTCTTAGTTAAACTAAGTGTAATATTTTTAATATTTGCATCTTTATCATTATCGCTACTTTGAGACATTTTCTTTTTAACATATTTTAAAGAAGCATCAAATATTGTAGATTTATCATACAAGTATGTGATTTTGGGAGAGATTCCATAGTTAACTAAAAGTGATTCTGAACCATACCAAATTTTATCTGTAAGTAAATTTAACACTACTTTTCGTTTATTTTTAATCTTTGAGATTCCATTAGTTAAAGAAATTAAAGCAATATTTTTATAATACTCATCAAAATAATTTTGCAAGTAAAAAATGCTGCTGCTTTCAAAGGCAAGACTTTTATCCTCTTCAAAAGGTCGAATATAATTTAATACCAACACTTCCTTATTAAAAGAGTCAGTTATTTTTGCTGTGTCATTGGTCAAAAAAGTTGAGCCAAAGGTAGTGAAATCTAGATAGGTATTGTTGTTTACATTATTATCCCATCCAAAACCAAGTTGATAAGCTCCCGAAAAGAAATATTTTTTTTGTTTATTTTTAATAGAATCAATTAATGCTTGCACATTTTTTCTAACTTGGCTGGGAATTGGATTTTTTAAAACAATCTCAAATTCTTTTAATGCATTATCATATGATTTAAGAACATATAATATTCTAGCAATTTCTAAACGAACTCTTTGATTATTTTCATCTTTTATTTGAACCCGCTGAAAGGCAGCATAAGCTTCATTGTACTTTTTTATTTCAAAAGCACTTCGACCTAGATAAAAATTTATCTTATCATCATCCAGATAATTTATAAACAATTCATTAAATAACTCATATGAATTTTCATAATTTTTAATTTTGAAAAAATTAACTGCTTTTTGATATTTAAGAATATCTTCTTTAGAATACTTACTTTTAATTATATTTTTTTTTGTGCTTTTCTCATTTTGTTTCTTACTTTGATTAAAGACGGATTTAATTGGAGTTTGTGGTGTAAGAACTGTTCTCTTATTTGCAGTCATTGTTTTTGGAACAAGAATACGATTAGAAAGCTTACTCATTATTATTGAGTCTTTAAAGCGAAATTTCAAGGCTTCTTTTTTCTTTAACATTTCTTCTTCATTGTCAAAATTAACAATAATTACAACAAAATAGTTCTTCAATTTTTTTATGAAGAGATTCTCATTTATCAGCTGTTTTTTAATAGATTCCAAATGTTTGCTATCTTGCACTGAAACTACTTGCAAAGCAGGTTTATTGGAATCAACCTCTTGATTATCAAGAACTTTCCCATAGGATAATGTAGTCAATAAAATAAAAAAAAGATACCTCATATTGAACCTTTATATATATAAATTTGATTAGATAATAAATAGGAATGTATTGCTGTGATTTTACATATAGTTATTATAGAAGAAACAAGCTTACTATACTATTGAAAGCGATTGACTGAGTATGTTACTCTCAGATAATTTATTTGAGAGTTTTTAGCTTAAATTATTGGATTCCTTCAGTCGAACTTATAGTTTGAGATGTTTTGTTTGCTTTAAAGACCCCACTTGCACTGCTGGATTCATCAGCTAAATTGAATTTTCCACCAACACTTTTAATCTCACCTGTACCAAAATATTTTCCATCCAAACTACCACTTACCCCACCTTCTAGTGCATCACTTAATGTGCCATCAAAACCACTCGATGAAACCGTACTTTCGGTTACATTTACGCTCCAAGTTGAGGAATCTCCTGCATGAAAGGACATACTTCCGCTAAGAGCAGCCGAGCCTGCTCCAAAAGAAAACGTAAAATTTACATTATTATTCTCATCAAATAAAATGGGAGATATTTCACCATAATTAATCACAGCACCCAATACATGTCCATCAAACATCGCAACTGTTTGTGTGGTTTCATTGTTAATCAAACCATCTATAAAAGAAGAACTCGTTTCAACTCCTGCTACCCAAGTTGACCTAGGGCCAATATTGTAGGATGAAGGATAACCCATGTCATCTGAAAATGAAGCAGTCCAATATCCCCAAGAACTTTCATCATCCAAAGTTTGATAATTTCCATCATTATAGTCATCTGGTACAGAAACTAAAAAACCGGTATTTTCAATTAATTGACCATCTTCACCCATAAATGAACCTTCATGAACAGCTAAAACTCCAAATAAGTCATCATTGATATAATAAGAACTCAATGATTCACCTGGCGTTCCATTCAAAGACAATTCAAAGTCATTAACATCATCTGTAATTGTACTTGATATCGCTCCTGTGTCCCTATTAATAGATAATGAAAGAGTAGACAAGGATAGAGGAGTATAACCAGTTTCTGAATTTCCCAAAAAATAATTGGAATAGCCAGTCAATGTTGCCGTACCTGAGTTTGATACTGAACTTTTATTATCAAATTCAAAAGTATGTACGCCATTATATTCGCCAATTTCACTCTCCTCTTCCACAGCTTCTAATTCTGATTCTTCTCCTGGGTCAAAATCTAACAAACCATAATTATAGTACTCGGTTTGAGTACTATGTAGTCCAATAGCTTGTGCTGAAGTTCCATATAGCTGTCCATCTGCATCTCCTATGTTAGTAGAAGAATTTCTTAAATTAAAGATTTTAAACGTAACAGAATTATCAGTGGTATCTAAATAACCCGCATTATATTGATACTCTCCATTGTAGAGGTCACTATATGTTGTAAAATACATACTTTTAGTAAGGGTATTAATATAAACAGAATCACTTGCAATATCTTGCACACCATCAACATCAGTGCGTTCAATATTATTAGTGGAACTTGTAAAAATATTTAGTTCCTTAAAACCCTTGTACTCATAGATAGAACTTGAGTCCAAAATTTTATCAGATTTCACGCCAGCATAAAATAAACTATCGTACTCAATTGTACCATCATCAACAGAAGTATATCCAACTACAAACTCTGCTGTACTGTCCGTATCATGTATGGTATATTGAAGTGGATTCGAAGTCCCTTCAATTTCTCTGGAATAGGATATAGTAGTTACATCAGATGTAAATCCATCATAGGAGAAAGCGCCATCAATGGTTTCAGAGCTAGTGACTCCATCTGAGTATTTTTCCAAAGTATAAGCACTCAAATCAAAGTTGTCACCAGTTACTACAGGAGAAGAAGAACCAGATACTTTAAAATTATTTGAAGTTATTCTGCTACTTGTGGCCGCCCCAAGATGATACCCTGATAAATTAGTGGTAGTTGTTTCTGCTACTGATTCAGTGGTATCAGTTGTTGTAGCTTCAGTTGTTGTTGTTGGTTCAGTTGTTGTTGGTTCAACTGGGTCAACTAACACCACTGGTTCAGGTGTTGCTGGTTCTACATCAGGTACAATCGTTAGTATATCTGGAGGTACTATAGTATCAATATCAACTATGGGAGCATCAACTTCAGGATCAATATTAACAGCTGGCTCCTCAACAAGAACTTCAACCGCAGTGTCTTCTAAAACTACTTCTGTTTGCACATCATCAGTTACAGGATCTGGCTCAGTATTTTGGCTTGGCTCCTCACTTTGAGTTTCTTGATTGTCTTGTGTTGATTCTTGTGCTGGCTCTTCCTCAGATTTTTGAGTTGATTCTTTATCTTGCTTTTGGCTTGCTTCCTCTTTTTGTTGTTCTTCTTCAGCTGCTTGCTGCCCTTTTGCTTCTTCTTGTTCTTCTTGCGTTAATACTGTTGTTTGAGTAGCTTCCCCTTGACCTGATTCTTGCTCATTTGATGTTGCACCTGAGTCTTGTTCTAGTTTTTCTTGAGTTGCAGGAGGAATAGCTTTAACTTCAGGCTTAACACCCACAGCAGTTTCCACCATTTCACCCTCATTGACGAGTATAATGCCATCAGGAGTGGAAACTTCAACCCTTCCTTGAGGTACAAGGATAATATCCACTTCATCTTTAGACTCAATTCCAACAATAGTTCCTCTAATTCCAATTGACGCAGTTTTAGTCGTAAGTGTAAATTTCTTAGGATTAATTTTTCCAATTTTCCCAGTAATTGTTTTAAAAACACCATTACCAAATTTAAATTTAGCCACAGCAGGCTTCTTGGATTCGAATAGATAATCTTCTATACTAAAAATTGAGCTTTTACCAATAGAGACTATAGTATTGTCAGTAAATACAAGTTGCGCTCTTGCATTCGTTTTAGTTTTGATAGTATCACTCTTTTTAAGTTCAGTACCTAGTTTTACTAAAAAGTCTTGAGAGTCCCTTTGAATGAGAACCTCACCTTTTATTGCAGTTATTTTCCCAATATTAGCAAACATTGAGGTAAGCAGTAAAAATAAAAGTAAAATACTTTTCACTTGTTTCCTTTGTCGAAATAAGACAATGCCTGAATAATGTACCATTAATGTATCATTTTTTGCATATAGTATTTTTACGCTTATTAATTGTCAGAGACACGTTATTATCACACATTAGAGCAAGTTTTGTCTCATAAAATATACGATAGTTGGATACAGGTTTGTCAGTATCAATTTCTAAGTTTTTAAAGAATAATAAACTTAATTCGTATTAAGCCTTTATCTAAAACGAATGAGCTTAAAATTGATATATAATAATAAGTAGATTGTTTAAAACAGTTAACTTTAGCCTTTTGTAGTATGGACAAAAACACCATTAAAATCAATAGGAGGTTCTTCAATATAATGCTCACATCGCTCAATATACGTATCATAAATCTTTAGGTTAGTTTTATCTTCCCACGTATTTACTTCTTTAAATATCTCTAGTGCTTCGTGAAAATGAGACGTTCTATATAGAGCAACAGCTTCATTGAACAAATCTATTTCTTCTTTTAATCTCCCTACTAACTCTCCAAAACTATATACTTCAAAAATCTCAACTGGTTGTGTTTGACCTTTTACAGTAACAAGATCAAGGTTTCTCATTTGGTAAGTATTTTTTAAACCTTTTTTTAAAAATTCGGAAATAATAATTCTAGCACCATAACTTTTACATAAAGACTCAAGTCGTGCACCTAGGTTAATAGGGTCCCCAATACAAGTATAATCACTTCTTTGTTCACTTCCCATTTCACCCACAGTTGCAACTCCCGTATTAAGTCCAATTCCAATGTCAATGTATGGTAGTCCTTGCTCTTTTAGTGTCTTATTTAAAGGTACCAAATGCTCAATTTGTCGAATGGTTGCAGTTAATGCTTTATCTTGATGATTTTCAATATTTCCAGGAGCATTCCAATAGGCCATAATAGCATCTCCAATATACTTATCAACCGTACCTTTTTCTTCAATAATAATATTGGTCATTGGAGTCATATACATATTTAAAAAGTCAATTAATGCCCTAGCATTTGGCATGGCTTCAGATATGTTTGTAAAACCACGAACATCAGAGAACATAATAGTGATCTCTTTATCCATGGCATCAAAACCACCTTCATCAATATTTTTAAGTAATGAGTCCATTACCTCTTTAGATACCTTACTGGCAAATTTTTTCTTGATGGCTTTTTCTTGTTTTACTTCGAAAAAATAATTTATTAGAGTAGTATTAATAACTGCAAGAAAAATTGTCAATAAAGGGAAGATAATACTGATTACAATTCCCTCGGTAAAAAGTGAATAATAAGCCAAATATGCTTCTCCTAAAACAAATCCAATACCAATGAGTGGGTTGAGCCAAAAAAGAGTATACGCTACAAAAAAAGTCACCAAAATACTGACTACCAATATATTCAGTAAATTAATAGCTTCCGCCCAGGACGGTTTGGTAATAAAGTCTTCTGTCAAGATATTATCAATGAGATTTGCGTGTACTTCAACTCCTGGAAAAACTGATTCAAAAGGGGTAGCTCTCAAATCAAGTAATCCAGCAGCACTGGTACCTACTAATATAATCTTACCTGCTATGTCTTCTTTTTTAAATTCATTATTATAGATATCAACAGCAGAGAGATATTTAAATGTCTTTTCTTTTCCCCTAAAGTTAACGATTGATCGACCATGTCTATCTGTTGGAATATAAAAATCCCCAATAGAGACGCTCTCAACTCCATTTTCATTGTAATTTACAAACACCTTGTCAATACCAGATGAAGCTCGTACAATTTCTAATGCTAAAGAAGGAAATAATTGTTCTTGATAACGTATAATTAGTGGCACGCTTCTAATAACTCCAGATGGATCTGGTACATTGTTGAAAAACCCACTTGAGTAAGCATTGTCTTGTAAAATTGGAATATTTAGAATAGTCCCTTTGCCATTTAGAATATAATCCTCACCAGATTGTCGGTTTTTTTCAATAAAAATTGCTGGAATTTCAGGAGGTTTAGTGACTAAATACTCTTCATCTTCTAATTGGAATTGATAACCCAAAATTGTGGGTGTATTTACAACCATTTTGGCAAATATTTCATCAAAATTTGGGATGTTTTCTGCTTGAATATTTAGTTCTTTTAGAACTTTGTGGGGTGAGCTATTATCATGTTCAGCAAAAACAATATCAAAACCAATAACAGCCGCTTCACCTAAAGCTAAGTTCTCTAGCATTTGAGCAACTTTATTTCTACTCCAAGGCCACTGCCCTAGTTTTGATAAAGACTTTTCGTCAATATCAATGATTACAACTTGATCAGATTGTGGTTCTTCTCCCCTAACAATAAATAGGAAATCACGAATTCTATTGTCAAGACTTTCTAAAGACTGGGGGAGATATATATAAACTGATATCATCATACTTGCACCAAGGCAAGCAGCAAAAAGATATAAAAAGAATTTTTTTAAACTTTTTTTTATATCTTTAAATCTCATATTTATTCTTTACTCTAAATTTTCTTTTTCAAAAAAATAATTGGTAGCTTCAACAAATCCATTAACACTACCACAATCAAAACGTTTACCTTTAAATTTGTAAGCTAAAACCATTCCATTTTGTGCTTGTTCCAATAAGGCATCTGTAATTTGAATTTCACCACCTTTTCCAGGTTTGGTTTTTCGGATAATATCAAAGATATCAGGTGTTAAAATGTAACGACCAATGATAGCTAGGTTTGAAGGAGCATCTTCTGGATCAGGTTTTTCAACCATATCATCAATTTTATATAAACCCTCTTCTATTTCATGCCCAGATATTACACCATATTTATTGGTATCAGATTTTGGAATTTCTTCAATGGCAACAATTGAACATTTATATTTATTGTATAACTCAACCATTTGAGATAATACACTTCCTTCAATTCCTACATTATCGCATAAATCATCTGCAAGTATAACTGCAAAAGCTTCTTCCCCAATAAGTGTTTCACCTGTTAAAATAGCGTGTCCAAGACCTTTCATTTCAACTTGTCTTGTATACGAGAAAGTACAGTTTTCAATCACATCTCTAATTTCAGTAAGATAGTGTTCTTTACTGGTACCTAATATTTGATGTTCAAGCTCATATGAAATATCAAAGTGATCTTCAATGGCTCTTTTACCTCGACCAGTTACTATTGCCATAGTATCCATGTCTGCACTAATTGCTTCTTCAACTCCATATTGAATTAAAGGCTTTGTAAGAACTGGCAACATCTCTTTTGGCATAGCTTTAGTTGCTGGTAGAAACCTTGTACCATATCCAGCAGCTGGGAATAAACACTTTTTAATCATTAAATCTCCAAAATTATATACCAAATTAAAAATGTTGACTTAAACAGTACAAGTTTTTCTTTAATTTGGTATTATTAAATATTAGCTATTATACCAAATCAAAATTAAAACATATACAGATATGTTACTAAAAATTATTTAAAGGATTTACACCATGTTATTAGGAGTAAATATTGATCACATTGCAGTTTTAAGAGAAGCACGAAAAATAAACGACCCAAGTCCACTTGATGCTATTGGAATTTGTAAACAAAGTGGTGCCAATCAAATCACTATACACTTAAGAGAAGACAGACGGCATATTCATGACAATGACGCCAAACAAATCATAAATCAATCGGCACTTCCTGTTAATTTAGAGTGTTCAATTAACTCTGAAATCATTGACATCGCCTGTTCATTTAAACCCCATCGTGTCACCTTAGTACCAGAAAATAGAGCTGAAGTTACAACTGAGGGTGGTTTGGATGTTAAAGGAAATTTTGAACAACTTAAAAAAGTTATTTCCCAGTTACATGAAAATGAAATTGAAGTCTCTTTATTTATTGACCCAAATGAAGAAATCATTAACTTATCAAAAGATTTAAATGTTGAATGGATTGAATTACATACTGGAAGTTTTGCCAATATTTATGCCATGTTATTTTCAGGATTAGCAAATACTCACCACAGTATTAAAGAATTGGAGTTACCAAGAAAAGAATTATCAGTTCTTTTAGACAAAAGTGTAGAAGAAATCAAGAATTCAGCAAATCATGCAAGTTCAATTGGATTAAAAGTAGCTGCTGGCCATGGATTAAACTATCAAAATACTCCTTATATGACCGATATTAAAACTATTGAAGAATTAAATATTGGGCAAAGTATTATCGCTCGCTCAGTCTTTACAGGGCTAGAGCGTGCAATTATAGAAATGAAAGAACTTGTATCAAAATAATGTCAAAAAAATTTAAAACTCCTAAAAAAACAAAAATTGCTATTAGTGTAGGAGACATCAATGGAATTGGAATTGAACTTGCACTAAGTTCACATGAGTTGATTAAAAAATTGTGTATACCTATATACTGTATTAATAAAAAGATACTCAAGAAAGCAGCAAATACTTTAAAAATAAACATACCTAAAGATTTTAAAATCTACGAAACAAAAGGACGCTTTAAAATAAAAGCAGGTCAAGTATCAAAAAAAAGTGGACAGTATTCATATGACTCTTTTATGGATGCAATCACATTAACTAAAAACAAACAAACAAAAGCCTTAGTAACTTTACCTATTAACAAAGAAGCTTGGAGTAAAGCAGGTATCAAATACAAAGGACATACCGAAGTACTAAGAGATTATTTTAAACAAAATGCA
>Ga0105358_10002183_pt1 | contig 10449 bp, 10 predicted proteins | sample GOMGulsemesocosm_5_FD_83509 | JGI IMG/M metagenome (GOLD analysis project Ga0105358, IMG submission 83509) | Methane-oxidizing microbial communities from mesocosms in the Gulf of Mexico - GOM15C Gulf of Mexico | ecosystem: Environmental > Aquatic > Marine > Cold seeps | place: Gulf of Mexico...
CCGCCTAAACGACCACCAACTTGAATCTTGATACCTTCAGCACCTTGACGCATTGCGTTTTGTACCGCGCGCTTCATAGCACGACGAAACATTACGCGACGCTCAAGCTGAGAAGCAACACCCTGGGCTACCAGAGCTGCATCCAGATCAGGCTTGCGGATCTCTTCAATATTAATGTGTACCGGAACACCCATCTGCTTACTTACTGCGGCTCGAAGTTTTTCAACATCTTCACCTTTTTTACCAATCACAATGCCTGGACGGGCAGTGTGAATAGTAATACGAGCAGTATTTGCAGGACGTTCAATCTCTACACGGCTAACAGAAGCGTTGGCCAATTCTTTTTGAATGTACGCACGTACGTTCAAATCGGTATTGAGTTTGTCTGCGTATTCATCGCTACCAGCATACCAAGTTGAGGTGTGCTTCTTAACGATGCCCAGACGAATACCTGTCGGATGTACTTTCTGACCCATAACGTCTGATCTCTTAACTATCGGCGACTTTAACGGTGATGTGACAGGACCGCTTTAAAATACGATCCGCACGACCTTTCGCACGTGGCTTGATACGCTTCATTGTTAAGCCTTCGTCTACAAAAATCGTAGATACACGTAGCTCATCAACATCCGCACCTTCGTTATGCTCAGCGTTTGCAATTGCAGACTCGAGCACTTTCTTTATAATATCGGCGCCTTTCTTGGGGCTAAAAGCCAAAATGTCTAGAGCTTTCTCAACGTGTTGACCACGTATTTGATCTGCTACTAAACGCGCTTTTTGAGCCGACAATTGAGCACCGCGCAATTTTGCTGCTACTTCCATCGTCATTACTCCTTAGCGCTTCTTAGCTTTCTTGTCTGCAACATGACCACGATAGGTACGTGTTGCAGAGAATTCGCCCAGCTTATGTCCAACCATTTCTTCGTTAACTAAAACGGGAACATGCTGACGACCGTTATGCACAGCGATGGTTAAACCAACCATCTCAGGCATAATCATCGAACGACGAGACCAAGTTTTGATTGGACGTCGATCATTTTTTTCGATCGCTGTTTCAACCTTCTTAATCAAGTGAAGATCGATGAAAGGACCTTTTTTCAGTGAACGTGGCACTGTACTTTCCTCTTTCAGCTACTTACTTTAGGCAAGTAATTATTTCTTACCGCGACGGCGTACAATCATCTTATCGGTACGCTTGTTCGAACGAGTCTTATAACCCTTAGTAGGCGTACCCCAAGGTGAAACAGGATGACGACCGCCAGAAGTACGACCTTCACCACCACCATGTGGGTGATCAACCGGGTTCATTGCCACACCGCGAACGGTAGGACGAACACCGCGCCAGCGCGAAGCACCAGCTTTACCCAGCGAGCGCAAACTGTGCTCACTATTGGACACCTCACCTAAGGTAGCGCGACACTCAGATAGAATCTTACGCATTTCACCACTGCGTAGACGCAGAGTAACGTAAGCACCATCACGAGCTACCAACTGAGCAGAAGTACCAGCGGAACGTGCAATTTGCGCGCCTTTGCCTGGCTTCATTTCAATACAGTGAATCACACTACCAACTGGGATATTTCGCAGCGGCAGAGTGTTACCTGCTTTAATCGGCGCAGCAGCACCAGATATAAGCTCAGTACCAGCACTTACACCTTTAGGAGCGATAATGTAACGACGCTCGCCATCGGCATAACAAACCAAAGCGATATTAGCGCTGCGATTTGGATCATATTCCAAGCGCTCAACTGTCGCTGGAATACCATCTTTAGTGCGTTTAAAATCGATTAAACGATAATGTTGCTTGTGACCACCACCAATATGACGAGTCGTAATACGACCGTTATTGTTGCGACCACCAGACTTTGACTTCTTCTCAAGCAGAGGAGCGTAAGGTGCGCCCTTATGCAGCTCAGAATTGACGACACTTACTACGTGACGACGACCCGGAGAAGTAGGTTTGCGTTTTATAATAGCCATCTAAACGTCTCCCTTACTCTGCTACGGCAAAGTCAATATCTTGACCTTGCTCTAGGCGTACGTAAGCTTTTTTCCAATCGCTACGCTTGCCGATTCCGTGACGTGTACGCTTGGTTTTACCCTTCACGTTTAATACACGTACACCTTCAACTTTAACTTCAAACAACTGCTCGATAGCGGCCTTGATCTCAGTTTTAGTAGCGTCGGAGGTTACTTTAAAAACCACCTGGTTGGCACTTTCGCCAGCCATTGCTGCTTTCTCAGAAATCACTGGACCTAGCAGCACTTGATACATGCGTTCCTGGTTCATCCCAATGTCTCCTCAAGCTTCTTAAGAGCAGCAACAGTCACTACCACTTTATCAAAGCGAATCAGCGCTACCGGATCGATAGCTTGCACATCACGAACATCAACTTTGTGTAAGTTACGAGAAGCAAGATACAAATTGATATCAACTTCTTCAGTAACAATCAAAGCTTCAGTAAGATCAAACTGAGCCAACTGAGCAATCAACGATTTAGTTTTTGGAGCCTCTACAGAGAAAGACTCAACAATAATTAAACGCTCTTGACGGTTCAACTCAGACAAGATGCAGCGCAAAGCAGCGCGGTACATTTTTTTGTTCAGCTTTTGCTCGTGGTTACGAGGCTGAGCAGCAAATGTAACACCACCTGAACGCCAGATTGGGCTACGGCTAGTACCAGCACGCGCACGACCAGTGCCCTTCTGACGCCAAGGTTTGGCGCCACCACCAGAAACCGCAGCGCGGTTCTTCTGGGCCTTAGTTCCCTGACGAGCACCGGCCATATAAGCCACTACTGCCTGGTGAACCAGGTCTTCATTAAATTCACGACCAAAAGCAACTTCAGATACAGAAACTGTACCTTTGGCGCCTTCGGGTGTTGCAATATTTAGTTCCATGGTCATCCCCCTAGGAAGCCTTAACCGTTGCCGCGTGTTTTAACAGCAGGACGTACAATCACGTCACCACCTGGAGCACCTGGAATAGCACCCTTAACCAACAGCAGATTGCGTTCAGCATCGACACGAACCACTTCTAGATTTTGAACAGTTACCTGCTCGGAACCCATATGGCCAGCCATCTTTTTGCCTTTGAACACACGCCCGGGCGTTTGGCATTGACCAATCGAACCAGGAGCACGGTGGGAAATAGAGTTACCGTGAGTAGCATCTTGCATTTGGAAATTCCAACGCTTAACACCACCTTGAAAACCTTTACCTTTAGAGGTTCCAGTAACATCGATTTTTTGACCAACTTCGAAAGTAGATGCGGTAATTTCACCGCCAACTTCAAAAGCTTCTTCATTGTCGTTACGAAGTTCCCACAAACCACGTCCAGCTTCAGCGTTAGCTTTAGCATAGTGACCTGCAGCAGACTTAGTGACACGGGAGGCGCGACGAGAACCCACAGTAACTTGCACAGAGCAGTAACCATCAGTTTCTACGCTTTTAACCTGAGTGATACGGTTAGCTTCAACCTCAATCACGGAAACAGGGATGGACACACCATCATCAGTAAAAATGCGAGTCATACCGCTTTTACGACCGACTAAACCAATCGTCATTTTGTAAACCTCTCAGTGTACGGGGCTGTAACCCGCTATGGCCGCCCATCTCAGAGCGTTACACATACCTAAGCTTGAGGCTTAGGTTTCGGCATTATTAAATAATTAACCGAGACTAATTTGAACCTCAACACCAGCAGCTAGATCTAGCTTCATAAGTGCATCAACAGTCTTTTCAGTCGGCTGAACAATATCCAATAAACGCTTATGTGTACGAATCTCGTATTGATCACGAGCATCTTTGTTAACATGCGGCGAAACCAAAACCGTGAAACGCTCTTTGCGAGTCGGTAGCGGAATCGGACCCCGAACTTGTGCGCCAGTACGCTTTGCCGTCTCAACAATCTCTTCCGTAGAAGCATCGATGAGTTTGTGGTCGAAAGCCTTAAGGCGAATTCGAATTCGTTGATTCTGCATTTGAACCAAACTCCAAAATCGTTAATTAAAGTACCATGTAGTGAAGGTCGCCATTGACCTCCAAAAATGGAAGCGGAATTCTAATGATTCTGTAGCAACCGGTCAAGCCTTATCTGTAAATAAATTAACCAACTGCCACTTCTCCCCCATCGAGCCGATACTATAGTCGAGCAACCATTGCCCAGATCGGCACAATAAGATTAAGATGCCACCTTCGGGCTTTAGCCCACAGGCTAGAATAAAATAATAATGAAGCATTCAGAGTCCAAGATCAGCCAGCTTTTTGAACACTACAAGCAACGGCTTGCCAATCACATAAGGCACCTAGTTCACCCCCAGGATATCGACGACATAGTACAAGACACTTTCATTAAGAGCTACGAGGCCGAACTCAAACAAAACATCGAGTTCCCAAAAACCTATATGCTGCGGACGGCCCGTAACCTCGCACTCAACCACATACAGAAACACGACAATAAACTGACCGATAGCGTAGAGGAAACCCACCTAACGACTGTCAGTATGTCATCACCGTCACTCGAGCAGGAATTTGAATCTAAAGAGCGGTTCCTAAATTTTTGTAGGGCGACCGATAAACTGCCAGACCAATGCCGAAAAGCATTTATCCTTAAAAAGGTATACGGGCTCAGTCAAAAAGAGATTTCGACATATCTCAATCTCAGCGAAAGCACGATAGAGAAACACATCGCTAAAGGGATACGTCGTAGCTTTGAATATATGAAAGACCTAGAATCCGGCCACGGTAACGCAACCACCAACATTAAACCACATAAGCTAGACCGCAAAGCATGAGCAACGTACGCCAGTTACCCAACCACAACGAAATCATTGAAGAGGCCAGCCTCTGGCTATCTCGTATCGACCGAGACCTCAGCCCACAAGAAAAGGCTGAGCTACAATTATGGGCATCCAATAAAGAGCATCGAAAAACCCTGCTCACCATGGCTGAGCTTTGGGACTCGATGAGCACACTTAGCGAACTCTCAGCACTTTTCCCACTTGAAGACCAAGCCGAACCCCCACAAAAGAAAATGTACCGCATGCACATTGCTGCAAGCCTACTCCTCATTTGCTGGGCCATCGGCCTTGCGGGGTATTGGCTGCAAACTGATACCCAAGCCGAACTTAACGTATTCACCACCCCTATTGGCGAGCAAGAACGAATCAGCTTGAGCGACGGCTCTACCGTTCACTTAAATACCAACAGCCAAATCAGAGTCGAATACACCGAATCCCGACGAAACATCTACCTCGTAAAGGGGGAGGCCCACTTCACGGTGTCGCACAACAAGAACCGGCCCTTTACCGTTCACGCCAAACAACACTCAATAACAGCTGTCGGCACTGCATTCAACGTACAACTGCATAGCGACAAGCAAGGCGTAGAAGTTTTGGTGACCGAGGGTAAGGTAACACTGGACAACCCACCCCCCGCTATCGACGCCTCCAGCCAACCGAACAAAACCACCCGCGAACCAGCCCAACTCTTAGTTGCCGGGGAAAAGCTAGCGCTTTCAAGTGAAACACCAGGCACGATCGAATCGATAGAAAGTTCTGCAGTAGATAACCAACTAGCCTGGCAAAGAGGATTCCTTATCTTTGACGGCGAACCACTAAAGCAAGTCATGCAAGAGGTTGGCCGCTATACCGACCTTCGCTTTGAGGTTGACCAAGAAATAGAAGGGGTACAAATAGCCGGATACTTCAAGACAGATGATGTCGACGCTCTACTACACTCCCTTGAGGAGAACTTCGACATTAAATCAAAGCGCGCAAACAAAGATGTAAAGCTTATAAAACCCACACACTAAAAGCTAAGCCCCGAGAACTCCAAGCTAAACACCGTCGAAAGTAGGCAGCTTGCCCTCAAGCCTCAACTTTTTAATTAAATAACAATAATGTGGATACTATTTTGCAATCTCGATGGCGGAAATTTTCACCCCAGCTGTTTATGTCTTACGAAGCTAACGGCACTCTGACCGGGAAGCGCGCTACCAAGCGATACTTCATTGTATTTAGCACTCTATTGCTGCTCTGCCTTACAACAACAAGCCAGGCCAACGATTACAGCAACAGACGGCAGTTCGACATTTCCAGCCAGAGGGCCGACAAGGCGCTCACAGCTTTTGCTCAGCAGGCGAACAAAACAATTGTTTTCTCGTTTTCCACCGCCAAGCAACATCAGGCAAACACTCTTCTAGGCACGCACAGCATAGAACGAGGCCTGACACTCCTCCTCAAAGGCAGTGGCTTAATCGCAACCGTCGGCCCAACCGGACAGCTTAGTATCCACATACAAAGCACTTTGGAGAGCGACAACAAAATGATAAACAATAAAAATTTACTAACCGGCGCTATTGCAGCCGTCATCGCCACAACCTCGATAGGCACCATTGCACAACAGGAAGAAGAAGCCGCCCTTGAAGAGGTCACCGTCTTAGGTAGCCGCCAGGCCGGGCGGTCAGCTGGCGACATGCCCGTCCCCGTGGACACCCTAAGCGCTGAAACACTATCAAACAGCGGACAGACAGAGGTTGGACGGATGCTGCAGTCACTCGCGCCATCTTTCAATTTCCCCAGCTCATCCATCTCTGACGGCACCGACGCACTGCGCCCAGCCACATTACGAGGCCTTGGGCCGGACCAAACACTAGTCCTAGTGAACGGCAAGCGCCGCCACCAAGCCGGGCTCATTCATATCAACACCTCTGTCGGCCGAGGCACTGCCGGTGTAGACATGAACGCCATCCCCGCAGCCTCAATCAAACGAATTGAAGTGCTGCGAGACGGTGCCGCAGCTCAATACGGTTCCGACGCTATTGCCGGCGTTATTAACATCGTTTTAAAAGACGACGACGAAGCTGGCCACATTGATATTTCCAACGGTGAATTTTCCGAGGGTGATGGCAACACAAAAAACATCAACTTCTCTAAGGGCTTCGCCCTCGGCGACAACGGCTACATCAATATCTCTGGTAACTTTAGAGACCGCGACAGCACCAACCGCGCCGGCCTTCACGGCTCATGCCAGTTCGGCGGCTGCGCTGACACCGACGGCAATGGCATAGTCGAAGCTGGTGACCCGCGGGAAATTACCGCAAACCGAAACACCTTCCGCATCGGCGACGCCGAATCGGAGCAAACAGCATTAACACTCAACGCTGGCGTTGACGTCGGTGCAGGCGAGCTATACGGCTTTGTTAGCTACTCCAGCCGAGAGAACCAATCCGCAGCTTTCTTCCGCCATAACGCCAACAATGGCGGTAACGCCCCACTACAAGACGGCGATGCAACAATACCGGATGGTTTCCTACCTAAGATCAACACCGAAATCGAAGATCTATCGTTCAATCTAGGCTATCGCATAGAACTCGATAGCGGAGCTACCCTAGACGCCTCATACACCAAGGGCCAAAACGAAATTGACTACCGCACCAGCGACTCAATCAACTCTTCGTTCGCCAACCAACAACGCTACACCAGCGGGCAAACTGCCGCCGAAATCAGAGCCAGCGTACCGCGCTCAGCATTTGCCTACGGCCTAGAGCTTGGCCTAGAGACTTTTAACGTCGACTACACCCAATCCTTTGGCGACCTAGCTTTTGCGGCAGGAGCCGAACTTAGAAGCGATAACTACAAGGTAATTGCCGGCGAAGAATACGCCTACCGAGATTACGACACCGAGAATGGCGTCAGCTTGTTTGCCGACGATCGCAGCAGTGGCATACAAGGCTTCCCCGGAATTGGACCGCAATCTGCAGTTGATGAAGAGCGCGATGTTCGCTCAATCTATGTCGACGGCGAGTATCAAGCGACCGACGACCTCATGGTAAGTGCCGCAATGCGCTACGATGACTACGACGGCTTTGGCAATACCATAAACTACAAGCTAGCCGGCAACTTTTCGGTGAGCGACACAGTCCGTCTTCGAGCTGCTGCCAGCACCGGTTTTCGCGCACCCTCAATGCAGCAACTGTACTTTAACAATGTAAGCACTCAATTCGTGGTTGGCTCAGATGGAAATCTAGTCGCGGTTGAGCGCGGTACGTTTCGCAATGACAGCGCCCTTGCTAAGGCGATTGGCATTCCAAGCCTCAAAGAAGAAGAGTCCGTCAACTTAAGCTTTGGTATCGTCGCTGACCTTACTGACCAGCTCAACATAACAGTTGACTTCTATCGAGTTGAGATCGATGACCGTATCGTAATCAGCAAGGGCCTTGGTCTTGACTTAAACGACACGCTTGATGCCGCACTTAACAGCGCAGGCGCCGCTCAGGGCCAATTCTTCCTCAATGGCGCCGATACAGAAACTAGCGGTGTTGACATTGTCGCCACCTATGATGATATCGAAATTGCTGGCGGCAACTTAAACATCACTGCTGCTGCAAACTTTACCGAAACCGACGTCACCAGCCTCTTCACACCGAGCAACAGCGGCCTGTCAGCACTGACAACCGACCAGGTTTTCAGCTCACAAGACATATCTATCATTGAAGAATGGCAACCTCAGAGCCGAGTTAGCCTTAGCGGCTTCTATACAAGGGACAATTGGACAGCCAATCTATCGTTCAATCGATTTGGTGAGTACACCGTTGAGGATGGCGGACGCCAAACCTACGGCGCCAAGGTTATAACCGACTTACGCATCGCGTATGAATTCGATAACGGCCTGGGCTTAAACATTGGCGGCAATAACATCTTTGATGTAACGCCTGACCGAAACGAGATAGGCAACTCCCGCACCGGCAGCATTGAAGACTCCCCAGGTGGTAATGTTATTGTCGATAGCGCAGGAGTGTTTCAATATTCTCGCCGCTCAGCACCCTTTGGGTTTAACGGAGCGTACTACTACGTTGGGTTAAGCTATGACTTTTAATATTTAAACTCATAACTTAGCTTTTTAACGGCCACTTTCGAGTGGCCGTTTTTTGTTACCCCAACTCACACCAAACTTAACAGCCCGCAAGCCATTCGCTACAGCATTTCCCATGCCTTTGACACCAAAAAATTGTTGTTTACACCTTTCCTGATAATTTATACGAAATAAGTAAATTATTTGTACTATATATCTTTTAGCTTCCGTATAATTACGCGCTATTTTTTAGGATTTAGTCCTGGTTTAACGTTGAGAAACACAAATGTCTGACTTATCAAAATACAGAAACATCGGTATCTTCGCCCACGTAGACGCTGGTAAAACCACCACCACAGAGCGCATTTTGAAGCTTACTGGTAATATCCACAAAACCGGTGAAGTACACGACGGTGAGTCCACTACCGACTTTATGGAACAGGAAGCTGAGCGTGGTATTACCATCCAGTCAGCTGCCGTTACTTGCTTCTGGAAAGATCACCGCTTTAACGTCATCGATACCCCGGGCCACGTTGACTTCACCGTTGAAGTTTATCGCTCTCTTAAAGTACTAGATGGCGGCGTTGGTGTTTTCTGTGGATCAGGCGGCGTTGAGCCACAATCAGAAACCAACTGGCGCTATGCCAACGAATCTGAAGTAGCACGTATCATTTTCGTTAACAAACTAGATCGCATGGGTGCCGACTTCTATCGTGTTGTTAAGCAAACTGAAGACGTTCTGGCGGCCAACCCGCTTGTTATGGTCCTACCTATCGGTATCGAGGATGAGTTCTGCGGCGTCGTAGACCTTCTAACACGTAAAGCACACATTTGGGATGACACCGGTCTTCCTGAAAACTTCGAAATCACTGATGTTCCTGCGGACATGGTTGATAAAGTAGAAGAGTACCGTGAAAAGCTAATCGAAACTGCTGTTGAGCAAGACGATGACCTAATGGAAGCTTACATGGATGGCAATGAGCCTTCTATCGAAGACATTAAGCGCTGTATCCGTGCCGGTACTCGCACAATGGCTTTCTTCCCAACTTACTGCGGCTCTGCATTCAAGAACAAAGGTGTTCAGCTAATTCTTGACGCTGTTGTTGACTACCTACCGAGCCCGACAGAAGTTGACCCACAGCCGCTAACTGATGAAGAAGGCGAGCCTACTGGCGCAGTGGCAACTGTATCTACCGAAGAATCTTTTAAAGCCCTAGCGTTTAAAATTTCTGATGACCGTTTCGGCGCCCTGACTTTCGTTCGTATTTACTCAGGTACATTGAACAAAGGCGACACAATTCTTAACGCTGCAACAGGCAAGACTGAACGTATCGGCCGCATGTGTGAAATGCAGGCTGACGATCGCAATGAACTTTCTTCCGCACAAGCCGGTGACATCATCGCGATTGTTGGCATGAAGTCTAACGTTCAAACCGGTCACACTTTGTGCGACCCGAAAGATCCTATCATTCTTGAAGCGATGGTATTCCCTGAGCCTGTAATCTCTATCTGTGTTACTCCTAAAGATAAAGGCTCTACAGAGAAGATGGGTGTTGCGATCGGCAAAATGGTTGCGGAAGACCCAACCTTTAA
>Ga0105358_10002186_pt1 | contig 10441 bp, 8 predicted proteins | sample GOMGulsemesocosm_5_FD_83509 | JGI IMG/M metagenome (GOLD analysis project Ga0105358, IMG submission 83509) | Methane-oxidizing microbial communities from mesocosms in the Gulf of Mexico - GOM15C Gulf of Mexico | ecosystem: Environmental > Aquatic > Marine > Cold seeps | place: Gulf of Mexico...
CAAGCATCTGAAATACAAAGTATGACTTATCGTAAAGTTGACAGTGTTACATTAGCGGGTGCTAACGGTAGTATTTTATTAAACCTTAATGGTGGTAGTTCAATGGCATTAGCCGATGTAGTTGAAGTATCTCAAGGGTAATACCAGTCTCAGTAATGAAGCGGGTAAAAAAATTTTTAAGAGGATTAAGTTATGTCATTTAATATAGCACTAAGCGGATTAAACGCAGCGCAGAAAGATCTTGATGTTTCATCAAACAATATCGCCAATGTTAACACTGTAGGGTTTAAAGAATCACGTGCAGAATTTGTTGATGTATACGCGTCATCATTACTTGCCGCAGGTAAAACTAAAGTGGGTGACGGGGTATTAACTGCCGATGTTGCTCAGCAATTCTCACAAGGCAGTATACAGTTTACTAATAACGCACTTGATTTAGCGATTACGGGAAACGGTTTTTTTGCCACCGTACCAGAACTTGGCTCATTAGAACGTTCCTATACGCGTTCAGGGCAATTTAAACTTAATGCTGATAACTTTGTTGTTAACTCGCAAGGTGGACACCTGCTTGGTTTTCCAGTAAACCCTGATGGATCTTCAGCTTCTGTGAGTTTAAGTACCGCTGAACCCGTATTAATTCCCACCGCTTCAGGTGCGCCGACTAAAACCAGTGCAGTTGACGTGCGTATGAATTTACCCGCGGGAGATAGTTACATTTCTAATGCGCCAGGTAATTTTGATCCCGAAGATCCGTTGACGTTTAATAACTCAACGTCGGTAACTATTTTTGATTCATTAGGTGATAGTCATATTATGACGTACTTTTTTGTTAAAGATGATCCTACAACAAACCCAAATGAATGGATGATGTTTGCCGCTGTTGATGGCCAAGTTATTGATATTGATGGTGGTAGCCCTACAGGTGGTGATGTTTCTGGCCCGCTTTCTCCTGCGGGGGTTGCGGGTGCACGTTTAGTCTTTAATGCTTCAGGCGATTTTATTAGTCAAGTACCGCCATTAGCAAGTGGTGGTATTAAAACCGTTGCTTTCACAAACCATTTACCTAATGGTGCCGATGCTACACAAACAGTAGAAATTGATTTTAATTTAGATCCTCTGGGATCTAACCCAAATGAGCCAACGCAATTTGCTTCAAATTTTGAAGTCACAGCATTGAATCAAGATGGTTTAGCGGTAGGTCGATTAACGGGGATTGATATTGGCAGTGATGGTTTAGTACGAGCAACCTATTCAAATGGTACCTCTGAGCCATTAGCGCGTATTACCATGGTTAATTTTGCTAACGAGCAAGGTTTAACGCAAGTAGGAAGCACTAACTGGAAAGAAAGTATTGTGTCAGGTGAAGCCTTAGCAGGTGAAGGTGGTTCAGGTACTTTTGGTAGTATTAACTCATCAGCGTTAGAGCAGTCTAATGTGAATTTGACCACAGAGCTGATTGACTTAATCTCTGCGCAACGAAACTTCCAAGCTAACTCAAGAGCCCTGGAAGTAGATAATCAGCTGAACCAAACAATTTTGCAAATTAGATAAATAAATAGTCAATAGTATTTTTAGTATATAATAAGCTGCTAGTTTTAAGTGATGTTGAACACTTGACTGGCAGTTTTTTTCGTCACCTATTTCTCATATTCAACATTCCATACCCTGTCATTCGCTACTCTTCATTGGTTATTCAAATCACATAACTATTTTTCTGGTACAATCTTTATAATTCTGGCGCTATCTTTGCATTAATAAAAACATTAGAATTAATTAAAGTTGGAATTTATTATGGATAAGCTGCTTTACGTCGCGATGAGTGGTGCTAAACAGAACATGCAAGCATTATCAATAAATGCTAACAACCTTGCTAATGCTAAAACCAATGGCTTCAAAGCTGATTTAGCGCAAGCAAGAAGTATGCAAGCATTTGGTGAAGGACAGCCAACCCGTGTTTTTTCCATGACCGAACGTGCTAGCCAAAATTTTGACTCTGGGGCATTACTCACCACAGGCCGTGATCTCGATATCGCTATTGCAGGTGATGGCTGGTTTGCCGTGCAAACCCCTGGTACAGATAAAGCTGGCTCACAAGTAGGTGTTTCTGCTATTGGCGCGACGGGTGCAGGAGAAGCTTATTCACGACAAGGACATTTACAAATTACAGAAGAAGGAATGTTAGAAACGGCTAATGGTGAAATTGTTTTAGGTGAAAATGGTCCAATTATTTTGCCTTTACCCGTGTCTAACATTCAAATATCAGCTGATGGTGTCATCATGATTCAGCCAAAAGGTGCCCCAAGTTCCGTACAGGAAGAAGTTGCTCGTATTAAATTGGTTAATCCAGACGTTCGCTCGATAGAAAAGGGCACTGACGGTTTATTTAGACGTAAAGATGGTCAGGTAGAGCCTGCCGATATCAGTGTGAGAGTGGAGGTTGGAATGTTGGAGTCAAGTAATGTTAGTCCAATTAATGAAATGACAGAAATGATTGCCCTACAAAGACAATTTGAAATGCAGCTGAAAATGATGAAAACAGCGGAAGAAATAGATGCTAGCAGTGCCGCATTATTGCGTGCCTTCTAACTAAATTAATTGAGGTGATGTATGAACGCAGCATTATGGATCAGTAAAACAGGCTTAGATGCGCAAACTAAAGATATTGCGGTAATCTCTAACAACTTAGCTAACGCTAGCACGATAGGCTTTAAGAAAAGTCGTGCTGTTTTTGAAGACTTACTTTATCAAAATGTGAGTCAACCGGGTGGGCGTACTGCTGATAATAGCGAAGCGCCGTCAGGATTGATGTTAGGTGCGGGTACAAAAGTAGTGGCAACACAAAAAACTCATACGCAAGGGGATATGTTAACGACAGATAACTCCCTAGATTTGATGATTCAAGGCGAAGGTTTTTTTGAGATACTTATGCCAGATGGCACCTCAGCTTATAGTCGAAATGGTCAATTTACCATGAATGATGAAGGTAATATGGTCACTCCAGGCGCGGGCTATTTATTACAACCGCAAGTGACTATTCCTGAAGATGCCTTAAGTGTTGTTATTTCGCAAGACGGCGAAGTATCAATAACGCTACAAGGGCAAGCTGAGCCTGCTGTTATTGGTCAGATCAATACGATTAATTTCGTTAACCCAACAGGTCTTCAGCCCATCGGGCAAAATTTATATACAGAAACCGCCGTCAGTGGTGCGCCCCAAGAGGGTGTGCCCGGGCTAGAAGGTTTTGGCATGATCGTGCAAGGGGCGTTAGAAACCTCAAATGTAAACACGACAGAAGAGTTAGTTAATTTAATTGAATCACAACGCGTTTATGAAATGAACTCTAAAGTGATTTCAGCGGTAGATGAAATGCTTAGTTATATCAATCAGCAGTTATAGTGCTGTAGTTTAACTAGTTTTGGTAGTTTGGAGTTAGCGATGAAAAGTAAATTATTTTGTGTCTTGGTGGTCATGCTTATTAGCCAAATAAGTGCTTGTAGTAATACAGTAGAACTAATAAAAGCGCTGCCTAACGATCCTGATTTTGCACCTATATTACCGGAAGCGGAAGAAGATGCCATTATCCCAACCGGTTCGCTGTTTAAAGAAAACTACGTGAATAATATTTACTCCGATTCTAAGGCTCATCGTATAGGTGACATTATTTCGGTTATTTTAAGTGAAAGAACTCAAGCAAAGAAAAATGCCAAAACTGAATTGGCTAAAGGAAGTAATACCTCCTTAGATCCTGTTATTGGCTTAGGTGGCTCACCGGTGACTGTTAACGGCCAATCCTTGCAGTTTGGTATTAATCAAAATTCTAAATTTAAAGGAGACTCGAAAGCCGATCAAGGTAATAGCTTAAGTGGTGATATTTCGGTTCATGTATTGCGAGTTTTACCAAATGGCAATTTAATGATCCGCGGTGAAAAATGGATAACCTTGAATAATGGTGATGAATATATTCGTTTAACAGGGGTTATTCGCGCGAAAGATATAAATTCGAATAATACTATTTTATCAACAAAAATAGCTAACGCTAGAATTCAATATGCGGGTACAGGTTCTTTTGCCGATGTAAATGAGCAAGGCTGGTTAACGAAGTTTTTCAACAGTTCTTGGTGGCCTCTTTAAGGGTATTGTTAAGGTGTGTTTAAACGTGTATTTTAAGGAATGTTTTAAAGGTGTTTTTTAAAGTTAAAGGTAATAATATGAAAGCAGTAATAAATATAGTACTCATTCTTACAGGCTTAGCGTTAGCTTTTAACAGTCAGGCTCAACGAATTAAAGATGCTGTTGATGTTGCCGGTGTTCGTTCTAACCAATTAATTGGTTATGGCTTAGTGGTTGGTTTACCAGGAACGGGTGAGCAAAGCCCATTTACGGAACAAAGCTTTAAAACCATGCTAAGTAATTTTGGTATAACCATGCCCGCAAATCTCAAACCTAAAATTAAAAATGTTGCGGCGGTTGCTGTTCATGCAGAGCTTGTTGCTTTTAAAAAGGTGGGGCAGAGAATTGATATCACGGTTTCTAGTATGGGTAGTGCGCAAAGCTTACGTGGCGGTACGTTACTGCAAACTATGCTGGTTGGTCTTGATGGAAAAACTTATGCGGTGGCCCAAGGGAGTTTAGTGGTCAGTGGCTTGGGAGCAGAAGGTCTTGATGGTTCAAAAGTTATTGTTAACACGCCAACGGTTGGCCGTATCTCAAATGGTGCAACGGTTGAGCGTGAGGTTAAATCGCCGTTCGGATTAGGTGATTATATAACCTTTAATTTACATAGAATTGATTTTACCACAGCGAAAAACCTAGCAGACACTATTAACGAATTGATTCCAGGCGTGGCTAGAGCGCTAGATGGTGCCTCAGTACAGGTGAATGCCCCTCGTGATATTAATGATCGTGTTAGCTTTCTTTCTGTTTTAGAAAACCTAGAATTTGAACCAGCCAAAGGTTCAGCCAAAATAATAGTAAACTCACGTACAGGCACTATCGTAATTGGCTCTGAGGTACGCTTGTTAGCGGCTGCTATTACCCATGGTGGTATTACAGTAACGATAAATGAAGTACAAGAGGTAACACAACCTAACGCTTTTGCTGAAGGGAAAACAGTAGTTACCAATGAATCATCGGTTAATGTTAGCCAATATGATGCGCGTATGTTCATGTTTAAACCTGGGGTTACGTTAGAGACCTTAGTTAGAGCAATTAATGGGGTTGGTGCGGGGCCTGGCGATGTTATGGCCATTTTAGAAGCCCTAGATCAAGCCGGAGCTATTCGTGGTGAGATTATTGTTATTTAACGTGCCTATTCACTTAGCTCAGTAAAAACATCTTGTACCTGCTGTAAGGGGGGAATTTATTACCCTTTATTACCCTTTGTTGGACTATCACTCAACATAAAGCAGATATTTTAAATTTAATTTTTTTCCCAAACTATTCCAAGATGCGAGTTTTAGGGTATCAGAGCGAATCTTGATCAAAACGTATCTATGTAGAGTAACATAATGGCTGATAACTTAATTAACACTAGTAACTTAGACCAATCCCGTAATTCTTTAGAGTTAAAAGGCTTGAATGCTATTCGTCAGCAATCAAAATCAACGGATAGTGAAAGCAAAAAAGCGGCTTTGCAAGAAGCAGCCCAACAGTTTGAAGCTATTTTTATGAAAATGTTGCTAAAAAGCATGCGTAAAGCGCAAGATGTTTTAGAGTCTGACAGCCCTTTTAACTCTGAGTCAACCAAGTTTTATCGCGACATGCATGATCAACAAATGGCGGTTGAATTATCGTCAAATGGTAGCTTAGGTTTGTCTGAACTTATTGTTAGGCAATTAGGCGGGGATGATAATTTTACCCCAAGTAGCGTATTGCGTAATGACGGTAATCTTGACCAAATTAAGAAAGCTGTTAAACAGGCGAAATTACAAAGTAAAATCAATAATGACCGTGATTTAAGTACTTTTAATCTCTTATCACCTTCAGTCCAGCCAGCAAAATTTCAAGGTGATAATAGCATTAATAATACAAATATCACAAAAACACCCTTATCAACAGGTGAAGTTAGTCAAACAAAAACAAGCGTCAATTTTTCCACACCAAGCTTTAGCGAACCCAAAGATTTTGTTAGTGCGCTGATTGAACCTGCAAAATTAGTACAAGAAAAAATAGGCGTGCCATTTCAAGTGATAATTGCCCAGGCGGCGCTAGAAACGGGTTGGGGACAAAAAATAATTAAAGATGAAAATGGCAGTAGCTCAAATAACTTATTTAACATCAAAGCTGATAAACGTTGGGCTGGAGCAAAGGTTCAAAAAGAATCATTAGAGTTTGAACAAGGCGCTATGGTGAAAAAATCATCTCCCTTTAGGGCGTATGACTCATTGAAAGAAAGTTTTAATGATTATGTTAATTTTCTCACTGACAATGACCGATATCAAGACGCATTACAAAATACCAGTAATGTGGAACACTTTGTGCAAGGTCTACAGAAAGCAGGCTATGCGACAGACCCTCAATATGCCAATAAAATCATGGCAACTCTGCGTACAGTTTCTAAGTTAATTATAAAACAAATGTAGGTCGTAGCATGCTGCGACAAATGTCGAGGCAATTATTATGACAGTGAGTTTATACCAAACCGGCGTGAGTGGCTTATTAGCTGCACAACAACAGTTGGCAACTACGGGTCATAATATTACTAATGTCAATACTGAAGGGTATACCCGTCAGCGAGCAGAACAGAACGCTACTATTGGCCAAGTTAGCGGTTCAAACTACACTGGCACAGGCACCTATGTTCAAGATATCAGCCGAATCTACGATAAGTTTTCTTATAAAGAACAGTTAATCAACCAAAGTAATTTAGGTAATGCTGATTCTTTACGTACTAGCTTAACTCAACTTGATCAAGTTATGAGTGTATCAGGTAATGCGGTGGCCAGTTCATTAGAGCAATTCTATCAATCCTTAAATGGCGTTGCCGATAATCCCAATGACTCAGGTTTACGTAGCATAGTATTAAATCAAGCTAAGTCGTTAAGTAATGGCTTTAATGAACTAACTAATAATTTTGATCTAATGGGTAAGTCCGTTAATGGCGAGATAGAGCAAGTTGCCAATAAAATTTCTGAAATTTCTTTTGAGCTAGCAAAAATTAATGAAAATATTTTACATACTCAAGGCTTTACTCAAACAGGACAACCTAATGACCTGCTTGATAAGCGCGATCAACTCGTCAGTGAGTTAGGCGGATACACTCGCGTCAACACTATTGTTGATCAAAATGGTGTTATGACGGTAATGATTGGCCAAGGAACAACACTGGTTGCCGGTATTACCTCATTAACCATTGCAGTGCAAGCAGGTGACCCTGACGCGTTACAAACTCAATTACGTTTAGTTGGCACTAATAGCTCAGTAGGAATTGATGGGTCTAAACTCGGTGGTTCATTAGGTGCAAATATTGAGTTCAGAGATGAACATCTAGCAAAAACCCGCAGTGAAATAGATCGCTTAGCGATGGCTATATCATCAACCTTAAATGAAAGCCAAGCCAGTGGGTTAGACCTGAATGCTTTACAAGGCGCCAATATTTTCACGGATATAAATTCTACCCAACTACAACAAGGTCGTGTTTTAGCTCATTCATTAAATACCGGTACTACAAAGGCTGAAATTGCTATTAATGACGTATCTTTACTACCAACAGATGATTTTGAAGTACGCTTTGATGGGCCTAACTTTACGTTGTATAACTTAACGTCAGGTGTGAGTTCAGATTTAGGTCTTCCTGGTTCAGGCACTCCGGCGGGTACGCATACATCATCACCCGATTATGGTTTTTCGTTTATTGAAACAGGTACTCCGGCTCTAGGCGATACCTTCACTATTGTACCAACAAAAAATAGTGCAGCATTAATGCAAGCTACTTTAACTCACGGCGATGCTATAGCCGCTAGTAGCGCAATAGGTGTTACACCATCAACACATAATGTCAGTGACGGCAAGGTAATCATTAGCGGTGTAAGTGATCCGGTAGCGGCTAGAAACTACACTAATGTCACTAATAGTGGCTTAACAGTCGATGTTTATGAGAGTGCAGCAAATACGTTTACTTATCGAGTATACAATTCAGCAACACCACCGCCAGCTGCAACAATTGCTACGGGTAGTTATCCTGCGGGGGGAGGGGTAGTGGTCGATTTACCACCAGGTACACCTGCATTTCAAATTGAGATTAAAGGAGATCTTGTTGGTTCGGGTACTGATGCAAGAGAAGCATTTACTATCGGAGATGCTTTTGGCAAGGGTAATAGCGCTAATGCGGTTGGAATGGCCAAAACCCAAGAACAAGGTGTAACTAACGGCAACAAAGAAACTTTTAGTCAAAGTATAGGTATAAGTACTTCAAAAGTAGGCTCAAAAGCCAGTAATGCTGAACTAGTTGCTGACACAGCTCAGGCATTGTTTACCCAAGCATTTAATCGTAATCAAGCCACGTCAGGGGTTAATCTTGATGAGGAAGCGGCAAATTTATTGAAATTTCAACAAGCCTATCAAGCGGCTTCGCAAGTTATTTCCACCGCCAATACTATTTTTGACACAATTTTAGCCGCGCTTAGATAAGGAGTAAGTCATGCGAGTCTCAACAGCCCAATTTTATCAGCAAAGCGCATTACAAATGAGTAGTAAAACCTCTGATGTTAATGAACAAATGGCTTACTTAACTAGTGGTAAGCGAGTACTTACCGCAAAGGATGATGCCGTTCAATATAGCACTTTAGTGGGTTATAAAGAAGGTTTAGCTAATATTGATAAATACCAACGCAATATCACTCAGGCTGAAAGTCATAATAGCCTGCAAGAAATAGTATTTGCAGAATCAGAAAATCTTTTAGATCAAATTAAGCTAGACATGCTACTAGCAAACAACGGGAGAATGTCTACTGAAGACTTGCAATCCCTAGCGACACAGACAAGAAATAATTTTAATCAACTCCTTGATATAGCTAATAGTCAAAATGCCAACGGAGATTATATTTTTTCTGGCTTTCAAGCGGAGCAAAAACCTTTTAGTCAACAAGTTGACGGCTCGGTTAACTATAGTGGCGATACAGGTGTTAGGGAGTTACAAGTTGCAAAAAACATTAACATTGCCACTAACCAAACAGGCGATGCAGCCTTTTTAAAAGTGGCTAATGCTATCGGCGACTTTAAGGCTAGCTATACAGCTAATACCTCAGGTGTAGCGGTTGAAAGTGCAAACATTGCCAACAGAGGGACATATAATACTAGTCCACTTCCACATGATTATACGTTTACTTTTGATGCCGTTACTAATGATTTAACTGTGACAGGCAGTGCCGGAGTTGTTTTTCCTGCTGCTCCTTATGCCGCTGGCGACACCATCTCTTTTGACGGCATAGAAGTAACGCTAAGTGGCAATCCTTTGCCGGGTGATAGTTTTACTATTAGTGAGCAAGAGGAAGTTAGCATCTTTGAAACCATTAATAATGCGATTGCTTGGATGGATAAAGGCTCTATATCGACAGGTCAAGAACAATATCAGGTAGATTACAATAGTATTCTCAATCAACTTAATTCGGCTATGACTCATATAACCTCAAGACGAGTAGATTCAGGTGTTCGTCTGCAAATGCTTGAAAGCCAGAAGAGTAGGCATTTAGATTCAGAGTTAAACATCACTAGTAGTAAGTCAGTTATCGAAGACTTAGATTTTGCTAAAGCGATTTCTGAATTTGAACAATCAAAATTAGCACTCCAAGCATCACAACAAGCATTTAGTAAGGTGCAAGGGTTAACATTATTTAATTATATCTAAAGAGGTAGTCTGTGTTGGCAAGCATATTGCTTATTAATAGATAAGATCGGCATTTGTTTGGCGACCAGAGAAAACAAGACAAAAAAACAGAAAAGTAAAAGAGGTCTTAGTTAGCGGGCTTCTAAAACATAAAGTAAATTTAAATAATTTAGGAGCGCTATTATGGCCTTATCAGTTAATACCAATATATCATCATTGAATGCTCAACGTAATTTAACCAAATCAGGTGAGGGACTTGCTACCTCAATGCAACGTTTATCATCGGGTATGCGTATTAATAGCGCCAAAGATGATGCGGCTGGCTTGCAAATATCTAACCGTCTAACCTCGCAAATTAATGGCTTAGGTGTTGCCCAACGTAATGCTAACGATGGTATTTCGATGGCGCAAACGGCAGAAGGCGCGATGCAAGAATCTACCAACATCTTACAGCGTATGCGCGAGCTATCATTGCAATCGGCTAACGGTTCAAATTCAGCGGAAGACCGCGGTGCGCTGCAAAAAGAAGTATCAGCATTACAAACAGAATTAACCCGTATTGCCGAAACAACTTCGTTTGGTGGCACGAACTTGCTTGATGGTAGCTTTGGCACTAAA
>Ga0105358_10002187_pt1 | contig 10441 bp, 7 predicted proteins | sample GOMGulsemesocosm_5_FD_83509 | JGI IMG/M metagenome (GOLD analysis project Ga0105358, IMG submission 83509) | Methane-oxidizing microbial communities from mesocosms in the Gulf of Mexico - GOM15C Gulf of Mexico | ecosystem: Environmental > Aquatic > Marine > Cold seeps | place: Gulf of Mexico...
ACAAGATGAAATACCAGAGGATTTCAATTTTGAAGACCTTTTTGATTTAGAGGCAAAAGCTTCTGTACAGGCTCCAGAAATAGAGGAACAGGTTCAGCCTGAAAAGGAAATAAATACAGTTGACCACGTCAATGTCGAAACTGCTCAATCTATTACTTCTCCACAAGCAACTTCTCGTGTACCTGATATACAACTTAAAAAAAATGAAAGTAAGCAATTGGTAGAAGCTTTTTTCAGTGGTGCCAGAATTGATTCTAATCAAGTATCCTGTGATAACGTTGAAGATCAACTTTCACGTATTGGTGCAATGTTTAGGCAGTTTGTTGAAAGCACGGTTAGAGTACTTAGAAGTCGTGCCGAGTTTAAGAGTTTATTTAGAGTGAGTGTCACGACGATTAAAATAGCAGATAATAATCCACTAAAATTTGCTGTTACAACAGATGAAGCTTTAAAGCAGTTGGTCAATGATGGACAAGGTGGATTCAAGAAATCGGTTGAGTCAATTGATGAAGGGTTTAATGATCTCTTAAACCATCAATTAGCAATGCAAGCAGGAATTCAAGCATCATTAGCGGATGTTTTAAAGCAGTTTGATCCAGAGTTAATAGAGCAGCAATACAGTGAAGGTCTTTTTTTACAAAAAAAAGCAAAATGTTGGGAGCAATATCAAAAAGTTTATGCACAATTATCTGAATCAGTTGTAGACGATTTTTATGGTGATGCTTTTGCACAAGCCTATGAAGAGCAGATGAAGCGGTTAAAAAATTAAAAAATATTCATGGCTATGAACTTACCACAGGTTAAACAGTGGATTAAATAAATATATTTTACTTTGGAAGTGAGGCTTCAGCCTCGCATAAGCTAGACGAGGCTGAAACCTCACTTCCAATAATCAACCTGTGGTTTGTTAATAACCATGAAAATATTTAGTAATAATGGAGGGTTTTTCATGGAATTGCATTTTTATCCAGGCATACATTTATTAGTAGTTATTGAAGTTGATCCAATTAAGTTAAAGAAACACTCTATTAGCCGGTATGAAGCCTGGGGAGGCCCTTCTACTATAGGTAGTGATACGCGAATGCCAGAAGAACCAACTTGGAGTGGAAAGTATGTAATTGATAAAGCACATGCTTATAGGACTCCTACGTGGCAAATGTCGAGAATTAAATGGGGAACCCCATTAAGAGATATGCCAAAAAAGAATGATGTCTGGTACCAATTAAAAAGTGGCAGTTGGGGCTCTATTGCAAAAGACCATAAAATTTGAAGACTTCAAATCATTAAATTTAATAAAGATTTGTATGGTGTAAGGTTAGTTCCTCCAAAGTGGGTATTTAATGATTTCGGACCAATTGCTATTAGATGGTTTAAAGACCTTAATGGGAATCAAATCCTTGATAACAAAGAAACACTTTCTGGCCAAATGTTTCATACAACTCCTCTTAATGAAGCACAGCACAAACAAGGACTGTTAATTAAACTGACAGCATCTCATGGATGTATTCATCTTAAACCTCTTGATAGAGATAATCTTTTAAGATCTGGTGCTTTTAACTCTGGAATGCTGTTTGTAATACATAAATATGATGAAACCTATAAATAAAACCTTTGTAATATTGTTATTACTTTTTCATGCATCTAATGTTTTTGCAAAAAATATTTTAGAGTGGAAGTATGATGGAAGTATTAGTAATGGTTCTATAGAGGTTAAAACAAAGTTAGATAATACGTATTATGCCTATACGGTTTTAGATGGAATTTATTTGGCTGGATTTGTGATTGATAAGAATGGTGAAAATCATCCTTATATTGTTTATGTAAATAATGAACTTTCAAATATGATTCATTGGGCTCAAAACAACTCAGTTGAGCAAGTTTTTAGTTTAAATGATGAGGTTTTTTTTCTTGATGAAGAGGGGAATATTAAAGTTAATAAAAATAGTGAGTGGGTTAAAAGTGCACTACATTTATTACCGAAATCTGTAATTGTTCATAACGATGGATATTTAATTGCATGTATCCCGGCTCCTATAGCAAAATCAAATGTAGATAATGGGGGGTGTTATTCGCCAGAGAAAGGTTGGTTTGTTAAGCTAAGTTGGAGAGAAATAAAGCCTCAAGTATGTGGTTCATATTTGATAGCTATTGAAGACTTTTCTATGGATATACAAGGTTACAAAATTAATGTTGATACAGGAAAGGTTGAAAGTAAAATAAAATTAAATACTCTTCCTATTTCAAATCTTTGCAATGTTTTTAAAAATAGTTCACAGTGACTATTAGTTATAATATACAGGATAGGAAGGGAGTCTGAGTATATAAATAGTATTCAATATATTAATAATTTTCTTAAATAATGAATAAGTTTTTAATTAAACTTAGTTTGCAGGTGATATTTATGTTATCCATTATATCTAATGCTTTTGGTTTTAGTCATAGATCTGAAGATATTCAGTTAATGCCTCGTAAAATTGATTTTTCAGGAGGGACTATTTTCTTTTCTATTCCTGAAAGTTTTAGCAAAGATATGCCTGAGTCTGTAAGCTTTTCTGAAAAAGAGGTATTTGAAGATAACAGTAATATTACTTTAATTCAGCGCTGGTGGGATTTTGAGAGTGAGGCATTTTTTTCGAAAAATGATGGCTCAATTATGATGACTGTATTTGTAGAGCAAGTACCATTAAATTCAAAATATAATATTTTAGATCCTTTGGAGTTTATCGCCACAATAATGAGTAATTATAGTGGCGAAATTCAACAAGAAAAGCTACAAAATAATAAGATAGGCGAGCATACTTATTATCCAGATTTTTATGAAGCGTATTCTATTAAAAAGTTTAATTCACAACAGTGGTTAAGTTACCCTGTCGAAAGGCATTTAACTAATCAATTAGATCTACATTTTGCGAGGCCTATAAGTTCACAACATTATATTGTAGTTGCGTTTTCAAATGCCCCAACTGCTAAATTATCAACTAGAGAATTTATAGTTAAGTATGGGCTAAGCCATATGGACAGTATTATGGATACTTTCAGTTTTCAGTTTTCTAATAAAAATAATTTACCAGTAGTATTTAGTAAACCCATTGATTTACCAAGTCTTATAAACGAAAAGTTTTATTTAGAAAAATAACAAAAAATTAACTAAGGTGTTATGGCAGAGAATAATAGAGTTATTTGGTCAGAAGGGATGTTTTTAAGGCCTCAACATTTTCAACAACATGACCGATATTTAGAATCATTGGTTATTGGTCACGCGAGTGGAATGCAGGCTTATCACTGGGGATTGTGCAAGCTGAGAGTTGATACACGGTTATTGGCTATGGGACAGTTTGCTTTGGCAGAATGTAGTGGAGTGTTTCAAGATGGAGTTCCCTTTGATTTACCTGAACAAGGTGTGTTGCCAGCTCCAATTGAAATTCCTGATGAAATGCAGGACTGTATTGTGTATCTATCTTTGCCTGCACGCTTAGAAGGTTCAATAGAGATTGATAGTAATGAAAAGCCTAATAACCTTGCAAGGTATCATGCTGTCGAAGCTGAGGTTAAAGACCATAATACTAATTCAAATGAGGTTTCACCTGTTACCGTGGGGCATTTACAGACTCGGTTAATGCTAGAGCCACAGGAGCGAGCTGGATATATTTGTATTGGTGTGGCGCGTATTGTTGAATTTAGAAGTGATAAAAATATATTGCTCGATGAAGAATACCTTCCTCCATTGATTAATTGTCTGGCTATGCCACAGATAAAAAACTATATAAAAGAAATATCGGGGTTATTACATACAAGAGGCGAGGCATTGGCGGGGCGTGTTTCAGAGTCGGGACGAGGTGGAACAGCTGAAATATCTGATTTTTTATTATTACAGGTGGTTAATAGATTAGAGCCACTTTTTGAACACTTACAGTTTTTACCGAGTCTACATCCAACAGATTTGTATCAAACTGTAATACAAGCTGCGGGAGAGTTATCTACTTTTACCAAGCAAAATAAACGCCCTGTTAGTTTGCCAGAATATAAACATGATGATTTACAAGGGACGTTTTCGTATGTAATGGAAGAAATTCGAGATTGTTTAAGTATGGTGTTGGAACAGAATGCTATTCCACTACCTTTAACACCTCCAAAATATGGTACGCGAGCGGCAAAAATTCCTGATCCTAATTTATTAAAAGATGCTTTTTTTGTACTGGCTGTTAATGCTCAAGTTTCATCTGAACAAATTCGAAGCAGTTTTCCTGGACAGGTTAAAATTGGTCCAGTTGAGCAAATACAACAATTAGTAAGATCTGCATTACCAGGAATTACGGTTAATTCATTATCCGTCGCACCTAGACAAATTCCTTATCATGCTGGGTTTTCGTATTTTGAGTTAAATAAGCAAGGTGACTTGTGGCAACAGATGCATAAATCTGGTGGTTTTGCTATACATATAGCAGGTAATTTTCCTGGTTTGGAAATAGAATTTTGGGCAATTAAGAACGGGTGATAATGTGAGTCAAGACGACCCTTTTGGTAATTATTTAGATGAAGACAAAACAGTATTAAAGCCTTCGCCTGGACGACGAAATCAGCATGCTGGTAAGGTGCCATCAAGTGCAGAAGTACCTAGACCTCAAGTTGATACGGTGGCTTCTCAGCTTGAAGCTGCTCTATTAGGGACTCAGCAACTAAACTTACACTCAGATAAAAATATTTTAGTTGGCTGTGCTTTGCCTTTGTTATCTCTTGTTACCCAATTACGGAATACAGCTTCCCATGGCTCGGTTTCTGAACTGAGAATTGCTGTTATCAATGAAATTAAAACTTTTGATATTAAAGCAAGACAAGCAGGTTGCCCTGCCGAACAAGTACAGACAGCTCGATATGCATTGTGTGTATTAATAGATGAAGTAGTACTTAATACTCCATGGGGGTGTAATAGTATTTGGAATACACAGGGTATGCTAATTACTTTTCATAAAGAAGCTTGGGGGGGCGAAAAGTTCTTTCAGGTTTTAAATAACATTATGCCTCAACCAGGCACTTATTTAGACTTACTTGAGCTTTTTTATTACTGTCTAAGCTTAGGCTTTGAGGGTAAATATAAAGTAGAGGAACAGGGCCAAAATAAATTATATGATGTGAGGGAAAACCTTTATCAAGTGATTGAACGGCATAAAGGTGACTATGAGCAAGACCTTTCTATTCACTGGCGAGGAATTACTGATCATCGTAATGTTCTTTCTCGGTATATTCCATTATGGGTTATTGCCGCTATAGTATCTGCTGTTTTAGCTGCAATATTTATGACTTTCTTCTTCTTTATTAATCAGCAGGCAGGTCCTGATATTGGAGAGCAGTATAAAATTAAGGACGCTTTAAATGTTAAGGCCGAGCCTGTAAAAAACATTCCTAAATTAATAGCTGCACCTATTATTCCTATTCCTTTGGTTATAGATGAAGTAAGGGGTTTTTTAGTAGAAGAAATAGCCCAGAAAAAAGTTGAAGTAATAGAAGAGAATGGGGTATCTACTATTCGCATTATAACGAAAAACTTCTTTGCTTCAGGGCAAGACAAAATACAAAAGCAGCACCTCCCACTAATGGAAAAAATAAGCCAGGCTTTGGAGATTGTTGATAATACTATTACAGTGGTTGGACATACAGATAATATACCTATTTTTACAGTTAGGTTTCCTTCTAACTGGGTTTTGTCACAAGCTAGAGCTCAAGCCGTATCAAATATACTGCTTAAAAATGAACATCATAAAAATAAAGTGACAGCAGAAGGCAGAGCCGATACTCAAAGTATAGTAGCAAATGACACAGCTAAACACAGAGCAATGAATCGCCGAGTAGAAATTAATTTTTAAGGATAAAATGTGAATAAAATAATTAACTTCTTTAAAAATAAATGGGTAATTCAGTTCTTAGGAATTGCTGCTTTGTGTTTACTTATCTGGTTTTTTGCACCGTTGATTTCAATAGCGGATAAAGCTATTTTAGAATCAGTGATGGCAAGAGTTATTACCATTTTTACAATTGTTTTAATCTGGGTTGCTAATGCTTTAAGGATTCAACTAAAGTCTGCTAAAGCTAACAACGAGATGGTTGATGATTTGGTTGGGGCAGAAAATAATGAACAAAATGAGCTAGACGATTCTGCAGATCATGAGGTTGATGAATTAAAAAGCAATTTTGATTCAGCAATAGAAACATTAAAGAAAACTAACAGTAAAACTAAACAGGGTAAACATTATCTATACGACTTACCTTGGTACATCATTATTGGCCCTCCTGGTTCAGGAAAAACTACGGCATTAATAAATTCAGGATTAGAGTTCCCCTTAGCTGATCGTTTTGGTAAGCAAGGCGTACAAGGTGTGGGAGGGACTCGCAATTGTGATTGGTGGTTTACTGATCAAGCCGTTATGTTAGATACGGCTGGGCGATATACAACACAAGATAGTCATGAGTTTGTTGATAAAGCTGCTTGGCTTGGTTTTTTAGATTTATTAAAAAAACATCGACCAAGAAGACCGTTAAATGGTGTTTTGATTACCATGAGTTTATCGGATTTATTACGCTTAACAGAGGAAGAAAGAAGTCTTCATGCCAAGGCTATTAGGCTGAGAATAGAAGAGCTAACTGAACGAATGGGGATTCGTATTCCTATTTATATGATGTTTACTAAAGCAGATTTAATTGCTGGTTTTACAGACTTTTTTGCAGACTTTGGTAAAGAAGAGCGGCGTCAAGTGTGGGGGGTAACGTTTACTGAGCAGCAAGATGATACGGTTGATAATATTGCCACCATTAATAAAGACTATGATCTGCTCTTAGCAAGACTAAATCAAAGTGTTAATGAACGAATGCAACAAGAGCGTGATTTAATTAGACGCAATCAGATATTTGGCTTCCCTCAACGTATTTCCATGTTGAAGGATCCTGTTATTCGATTTTTGGAAGAATGTTTTGGAGCAAACCGTTACCAAAGTGCTCCCTTATTACGAGGGGTTTATTTCACTAGTGGAACTCAGGAAGGAACTCCTATTGATAGATTAATGGGGGTGTTAGCTAATACTTTTAAACTAGATCGCTTGGTTTCACCATTATTCAGTGGAAAAGGAAAAAGTTATTTTCTTACTCGGCTACTTAAAGATGTTATTTTTGCTGAATCAGATTTAGTTGGTTTGAATCATAAGATGGAAAAAAGACGTTCAATATTACAGCAAGCCTTTTATGCCTCAGCTTTGATAATTACAATCGTTTGCTCTGGCCTATGGCTTAATAGTTATTGGAATAATCAACAACTACTAAATCAATATTCTGAAAAAACAACTGCATATAATAAGTTAGCCCAGCAGGAGCGTAATAGTCCTACAGATTTTCTTGATTTATTAGCAAAAATGAATGCATTAAGGGCTATAGGTAATGTATATGCTGAAGATGATATCTCTTGGTTTAATCGCTTTGGGCTTTATCAGGGTGATAAATTAAAAGTTTTAGCAACAAATAATTACCAGAAACAGTTGAAAAATCATTTTTTACCAATGATTAAAAAAAGACTGGAATTGCGAATGGTGGGAGAAGAATCTAATAATGTAGAGATTCTTTATCAATTATTACGAGTTTATCTTATGCTAGGAGATATTGATAAACTTGATAATAATGTAGTTCACTCCTGGGTTAAAGTTGATTGGGGAACAAGCTTTCCTGCTAATATTCAGCAACAACTGATTCAGCATCTTGATGCATTATTAAAACTTGATCTTCCTAAGCAACAATTGGATGAAGTCTTAATAAGTGAAGTGCGCAATATTTTGACTCAAATCCCTGTTGCCCAACAAGTTTATATACGTATTAAGGCTGAAGCTTTGCAAAATCATAATGACGACTTGATTCTTAGTCGTGAATTAGGTGCTTCAGGGAACATTGTGTTTACCACTGAAAATGATTCATTAGAGACGGTTGTTATTCCTGGTTTATACACCTATAAAGGTTTTCATCAGGTTTTTTTAGATGAAAGTAAAGACTTAGCCAAGCAAACTATTGAACAGCGCTGGGTTTTAGGTAGTGATAGTTTTTCAGGTGGGCAAGATATAGAGAAATTAGAAGGCAAGCTGTTTCATTATTATTATGCTGAATATATTAAACGTTGGGATGATATGTTGGCAAATGTCAAAATTAGAAGGCCCGCTAATATACATCAAGCTGTTGAAATTCTTGAAATAGTATCGGGATATGACTCACCTCTTCGGCGTTTATTAGAAATTGTGGAAAGGGAGACATCGTTAACTAGAGTGGCTGTTGTTAATAAATCGAATGCACTTGATAAACTAAAGGAAGGCTCTGAATCTATTCATGTAAGTTCAAGAATGGCGCGCTTATTAAAGACAGCTAAAAGTGTAGGGGGTGAGTCTTTGGGAGTGGACAAGACAGGAAAAGATGTTGAACAGCATTTTTCGCGATTAAATGAGCAAGTTCAGAAAAGTGGTACAGGTGGAGCACCTATTGATCAAATTATTGCTGATTTAAGTCTTCTTTACGGAACAATGAATGATTTAGGAAGTACATCAGATAGTGGAACGGCTTCTATCAATATGATGAAGCAAGGCTCTGGTGGTGGTAATGTTATTGCAAAAATGCAGCGCCAATCTGCCAGATTGCCCGAACCCATGAAGAGTTTAGTTAAAGATCTTGCTTTGGGTAACCAAGGGCTTATTATGGGAGGTGTGAGGTCTCAACTAAATAGAATGCTTAAAACAGAAGTTGGACAGTTGTGTCAGTCTAGTATAGCCAAACGTTATCCTATCTCAAAAAATAGTCGTATGGGGATAACATTACAGGACTTTGGACGTTTTTTTTCACAAGGTGGCGTAATGGATCAGTTTTTTCAGGCGCATCTTGAGGCATTTGTAGATACTAGTCGACAACGCTGGAGACTTATTGCAAAAAATAACCAGACTGCTGGCATTTCTTCGTCAACATTAAGACAATTTCAAAATGCTGCAAAAATTAGGGATGTATTTTTTCAGGGAGGTGGGCAATCTCCCAAAATTCAATTTGAACTTAAGCCATTATTTTTAGATGAAAAAGCTGCAAAATTCTGGATTAATATTGAAGGTCAGCAAACCAATTATCGTCATGGACCTACACGGGCAACAAGCTTTTCATGGCCAGGGGGAAGGCCAGGTCTAGTAAGATATGGTTTTGAGTTATTAGGTGGAAAACATATCAGTGGGTCTGAAGAAGGTACTTGGGCATGGTTTAGATTATTAGATAAGATTAAAATGAGCCAATCAAGTACAAATACACATATTATTACTTTTGAGTTAGATGGTTACACAGCAAAATATGAATTACGTGCAAGTAGCGTATTAAACCCTTTTCATTTTACTGAATTAACAAACTTTAAATGTCCGAACAGAATTTAGCGTTAGGTTTTTATGGAAAACTTCCATCATTGGGAGATTTTGTATCTAGGCGGTTACCTCAGAATTTTATTTCTTCATGGGATAATTGGTTACAAAGTTCATTAACGGTAAGTAAGGAGTCTTTAGGTGAGCAATGGCTAGAAAGTTATTTGACTAGCCCTATTTGGCGTTTTGCTTTATCACCAGGTTTAGTGAATCAAGATGCATGGATTGGCATTGTTATGCCAAGTGTTGACAGAGTGGGACGATATTTTCCATTAACAATTGCCTGTAAAGTTAATTCACATATCCCTTTGGTCAAATTATTTTCAGAAGCGTGCCAATGGTTTGAAGGTTTAGAAACAATAGCTTTATCTGCATTGGATAATGATTTAGCCGTGGATGAATTTGATGAAATGGTTAAATCTATTAAAGCATTTGAAATTGATCCGAAACATCAAATGAAAATGGATAAAGGTCATAATCAAGGGAATCAAACAGCCTTTTATTTGGAGTTTGAAAGTGCTGAAATAAAGGTCGAGCAATTATTCGTACCACTCTCATCATTATTGTTAAATACCTATATCCCCTCACATAGTTTATGGTGTTCTGTAGGGTCAGAAGTTATAAAACCAGGTTTTTTAATGGTGGATGGAATGCCACCTTTTGCAGCATATACAGGAATGATAACAGGGAAATTTAAACAAACAGGATGGGAGCTACAACAACAAAAGATATTTCAAACGGATAAACAGTGCCATAAAGAAGAAAATAAAAAGGATGGGGTGAGTATCCGAGATGTTAGTCGTTTAAGTAAGGAAAAATCCGATGATATAAATAGTAATACTATTATTTCGACAGAGGAACAAAGAGCATTAACAAATCGTTGGAAATCTTATGCTAGAACTGACACAGGTATGGTTAGAAAGTATAATGAAGATGCTATTTTAGAGCGGCCTGATATAGGACTTTGGGTTGTTGCTGATGGAATGGGGGGCCATAAAGCTGGTGATATTGCGAGTAAAAAAATCATCCAT
>Ga0105358_10002190_pt1 | contig 10438 bp, 6 predicted proteins | sample GOMGulsemesocosm_5_FD_83509 | JGI IMG/M metagenome (GOLD analysis project Ga0105358, IMG submission 83509) | Methane-oxidizing microbial communities from mesocosms in the Gulf of Mexico - GOM15C Gulf of Mexico | ecosystem: Environmental > Aquatic > Marine > Cold seeps | place: Gulf of Mexico...
CCTGCGCGGGCGGCTTCAACACCTGCATTCAGTGCCAGCAGATTGGTCTGGAACGCGATGTCATCAATCACTCCGATGATTTGGCTGATATGACGCGCTGACTCTTCAATGTCGGTCATTGCTGAGACTGCGTGCTGTACCACCTTGTCGCTTTCCACCGCTTCGTCCTTGGCCTCGTTGACGATGGTTTCTACGCTAAGCGCCCCCTCGGCGGCGGATTTGACACTTGCTGTCATTTCCTCCAATGCTGCCGCAGTTTGTTCCAGTGTCGCGGCTTGGCCTTCGGTGCGGCGTGACAGATCATCAGAGGCCTGGCTGATTTCTGCGGCGCCATCACGAATGCTGCTTGTCGATGAGATCACCTCGACAATGGTTGTGTTCAGGGTTTCCAACGAGTGATTGAAGTCCTTGCGAAGTTGCTCATGCTCGGATGGGAAAGGGGTCGTCAGGGGTTTTGATAGATCCCCATTGGACAGATTAACCAGGCCGTGGCTCAACTGTTCCACCACATTGCGTTGCTGCTCTTGTTTTGCGGCAAGTTCGTGTTGGGCTTCTGATGCTGCGGCCAGATCCGTTTTGAACCCCTCCAGATTGTTGGCGATGGTGCCAAACTCATCTCCGGCAGTTATTCCGGCAACGGGACTTTCATAGTCTTGCTGGGCGATGCGTTTGACACTGTTGGCCAGTGCCGTCACCCGACGGGAAATGCCAAGTGCCACAAGCCAGGACAAAAGCGCGACGAGTGCTGACACCACCAGCACCTGGATCGTTGCCGAGCGCAGCATTCCATTCTCAACGGTCAGGGCTTCACGACTGTCAATTTCCAGAACAAGGCCCCAGGTCTTGTCCTGGAATGACACCGGAATTGATTCCGCTTCGACCTCTTGTCCTGCCAGCCCTTGGACGCCGGACAGAGCATGGTGTCCCTCTAGCAGAGATTCAGAAATCTGCGGCAGACTGGGGAGGGCATCCAATACCTTATGCCCCCCTTCATGTGGCGACCCCGTCAGGGCAACGCCATCTTCGCGCACCAGATAAACCAAACCGGTTTCCCCTAGAATGCTAGACTGCGCCAAAATAGCCGACATGTGGTCGATTGGGACTTGAAGCACAAACACACCCAACAATTGGCCTTCTTTGATGACCGGAGTGGAAAGGAACATCGCAGGTGCCCCGTGACTTGGTGCATAGGCCGCCATAGTGGTCAGATGAACTTCGCCTTCTGAGAGTGTTATACCGGTACGAAATGCTTCGCCCAAACCAGAGGAGCTATAGGGGCCGGTCTGGAAGTTGGTGCCAAAATCGTCTTCCTTATAGACAGAGTAAACCAGATCGCCTTTGGCGTTCAGGAGAAACAGATCGTAATATTCCAGCTCGCGTTGGAAAGACTGAAACCCCTGATGATACTCTGCGTGCAGGTCAGACCAAAGCGACTGATCTGGCGCCTTTAGCAGTTCGTCTTTTTCACCAACAGGGTTCGGATTATCAACGATATACGCATCGCGCAGATGCTCGCCGGGTGTGGCCCCCAATTGTTGCCATGCAACGTCGAATTCGTGCAGGGCGGTTTGCACGCTTTTGCTTGCACCAATGGCGCGGGTTTCTGTTTCCAACCTATGCAGCCAATCCTTCAACGCATGGCGCCGCTCGTCCAGCAGCGTGAAAAAGGAGGCTTCACGGTCATGCTGCAGGGCGTTGTGGGTTTGCCAAGCGTAAATTGCGCCAGATGCCATGGTCAGAATAATCGTGGGCAAGGCAATTAACAGGGGGAGTTTTAAACTCAACCGAAGACCGTTCCAAAGTTTGAATAGGCTGCTCATGATGGCGGATCTTTCTTCAAAAAGGTTACTTTTTACACGGCCAGACAAGCTAACAGGGCCACGGAACAGAGTGCGCTTTAAATGTTGCTGGTGCGTTAAGCTGCGGGAATTTAAAGATCGGAGGTCAATTGTAGATTGCAATCAGCAGTTTGCAGGAAACAAAACGCTGATCCGTGGATCTCCTGAGCAATAAGACAACATAAAAAAAGGCGCCCGAAACCGGACGCCTTCCTTTTCTTCCATGTGTCGGGGATTAGCCGATGATGGCATTCAGCGTGGCGCTGGGGCGCATAACGGCTGCGGTTTTGGCTGGATCGGTGTGGAAATATCCACCCAGATCAGTTGGTTTACCCTGTGCCGCAGCCAACTCGCTTGTGATCTGCTCTTCTTTGCCAGCCAGTTCAGCAGCAATCGGAGCAAAGTGAGCGGCCAGCGCGGCATCACCTGACTGTGCTGCCAGCGCTTCGGCCCAGTAGCGGGCGAACCAGTAGTGGCTGTCGCGGTTGTCAGGTTCACCCACCTTGCGCGAAGGCGAGCGGTTGTTGTCCAGAATGCCCTGCGTCGCGGCCTCGGCTGCCACACCCAGAACGCCAGCCTTGGCATTGCCCTGGCTGTCAGCCAGGAAGTTTAGGCTTTCACCCAAGGCGCAGAACTCACCCATCGAGTCCCAACGCAGGTGGTTTTCTTCAACCAGCTGCTGCACGTGCTTGGGGGCAGAGCCGCCAGCACCGGTTTCAAACAAGCCGCCACCGTTCATCAGTTTTACAATCGACAGCATCTTGGCCGAGGTGCCCAGTTCCAGAATTGGGAACAGGTCGGTCAGATAATCCCGCAGCACGTTGCCCGAGATCGCAATGCTGTCATTGCCAGCGGTGATGGTTTTCAGCGACTGCGCGGTGGCTTCGCGTGGGGCCATGATCTGGAACTTGTCAGCCACACCAGCCGCAGCCAGCGCAGGGGTGACATATTCGATCAGCTGTGCGTCGTGGGCGCGACCTGCGTCCAACCAAAAGATCGCCTCGGAACCTGTCAGGCGCTGACGGTCCAGTGCCAGCTCGATCCAGTTCAAGATCGGAGCCTTCTTGGCAGTGCAAGACCGCCAGATGTCACCGGCCTCAACCTCATGTGCGTGCAGGGTGTCGCCATTGGCCAGAACCACCCGGATCACACCGTCTGCAGCAGCTTCAAACGTGGTTGGGTGCGAACCGTATTCTTCGGCCTTCTGCGCCATCAGGCCCACGTTGGCAACAGAACCACAGGTGGTTACGTCCAGTGCGCCATTGGCTTTGAAGAAGTTGATGGATTCGTCATAGATGGTCGCATAACAACGATCCGGGATCACACAGTTGGTGTCGCCCTTGTCGCCCGCCGCATCCCAGCCTTTACCGCCAGCTCGGATGATCGCCGGCATCGAAGCATCAATGATGACATCGGATGGAACGTGCAGGTTGGTGATGCCCTTGTCGCTGTCGACCATGTACATGCCAGGACGATCAGCTGTCACAGCATCAATCGCGGCCATAATTTCGGCATTGCCCGAAACGCGGTCCAGTAAGTCACCCATGCCAGAGTTTGCGTTTACACCCAAAGCGTCCAGCTCAGCGCCGAACTTGTCAAACACTGGCGCCAACCAGGCTTTGACCGCGTGACCAAAGATGATCGGGTCCGAGACCTTCATCATGGTGGCCTTCATGTGGATCGAGAACATGGTGCCGTCGGCTTTGGTGTCAGCGATTGCGTCAGCCAGGAAGGCCCCCAGAGCCTTGGCGGACATAAAGGTCGCATCGGCAATGGTGCCTTCTTCCAGCGGCCAGCTGTCTTTCAGCACGGTCACTGCGCCGTCGGTGCCAACAAACTCGATCTTCGCGTCACCAGCCTGTGCGGCGGTGATAGTCGCGGATTTTTCGTTGGCGTAAAAGTCGTTGCCCGGCATGGACGACACTTTGGTTTTGCTGTCGCTGGCCCATTTGCCCATCGAGTGCGGGTTGTTCTGAGCGTAGTTTTTCACAGCCTTAGCCGAGCGGCGGTCCGAGTTACCTTCGCGCAGAACCGGGTTCACAGCCGAGCCCTTGATCGCGTCATAGCCGGCACGAGCCGCTTTTTCGGCGTCGGTTGACGGCTCTTCGGGGTAATCCGGCAGGGCATAGCCCTGCGACTGTAGCTCGGTGATGGCGGCAACCAGCTGCGGCACCGAAGCGGAAATGTTCGGCAGTTTGATGACGTTGGCTTCTGGTGTTTTCACCAGAGTACCCAATTCAGCCAGATCGTTGGACTGGCGCTGCGCGTCGGTCAGGCTGTCAGGGAAGGCCGAAAGGATACGGGCGGCCAGCGAAATGTCCTTGGTGCCAAAGTTAACGCCAGCAGCCGCCGCAAAGGTGCGAATGATGGGCAGCAGCGACGCACTGGCCAGCTCGGGCGCTTCGTCTACGATGGTATACAATACGTCGGGGTTAGATTTATCTGACATAGTTCACAACCTTTCAGCGATCTTGGAAGCTTGGTAAATCGACGCAGTATCACCGCGCCTTTGAGGATCCCATAGTGCCGGACAAGGGGCGTGTTTCGCGACTCTTGCGGCTTACGTTATGGGCCTCATGTAAAACAACAGGCCCCGACGTTCAATTGCCTGTTGCAATATTCATCGCAACATATTGCCGCGCTTGGTGTTGTCGGCAAAAAAAATGGATACCCCGACACACTGGGCGCGGGATATCCATGTCAGTAAGGCTGTTCCCAGCTATGGTACTTGGCGAGGTTAGAAATCCTGCCAAAGATCCTTTGCGGCAGAGCCTCCGGTTGCTGTGGCAGCCACTGGGATTGCCGTCGTGACCTCCCAGTCATCCGCTCCATGAGAGGTTGGAACAGTCATTGGTACCACCTGCGCACTCGCCGCCGGGGATCTGCGAGATCCGCCATGGATGGTAAAGCGGGATACCAGACCAGACAATTTGGTGGCATCGGTGCTTAGCAATTGGGCCGCTGCGGTTGCTTGTTCGACCATCGCCGCGTTTTGCTGAGTAACGTGATCCAACTGGCTGACGCCTGTGTTGATCTCGTTCAAGCCGGTCGACTGCTCGCTTGCACCTTCGGCAATCCCCGAAATCTGCTGCGAGATATCAGTCACCCGCTGAACAATATTGCTCAGGGCGCCGCCCGCTTTGCCAACCAGATCGACACCGCGTTCAACCTGCTGTGTCGAGTCGCCGATCAGAGTTTTAATCTCGGTCGCCGCGTCGGACGAGCGCTGCGCAAGGGCACGCACCTCGGAGGCCACCACTGCGAACCCACGTCCTGCTTCACCCGCACGGGCCGCTTCGACCCCGGCATTCAGCGCCAACAGATTAGTCTGAAAGGCAATGTCATCAATCACACCGATGATTTGCGAGATTTGGCTGGATGAATGTTCGATCTCATGCATCGCTTCAACCGCGCTTTGCACAATGGTTCCGCTGTCCTTGGCCTCGATCCTGGCCTCTTTCATCACGGCTTCGACACTGCGCGCACCCTCGGCAGCCGAGCGAACGCTGGCCGTCATTTCTTCCAGCGCGGCGGCGGTTTCTTCCAGAGTTGCAGCCTGGCTTTCGGTGCGGTGTGACAGGTCGTCCGAGGCTTGGGTGATCTCAGAGGCACCGCTACGGATGCTTTCAGAAGATTCGATGACCTGAACAATTGTGCCATTCAGTGTTTCCAGGGTCTTGTTGAAATCATGTCTAAGCGTCTCGTAATCCGTAGGGAAGGATTCACTGATGCTCACGGTGAGATCGCCCGAGGACAAGGCCGACAACTGACAGCTTAGGGTTTCAACAACACGGTGCCTTTCCTCGTCATGTGCGGCCTGACTACGTTCCATTTCTTGCTGTCGCAGCATGGATTGGCGGAACACTTCGACGGTCTGCGCCATTTCACCAACTTCGCTTCGAACGTCAGTTGCAGGCACGTCGGAGTGAGTTTCCCCATCGGCCATGCTCTGCATTCTGGCTTGCAACGCGGCCAAGGGACCAGTCACACTTCTGGCGATCATGAAGCCCGCGCCAGCCAAAAGCAGCAGACAGACCGCTAGAGTGCCCATGGCAATATTGCGCATCCAGCTCAGGCTTGCCTCGATATCGGAGACATAGGACCCGGTTCCGACAATCCAGCCCCAGGGCTTGAACATTTGAACGTAACCAATTTTTTGCTCAGGCTCGTCCGAGTTTGGTTTTTGGAACCAATACCTGACTGGGCCTGCACCGCTTGCGCCCTTGGCAACTTTGCTCATCTCTTCAAAGACCTTCAGGCCATTCAGATCAGCAAAATTGGATTGGTCGGTGCCTTCCCAGTCCGGCTTGAAAGGATGGGCGCGCACAATGTTATTGACGTCGTTGACAAAGAAATACCCGGCTGTTCCAAATCGTAGCGAGTTCAGTTGGTCACGTCCCAACAGTCGCGCCTCATCTTGGCTCAGTTCGCCGGATGTCACCCGAGTCTCGAGTGCATTCAGCAGGCTGATTGCGGAGTCCGTTTGATTATGAAGCTCAGCTTCACGCATCGAATAGGCATTATCGACAGCACGCGACAGCAGAAAAAATGTGAGCGCAGCAATCATGATCAGCGCGAGCGCAATCACGGCATAGATGCGGGTTGATAGGCGATAAAGAGCAGCGGGCATGGCAGGCGGATTCCTTTTACGGGGAGCAATATTTGAATAACCGCTAGAATCCCTCCCCTAATATTTTCTTAGTTCAGTGTGGAAAAGTCCACTTTGCCCAATAAAACAGGGCTAATTCCAGCTGTAGGGGAGTGCTTTGGCAGGCGCTCTCTTTTGGCGTGTTTCATTTTTTGAAATGTGCGTGAATCGAACATAGGCTGATGTGTGATTGACAGCATGAGTCGAACGCCCTGAGCTGCCGGAGAAAAAAGGAGTCTGATGGGAGGTTTTCTTATTTTGCAGAGCGAAATTGATGGTCAAATTTGGCATCGAACCTGCCTGCAGATACGCCCGCCCCAGACACTCAAAATTTAGTCCATGCATTTTCTAAATGCTTCATTAGACTGCCAGAATACCCCAGCTCTGATCTCACGGCTGGCAGATGAATCGGATCCATTCGTAAGCCAGTGTTTCACGCAGAGGACATTTTGATGACTAAGGCCAAGGCAAGCAATCAATCCGCACCTCCTGTGATGCATATGATCTTTGGCGATGGAACTCCCAAAAAGGCCGTGGCGACGGCGCTGGTGGTTGGTTCCATCCTGACACTGATAAACCACGGTGACCAGGTTTTCACGGGTGAATTGCCGCCGGTCTGGAAAGTGATGCTGACCTATCTCACACCTTACTGCGTCACCACCTGGGGTGCCGTCACTGGCAAGCGGGCGCAGTGGAAGCTGGATTTTGCGATGCGCAGCACCGACCGGGATATGTCGCGGGGGAAGCCATCATGAAAGCCGAGGATCTCTTTAATCAAAGCAACATCATTGAGCTGAGCTTTTTCAACTTCAGAAATGCCATCACAGCAGCCTATTACGCCAATCAGGATTTTGAGATCCTCAAGGTGAACGACAACTTCCTGCGTTTTTTTCCGGTGCTGGGCAATGTCTCGAACGCCTATTTCCCCGACGTGCTGGAGCAGCTGCGGGTGCCGGGCGCGCAGATTGACACCTGGATCTCAGGCATCCACGAACACGGATCTGTGCGGATTCCGGAAATCCATATATCCGACAACGGCAACAGCCGGGTCTTTGCATTGATGTCGGCGCGGACCAAAGATCCCAGCTTTTCCTATCTGAATGGTATTCAGGGACAATTTGTTGACCGAACCGAGGAATGGGACCTGCGCCGCGAACGTGAAGAACTTCTAGAGCAGAAAATCCATGATCGCGAGATTATCGAGGAGAAGAGCGCCCAGCTGGAGCATCTTGCCACCAGATTGGCCAAATACCTGTCGCCGCAGATCTACGACAGCATATTTTCTGGCAAACAGGATGGCGGGACCTCGACCAAACGTAAAAACCTGACCATCTTCTTTTCCGACATCGAGCAGTTCACTGATCTGTCCGAGACCCTGGAACCAGAGCGGTTGACCAAAGTGATCAACTCCTACCTGTCGGAAATGTCGTCGATTGCCATTCAATGTGGCGGCACCATCGACAAGTTCATTGGCGATGCGGTGATGGTGTTTTTCGGCGATCCTGAAAGTGATGGGGCAGAAGAAGACGCGTTAAAGGCGGTCGAGATGGCGTTGCTGATGCAGCAACGGGTTGGCGAGCTACAGAGCCATTGGAAAAAGCTGGGTGTGCCAAAACCGATGAAGGTGCGTATGGGCATTACCTCGGGCTATTGTACGGTCGGCAATTTCGGTTCGGACAAGCGGCTCGATTACACCGTTCTTGGCAGACCGGTGAACTTGGCCTCCCGGCTAGAAGGGCTGGCGGAACCGGGGTCGGTGTTGATCTCGGACAGCACCTGTAATTTGGTATCTGAACATGTGGCCTGCGAATCCGTTGGCGAAGTAAACCCAAAGGGGTTTGCGCGACCGGTTGAGGTCTTCAAAGTCTTGGAATTCCGATCCTCCGAGAGCCGCGACCGATTGCTGCGGCGGCGGTTGTCACGCAGTGGTGACCATGTTGAGGTGAGTGTGACCGACAGCAGCGACATTCGCGCCGCCATCGAAGAGTTGCGCCGCATTCAGCTAGAGTTTGAACAACAGATTAGGGATTGAAACGCGCTGTGGTCGGCTGCGGCTCCGGTCCTCAAATTCATCCAAAACCTGGGGGAATGTAACGATTGATCAGCTCATCAAAAACCCCTTCCTCGCGCAGCGCATCCGTCGATTGTCGAAGTTTTTCAATCAGATCGCCTGACAGGCGCTCTTTGCTGCAATGCAACCAAAGTGGTCCACGTTTTAGGCGTAATATGCCACCAACATCTTCCCGCTCTATGTTCTCAACTGAAAAGTAGAAAAATATGCTGAACTCGGAACCAGCAATCGACTGGACGCGGCCGGCTTTTAGAAGCCGGACACTTTGCACATAATCATTTGTCAAATGCCGTTCGATATGAGGGTCAGTTGTGATCGAAAAGTTTCGAAAACTACCGCGTGGTATCGCCAGACGCTTGCCATGCAGGTCTTCAATTCTAGTAATTGGTATCCCTGGAGACGTTACAATTACCGCGTCAATATTCTCAATGATGACCGCAACGGGAAGAAGTTTCTCCGTAGCCCGCGGTGAACTTGCAGAGATAAGGCAATCTGAAACACCGGTCTCTACATTCTTCATGGCCCGGGCAATTGGGAGTACTGTGCTGACATGGGGCATACCTGCCCGATCTGAAATGGCTTTATTGAAGTCGAGGAATAGTCCAGAGCGATCTTCCGGGTCATCATGCAAAACATAAGGCACAACGTCGAAAGTCGCGAATTCAATTGCCTGTGCACGTGCGGCAGAGCCAGACAGGGACCAGATCCAAAGTGGCAACAGTAAGCAAGTGAAATTCGACATAATTGCCTCCGACCTTGGATCATCTAATTTTACTCTCTGGATTGTCCACTCCCTTTCCAAGTTGGATTCGGATTACACTGCTGGGTGCCGGGCGAATTGGGAATTTGAACAAATTTGGGCGGGCACCATCCAACTCGTCGAACGACCCTAGCTGTGGCTCCAATCATCCGGGTTTTCTGACTTGTTGGGTGACAGCCCCAGAATGTCACCTTTGGTCGAACACCCTAGCCCCAGCACCGTGCGGTTGGCGTAGTTGAAATAGGCGGTGACCTGATTGATCTCCAGCACCTCGCCATCGGTATAGCCCGCTGCGCGCAGTTGCAGCACGATGTCTTGCGTCATGCCGCCCGGATCACGGGTCAACTGGCGGGCATAGTCCATCGCCAGTCTTTGACCTTCATCCAGCGGAGCTGCGGCAATGTTGCGGGTCTCAATCGCGGCCCGCAGCGCGTCGGCCTTGGCATCGTCTTGCAACAGCCGTTGCAGTCCCGAGAAATGGTGCTCGACGCAGTAATCGCAATCGTTCAGCCGACTAACCCAAACGCCCAGCGTTTCCAAAAACCACTTGGGAACCGTATTGCCGGTGTGATGCAGCACATACTTGTAGATCGCCATATGCCCCTCCATCGAGTGGGGGCGTAAAGAGTGCATCATCATGATGTTATCGACGTTGTTATCCGGGCCTTTGACCCGGTCATACAGCATCTTCAGCTTACCCACCGCGTCGTCGTAAGAGACGGTTTTGATCCAGGCCATGTGGTGTTCCTTGTTTAGGTGTTGGGCAAGTGTGGGCGCAAACAGAGCTGGCTGCAACGTCGAGGTATCGAACTGGGGCTGAGATTTCGTCTCGACCTGTTTGACAGGCCGGGCGCGTCTGACCTTCCCCTTGGGAAGGCGCTTTGCACCTCCCCAATGTCAGGCGCGCCCTAAGTGTCATAAGGCGGGCGTAGAAACTTGATGCCTTAAGGGCTCCGCAGGCCTCTTGGCGCCGACGCTACACCCGCCAGCGTAACAACCGCCGTTCAATCATTCCGATGCAGGCGCTTAGTGTGACACCCAGAATTGACAGGATCGCGACCCCGACAAACAACCGCTCCAGATCATACAGGGATCCGGCCTCTAGAATATAGGCACCAATA
>Ga0105358_10002191_pt1 | contig 10433 bp, 18 predicted proteins | sample GOMGulsemesocosm_5_FD_83509 | JGI IMG/M metagenome (GOLD analysis project Ga0105358, IMG submission 83509) | Methane-oxidizing microbial communities from mesocosms in the Gulf of Mexico - GOM15C Gulf of Mexico | ecosystem: Environmental > Aquatic > Marine > Cold seeps | place: Gulf of Mexico...
ACTAGGAATGGGTGAACTAAAAGAAGGCAGGGCAACGCTGGAAATTAAAAACAGCGATCCAAGAGGTCTGATAATTAACTCTGACTACATTATCAAAAATTCTGATAGCTAAATTAATTTAAAGAATTATGCATTAATAACTTGATTAATAAATCTCATTTTATTAAAATTTAACTTAATATTAATAAAAATAATGCTGGCTGGCGCATTGAGCGTCTGACCAGCTAGACTTTACCGGGAGAAGAAGCTTGAGCGAAATAAAAAGATTAACAGACCTTATCGAAGAGCACTTAGGGCTTGATGGGGGGAGTGTTAAGTTAACTGACCACTTCATGAATGACTTAGGTTGTGACTCGCTAGATATGTTTGAGCTCTTAATGGATGCTGAAGACGAGTTTAAAATGGATATCGACGATTCTGAATACATCCAGTCGGAACTAACTGTGGGTAAAATGGCGGAAATCTTCAATATCGCCACCTAAGCGAGAACCTCCACCAAAATCTTTGATTTAGTGGCTTGAGATGATCATTGCTGACGCTATTCTTTTTTATTTGTTACAATGACTTTAAAAAAGCAGCGAGAGAGATTATGTCAGCCAACAAAAATAACACCGAGGATAGCCAGTACGTTGTTTGGATTGAGACCAATCTTTGCATGGGCGACGAAGCTGATTGGGAGCAAAATTCAAAGCCTAAAAGCCTTCAGCTGGCTATGGAAGAGCTTATCGACTCTTTTGATAGCAAGACGAATGGCGGCACGTATCCGGCGACCATTTTACCTCTTGGAGTGACGCCCCGGTCTGATGGGCTTTTTAGCAACCCCGAGACAGACCCTGATTAATTGGTTATTAATAACTTGATTATTATATCTAGTTATGTTATAATAAACCCTTCAATAAGTTCGTAAACCGAACGCAAATTAAGGGGTTACTGATGATCAAAGTAGTTTCAACCATTGGCTTTAACCATAGCGATAGTGTCATCAATGCCGTTAACAGCCTTCAAAAAGAAGGCCATGAAGTCACCAGAATTCAGCGAAAAGAAAAAATGACGCTGGGTATTTTTGGTGAAGATGTCACTCACGTTACTTATATCGAAAAAAATTAAATAAAGGCCTTCAATGATAACAATCAAAAGCTACAAAATAAGCTCAGAAACACCTACCATAGAGATGCCGGTAGGCGCGAAACTTCTTTCTTCAGTCTATGACGATGGGTTCTCCGCCATATTATGGGCAGAAATAGATACTGAAGCTGAAATGGAAGAAGTTGCCTTTGAGCTTTATGCTACAGGCAATGAAGTTTCTAACAACAAAAAGTCGTTTTTTCAAACGGTTTCTAGCGGTAATTTAGTTTTTCATATTTATAAATTGGATCCACCATTAGTCGATAAAGTTGGTGTTCAAAGTCAAGTAAATCAAGCTTTGGCCGTTTAGGAGCTTATTATGCCGCTATATCAATGTGAAAGCTGTGATTGTGTCGAAAACACAGCCTTAGGGTCTTACTGGGAAAGAAAAAAGAAAAACTGCTCGGGTTGCAGCACCGGCATTTGGCACGGAAAATTTAAAAAAAGGTCGGCAGAAGGCATGTATTACACCCAGGCTGGGTTTCTCTATAATGAGCCTAACAACCATCACGTCAAAGATTATCAAACCATTGGGCAGATTGTGAAATCCAAGTCCGGTGAGCTAGTCAGAACCCCCTTTTAGCTAATTCAACATTATGAAAGAGAAAACAAGCGATATCATTAGCGATGAAGAAATAGATCTAGTTCATGGGAGCGCAGGCTTCGCAGGCATGGAGAAAAGAACAGTGGTTGACCAAGCTCTACTTAAATGCGTTAGCGGCCTTTACCAGGGCGCTACGTCGCTCAGCATCATTAAAAAACACGGGCTGGTTGGTAAAAACAGTCGAATCACCAAAAAAGGAAAAGCCTACCTTTGGGCGGCCTTTTCTAATCCCTCAGTATCGAGTGTTTAACAGGAGTTAGCATGGATAATAGAGAAAAAGATATTCAAGAGATTTGCCGGCAGATGATGCACGACTATTTTTACATAGGTTCTCTTGATCATAATTACGACGATGTCGTCTGCAAGCGTTGTAAAAATATCGGCGTTAATGGCTCAGAAGATCCGTCAACCATCAAGCATGCTGATAACTGTACTTACGTATTAGCCTTAGATCTGTCGACCGGCATGCAAAAGAATCCTTCTAGATAAAAATCAACACCTCTTTAGGGGGTGATGAAAAGTTATTTTCTGCAATTAGGTGCCCAGATCATGACCCTGAGTTTAAAAGTAATAAAGAAGCTTTTATGATAGCGAATGGTCTCACTCCTTGGGATCAAGCGCGATAATTATTAGTAAAAATCACCTGCCTTTAATACCCCTAAGGCATAATTATTGATATAATAACTTGATTATTATATCTGAAAGTGATATAATAACCTCAATAAGTCAAAAGAGGTTGTTATGAATTTAGATCAAATTAAGGACAGATTTGAGATCAAAACAGAAAACGGCGATCGTGCAGAAATTCTTTTTTACGCGAAAGATCAGCCCTACCCTATTATAGGTGTTGTATTTATAAATGGTGTTTGGACAGCTAAAGAATGGAATCATAACGGCGTCAGTGTTTATGAAGATTTTGATTTGGTAAAGGTGAAGGAGCCTTTGCCTAAAGATATTGCCTGTAAAGTTTGGAACAAGGGTGGCTCCGCTTTTTCTTTGATTAGATATTCAGATGGTCAGGGTGAATTCAAAGACAATGGAACTACAACACTCATTAATGAAGGCTCTACTCCTTGGGATCATTTTGAGGTTATGAAGCAAGATCCACAACCCTGGTTTAATAATAGAGAGTGCCCAATACCTGAATACCTAAAGTTTGTTGTTTTTAGAGATGGCGACTGGATAAACGGTGAGAGTACTGACCATGATTCATGGAACGGTTCAGACAGGCCTATTACAGCCTACCAAATAATTGGCTCAATCTAAAAAAGGATCAAAAATGCAAGAAGAAGCGTCAAAAAACAAAGAATCCGGACTGATCCAGCCACCTAACGGCATGGTTTGTGTTGAGATTAAGCCTTTAAGATCCGTCGAGCCTGATGAAATCATTGATTCAGCATTAGATACGAATGCCAAACCTTATTTTAGACAATTTGAAAGGCGGGGCAGGCGCTAATGGCTATAGAAAATTACGACGAGTTTTGCGACAGCGTGAATAGTCAGATATGGAACACAGAGCCGGTGTTTAAGCCCAATCACGAATGGGATGAAGATGACGGCCTTGCTTTATTCTTTAAGCTGGGTTCAAGGGAGCCACCAGAGGTGACAAGTCCTATATCATCCAACTGGGATAAAAGTTATTTCACTCACTGGATGGCATTACCCAAAGAACTTGTCGAAGAAGATTGCTATCGAATAGCCTGCATTAAAAGCGGCATCCAGGAAGAGTTTCGGTAAAGGCTTTGCCCACCCACTAACTCGCCAAATCTCATAATTTAGTCAAACCCTTGCATTGCTTGTCTATAAACTACCCTCACCAAGCTCTCAAAGCTTGTTACACTTTATTTTAAGGCTTTAGAATCTCAGTAAACTCTTTATGATTGTTTGTGTCTTCTAAGCTTAACTGATTTAGGCTGTTGTACCCAGCCCCCCAAATTGATCCATTAGTTTTTTTAGCAATAGTATGATTAAAGCCTGCAAACACTTTTTGAGCGATAACACCGGTGTTTTGAAAGCTTGTTTTATTACCTGTTACTCCTAAGCCTAATTCTCCGTGAGTATTATAGCCTGCGCCCCAAATTTGACCGTCCTTTATGACAGCTGAATAGCTACTTCCTGTGCTAATACTTGTTACCCCCGTCATTCCAGTATCAGTAAATGATGCTAGGTCAATAAAATTGCCTACCCCTAATTGACCGCTCCCATTATCCCCTGTTGACCATAGTGTTCCATTATTCTTGAGCGCTATTGTAAAGTAATTTCCTGTAGAAATATCTGATACGTCATGTATCGGCACCTGGGTAATTGAGGTTCTATTACTATTATCTCCGAGGCCAAGTTGTCCATTTCCGTTATTTCCTATTGACCAAAGTGTTCCATCGTTCTTTAGGTAAAAAGTTGATAAATACCCTGCTGCTACCTTCTTAACATTGTTGATGCTGATCGGCTGATAGGTGGACTGGTAGTTACTATGACCAAGCCCTAAATTACTTTGAGCGTTGTTTCCGGTAGACCAGGTACTTCCGTTATTTTTTATAATATGACTTGTGTAATATCCTCCAAAAACACTAGCCACATTGATCACGCCAGTATTTTGAAAGGTTGATCGATCAGCTGTATCACCTAACCCTAGTTGTCCGTAATTATTCCTTCCTGCCGACCAAAGCTCTCCGCCCTTTAAAATATGAACGGTGTAGTTAGAGCACGCTGCTGAATCAACATCTTCAGCTATCTGAACCCAACTTGATTGAGCAGAGGTATTTCCAAGACCTAGCTGGCCGTTATTATTATAGCCGACACCCCACAAGGTTTTATCATCCTTTAAATACAAAGAGTGATGACTAAACTTGCACTCTAGAATCTCTCCTCCTGCAAGGATTTCAGTCTCCTCAATTGGGGCCACGCGCTGCTGAAAAATAAAGTCAGCTGACGCTGCAAACGAGGTGCCGGCCAGCAAGCCGGCTAGAATTAGTTTTTTGCATGACATAATAAGTAACTTCGAATTAGTATTTGATCTTGATAATAAGATGTCAGCGCTTAATTGTCAATAATTAACCAGTTATTAATTAAAGGAAATCTCTGCCTGCAAATTAAACTTATTTTTAGCCTCTAAAATAAACTGACTCAAACGACTTGCCTTGACTTTAACTTCATTAATTGTTATAATACCAGACTTAATTGATTTTTATTTAAAGTACTTTAGGAGCATTAAATGAGTGTAGCCATTTCAGAATTAATCGAAGACGACAAAAAGCTTTGCCAATGGTTAAGAGATAATAGCAGCGGCTCTTATAAGGCTAGTGCGCTGGCCGCTGATCGCATAGAATCTCTCATTCAAGAAGGTATGGAAAAAGAGAAAATTATTGAGCGACTAATGGGAAGTAAGTCGGTCAAGAATATGTCTCCAACAATACCAGCTTTATAACCTTCATCGAAGCGGATTTACTTAACCTGACTGGAGCTGTCATGACAATAGAAATTCTACGAAACAAAGCGGCAAAGGACATCACTCAGAGTGATTTTGAGTCGGTCACTGAGGCGCTTATGTCAGTAAATCAGTCGCTAAAAATCCATGGTTACGAAGATATTGACGGCGTTTTGCATGTTAATTTTGACATTTGTGTTGAGCATGGCGGACAGGTAAGCGAGCAATTAAGGTTTGGAAAATTTGTCTCCTTGGTTGAGACAGGCGTGTCTAGCCAGGTCAGGGCTAAAATGATGGCTGACGAGAAAAAAGAAAGAGAGAAAAAAAGAGAGATTGAGCGCAAGAAAAAAATCACTCGCAACGCAAACAAGCCTGAAGAAAGCATCAGGATCGATGGCGAACTCGCTAGTTTTAAGGCGATGATGGCCTACCTCATTAAAGAAAATAACGGCAGAGATTACGACAGTCGATTCATGAAGAGTATTGCCAATAAGAAAAGACTAACCAACAGGCAGCACAACTACCTATGTAAAGTTGCTGGAAAGTTTGGTTATTTAATGACTGAAAAAAAGGTCACGGCACGGAAAAAATCAGAGCCATCAAGCTGTTCTCATGAAGATCTTGGCAGCCTAGGCTATAAGCATGGCGACGTTGTTGATTGTCCGTATTGCGGAAGAAAAGCTGAAGTTTGGTAACGAGTTTCTGGGGTTATTTCTCAGGCACCACGACGAGATCAGTACCGCCTTCCTGTTCTGCTTCGTCCCCTGGGCCATCCTTAACAGTCGCATCTAATTTTGTCGGCATCAAAAACATAATAAAAACAACAAGCGGCCCAACAAAGGGGATAAACAAGCCAAAGATCCAGAATGGTGATAACCCCATATCCTTTATTCTTCGACAAGAAATTGAAATAGTGGGAATGATAATAAGGAACGCATAAATATTATTTAAAATATTGTAATTAAATCCCGGGCTAAAGGTCATCATCTTAACGCCAATAAATAAAAGCAGGGTGCTAACAATGCAGCTTAATCCTAAAAACATCCAGAACTGCTTTCTTGTTGAGCGACCTTTAAAGTCGAACGCCTTATGAATAGGCTCTACAAAATAGTTTACTCTCTTTTTACTCATTTTTTTCCATGGTTTTTGTCGTTATTTTAGCGCTATTGAAAATAATGATGCGCTCAACTATTTCCAGTTATTCTGGCTAAACTTCTTCTTCTGAATTCATCATTTTTTAAATCTCTCTGCTAAGTTTGTAACGCCTTTTGATTAATTGAAGCTGCCTCAAGCTACGTTAAAAGTTTCTGTTGAGTTCGTCATCAGACCCCCTAATTTAATTAAGTTATTTGCAAAAAATTAAAATTCTTCAGTTGATGCTAATAGCATAGTATTATCACTCTTTATTTTGATATTTAATTATAATTCTATTTTTTGACAAGGTCAATATTTAATCAAAAATTAATACCAACCTTTATGCTGAGGCCTTATCAGTAATAACCAGGTTATCCTTGTGGGCGGAGCAATGCATTCCGCCATCTTTTGGAAACATTCTAACAATACCCTCGGCATCTGCAGTTGAGCATACGGTAAACAGCATTCTTTCGTCAAAATCTTTACTCAGCTGAACGGTGTCAAACTTTTCTATTTCTGAATTTTTTGGCATGAAAGTCCTGTTATGGTTTGTGAATGACATTATTATACTGATACTGCACTATGTTGTCAAGTTCAAAGAGCTATTTAATTATTAAATAATTAATGTTTTTGAAAGATTTTTTAGAGAATTAAGGTCTAAAGATTGAGGATTGCAAAAATATCCTTAATTTATCAAAACAACATAAGAGGATCACAATGAGAAACCCTGTTAAGAAATCCCTACTGACTGCGTTAGGGGCAGTCTTTGTTAGTACTGCAGCCATTGCTTCAGTTACTGAACCAAGTGACGCCGTTTTTAAAGCCAGCGAGTTAAAAACCGGCTACATGGTTACCGCAGAAGGTAAATGCGGTGAAGGTAAGTGCGGTGGCAGCATGGATAAAGCTAAAGAGGCCGCTGAAGCCAAGTGCGGTGAAGGTAAATGCGGTGGCAGCATGGATAAAGCTAAAGAGGCCGCTGAAGCCAAGTGCGGTGAAGGTAAATGCGGTGGCAGCATGGATAAGGCTAAAGAGGCCGCTGAAGCCAAGTGCGGTGAAGGTAAATGCGGTGGCAGCACTTAGCTGACTGACTCATTCCGCCACCTGATATTAAAGGCGGCGGGATGAATATCTTCAAACCCTACATAGCCTGTTTAAAAAGTTCTTTTTCCTGCAGCATGGCATAAGCCTTTTTAGAGCCCTCTTGCATAAGCTCTTCAAGAATTTTACGGCCGTAAGCAAGATCAAGAATAACGCCTTCACCCTGGATGTACTTAATGGCCATGACTATTCGAGCATCATGAAGGCCTTGTGCTGAAGCTTTTTTGCACCAATAAGCTGATTGCACCAGGTCCCTTTTTTTACCAGGAAGGGATTCGTACAAAAAAGACAGCCAAAGCTGTGCCGGGGCAAACCCCTGCCGGGCAGACCGCAAGCACCAGAAGGCGCCATGTTTTTGATCCTGGGTAATCGAGATGCCTTCGTCAAACATGGTCCCTAAGTTAAACTGAGCCACCGGGTTACCCACCCTCGCCGCTTCAGATCCCCACTTAAGGGATTCGAGCAGGTCAGAGACCTCCTCCTTTGACTCGAGCAAGTAGCTTAAGATCAGCATCGCGTCAGCATCATCTTTTTCCGCGGCTAGCGTTAACAACTTAACGGCGTTGACGTAATTCACCTTAATGAATTCACCCACAATCAATCCGCAAGCTAACGATAAGGCCGGATAAACATCAAGCGACCCTCGTCTTAACTTCTCCTCTTTGATCAGTAAACTAAACTCCATCTTGCTTTTTGGCGCGAACAGGCGGCATCGATCCATTACGGCTTCAACAATGTAATTTGATGAGCTGTCACCCTCCTCTTCTTTTTTAATCATCCTTAACCTTACCTGTTATTCTACGTTATCGCCCTAACGAGCTCTCCATACCTCTTTTATATCGTGAGGCACGATCATCTTTTGCCTGTCTAATCATCTCGACAGACTTTGTTTTTATTGTTTCTCTCATCATGTTTTTGGCATGACTTAAACCTTCTTGTATGGCCAACCTTGAGCTGGAAACATCATTATCCCAGAATATAACTTCAGCCTCCTTTGTTGGGACGTCTTTACCCTTGAAGGAGCTGGCAATACTTCGGGTAATACCTATCCCGATAATATCAAGCCTTTCTTTTTCGGTGCCTTCGCTTAACGCCCCTTCACTGATTCTTAATCTTTTCTCGATTAAGCTCATCATACCTTTTTTGTACGCTTGGTCTACCACTTGTTGAGAAATTTCAAAATAATTAATGGCCAGCTTGGCAACGCTCATACCCTCCTCTTTAAGGCTGGTTGTTAACGCTGTCTTAGCAATCGCAATCGATGGTCGCTCAATCAGCTCCCTAATATAAAAGGCAAAAACCGCCACCTTCTCTTCCTCGCTTGCATTCTTAAGGTCGAAATTAACAATCGACACGTTTTTTAACGCGTCCCGATCGGACTTGTCCTCACTCGTTTTTAAACTTCCCATAATTCCCTCGTATTATTGACATAAAACATTAACCCCGCTTATAAAACCTGCGATTCCATGGTGTACTTTTAACCACTTCTATTAATATACCAAGTAATAATAGCATGATCAGCCTCTTTTCTCAAATATATGCCTTTAATAGTTGGTTTATATTGAATTATTATGCAATTAATTATTGACAAATGGTACAGTATGAGTATAATAGAGGAACAAATTAAGCAACTAAGGGGAAGCTCATGAATGTATCAAAAGTTATGCCGTTAAATTATTTAGGTGTGTTGGGGAAGATACCTAGAGATTATCAAGAAAAGTCCGTTCGTGAGATTGTTCACTACCTAAAGCAAGGCTTTAAACGTATCTGCGTTAAGATGCCTACTGGTTGTGGCAAGACCTTTACCTCAAAATTAATTGCCTTATCAACCGAGGTAAGAGAAGTGCTAGATATTCCTCTTGATCGCCCTGTCAGAGTGCTTTATATCACCACTAAAAATCGCCTATCACGCCAAGCGATTGAAGAGTATGCTGATAATAAAGATAATATTGAGTTAATTACTCAAAGTGCTTTTTCAGGTATTTCTGAGGACGTTTTAGAGGACGGTTGGGATTACACGCTGATTGATGAATGTCACCATGAAGCGATGATTAGTATTCAATTAATGCTTGAAAAGCTCTCTGTTAAGCCTATTTTCGGCATGACTGCGGAAGATAGACGTGGTGACGGCTCTCTTATCAAGTTTGAGCGTGTTGTGGTGGCGATTACTGAGCATGAAGCCTCTGCACGTGGATTTATTGAAAAGGCTGGCATTAACTCTGTGATCGATATGTCAGGCAATAATAAAGCTGATCTAACCGCTGAACTGATCGTAAAGTATCACAAACACATGGGTAACAGCTTAGTCTTTCTAAAAACATCAAGCGAGTGCAAAAAAGTGTTAGCTCGACTAACAGAAGAAGGCATTGCGGCTGAATTCCTACAAGGTGGCACGACCGAAAAAGAAATGGATTTAGCGCTAGATAGACTATCAAGAAGTGAAATTCGTTTTTTAATTAATTGTCAAAAATTGGGAGAAGGGGTTGATATTCTTGCTTGCACCGATGTAATTCTTGCTAGACAGTTTAATTCATTGGCTGAGAAAAAACAGTATGTTGGTAGAAGTATTAGGCCGGACAGCCCTTGCGCTGTTTGGGAATTTATCAACCCAATTAAAGATACAGTTGTTGCGGTTGATGTGGTTGGAGAAACTAAGTATGAGCGCGTTATCCACTTGTATGACGATCAATGGACAGAACAGCTTATTAGCGGCACGAATGAAGGTTGGGGCGAGTTAGGTGCAGTCTATGACGAAAAAGGTCTAGCTTATGCCTTAGAGCAGCAAGCAGAAGAAAAGGAAGAGGAGGTCAATACCCTTGGGTTAAGCGCAACGAATCCATCTTTTTTATTAGGCTTACCTTCTTCTAACGACTGCCTAGCATCATCAAGCAAGAGCACGTTAATCGCCTAACACTCAGTAAAAAGTATTATTAAGTCAGGTTAATTGATTAAATACATGGTTAATTAACTTGACTTTTGGTGCTACAGCTGTATAATACAAGACTCAAGAAAGCAAGTTAACAAGGGGAAAGGGATGATTAAATTTGA
>Ga0105358_10002195_pt1 | contig 10422 bp, 9 predicted proteins | sample GOMGulsemesocosm_5_FD_83509 | JGI IMG/M metagenome (GOLD analysis project Ga0105358, IMG submission 83509) | Methane-oxidizing microbial communities from mesocosms in the Gulf of Mexico - GOM15C Gulf of Mexico | ecosystem: Environmental > Aquatic > Marine > Cold seeps | place: Gulf of Mexico...
TAAGGCATCTGACAAACATATCGGTTACGTCAAACAAATACATAATAGTGGTCAACATCTTCTCAGCTTGATCAATCAAGTGCTTGATTTAGCGAAAATTGAATCAGGAAGGGCCACTTATGCTTTAGAAGCTGTAGACCCGAAAGAAATCATTAATGAATGCCTTTCATCTCTTAATTCAATTGCAGAAAAAGAAAATGTTACAATTTACGACATGTCATCGATACAGAACCATGCTGTAAAGGCCGATCGAACGCGTTTGATGCAAATTCTTCTTAACCTCTTATCCAATGCGATTAAATATAATAAGCCCAATGGAACAGTTGCGATTGAAATTTCTGAGAAAGATGGAGATTTATTGGAATTCAGCATCAATGATACCGGTATTGGAATAGATAAAAGCAATCAAAAATTAGTATTCCAAGAATTTCAACGGATGCATGATGAAAGTACGGGTATTGAGGGGACGGGCATTGGCTTAAGTATCACTCAAAAACTCGTCATTGAAATGGGGGGCGAAATCGGATTCACAAGCCAAGTCGGTGTCGGAAGTAGCTTTTGGTTTACTTTACCGGTCTTCCAAAAAACATAGTCTATTGGGAAACCTAAGCATCAGCCTGTTTGATTGTTCTGTTTAAAATGGCATATATAATGACTTTTGGAATGCTTCTTACCCAAAATGAACAAAGCCCCAAGGCGTTGACCTTGAGGCTTTGAGAATGGTGCGCCCAGAAGGAGTCGAACCTCCAACCGCCTGATTCGTAGTCAGGTACTCTATCCAGTTGAGCTATGGGCGCACATTTAACGTTTTCAACACCGTAGCCGAAGCCCTTGTGGTGTGGCGCGGAAAGTAGCTATCATATCGACATTGGTCAAGAGCTAAAATGCATAAACTTGAAAAAAAATTCAAAAAAAAAAGAATATCAGCGAAATAACTCTATTCTATTATGAAAAAAGGAAAAAACGCCCTTGTCCCCATGCTTTGCTTTAGGGTAAGATTTGCCACGCAATATCTGGGGAACCAAGGCTTTCACCTCAGGCGCAATTAACACAAGGATAGGATTTAGCTTAAGGGAAGCTAAATTTGGGACTTAAAAATAAGGTAGCCGTACACTATGGTTCTTAAGTGGTCAAAGGCAGGGGTCGTTGTTACAACCATCGCATTGTCTGCATGTTCTTTCACAGAAGAAGCGCTATGGCCTTCTTTAACTGGGGAAGACCCTGCGGAAAACACTACTGCAACTGCACAAGCTGGACAAAATGCTTCAGCTACAGAAACAGTATCCGGAGCGGGTCAGCCTGTTTTGGGCTCTACAAATTTTGAACCTGCACCTGTTACACCAGGTGAAGCAACAGGTACATTTGTAGGCAAAAAAGTTTCCTCAATGCGGGGTGAATTAACGCAACTGATCGAACAGATTCGCACTCATAATGGGGAATTGCAGAATCTTCGTGGCAAAACAGTGCAAGATTCGCAACGTTATCACGGTACAGTCGCGGCAATTAATGCGCGCTTACAAGTGGGAACGACGCCGGGCAATCCAATTCTGGTTCAACAGTTCAACAGTTCTTTATCTGATCTGGACCGTTTAAGCAGTGATATTGCACAAATGAATTTGCTGGCACAAAAAGTTGCAGAAGACTCAACCATGTCTTCTTATATGCTTGAATCAGTGCAAGCGACATTTGGCGTGTCTGGTGCGGTTGATGAAGATCATCGCCAATTGGCCATTTTGCAAGATGAAGTTAATCAAACGGTTGTTCTTATCGAACGTTTGTTGAAAGAAGTAACAGAAGATGTGCGTCGTCAGACCAACTATGTTGGGGCAGAACGCGCAAATCTAAACGCATTGGCAGCCGGGGTTAAAGCTGGCGAAATCTATGGTGCTTCTTTATCTAACCGTATGTCAGCGGCGACAGGTATTACATCAAGCGTAACACGTCCAAGCTTCCAACGTTCAAACGTTAATACAGGACGCCGTCCCTTGGTTGTGATCCGCTTTGATCGCAATAAAGTAAATTATCAACAAGCGCTTTACACGACGGTCAGCCAAGTTCTTGATCGTCGCCCAGGTGCCGTGTTTGACCTTGTTGCAGTGTCTCCTGAACGTGTGGCCCCCGGTCAACAAGCTTTGGGTTCAACACAGGCACGACGTCAAGCTGAGATGGTTTTACAAAGCCTAACTGAGATGGGCTTGCCGCCAAATCGCGTGGGTTTGAGCGCAAGTTCAAGCCAAACGGCACAGACAAATGAAGTGCATCTGTATTTGCGTTAAGCTTTGTCACAATAATATGAACCGACCTGTAGAATATTACAGGTCGGTTTTTTTGTTTTTCAGCAGTTGACCAACTGTTCAAGTTTAACAGCTGGTTCGATGTTGATATATAATCGTAAAATAAAGGATCACCCCTATGGCATCATTAGAAGATGACATCGTTTCAGAAATTGTTTCTTGGGCAGAAGTTCACAAAGATTCTCGAAAATTAGCCCGCAAGCTGATGAAAGTTGGTCCTTTTAAAGGTATTATTGCCATTACCCGTGGAGGCTTGATCCCGGCTGCGATCATGGCCCGTGAATTGGGCATCAAATTGATTGAAACCGTTTGCGTTGAAGCCTACCGCGAAGATGCCGCAGAATTGAGTGGTTCTGTAAATATTATGAAAGAAGCGACCTTTGCAGGAGACGGTGAAGGTTGGTTGATGATTGATGACTTGGTAGATACAGGCACAACAGCCAGAGCTGTGCGTGAAATGATGCCAAAAGCGTATTTTGTCACCCTTTATGCTAAACCAGAAGGTCTGGACTTGGTCGATACATTCATAAAAGAAGTTGAACAGGATACGTGGGTCTTTTTCCCTTGGGATACACAGCTTCAATATAGTAAACCGATTGGTACCGATAAAGGTTAAGTCGCCTTATTTCGTTAAAATTATGAAAACAGGATATGATGCGATTTCATATCCTGTTTTATTTTCGCTACCACCAATAGGGTAGCGCGCCAATCACTGGCCCATGGGCATGCATTAATCCCATATATAAAATAACAGTAACAAGCCAACGCCATAGGCCGATATTCGGTAATTTGCGTCGTGTTTGAGTGTTAAGTTCGCTCCATTTTTGTGCACCCAGCTGGCTTTTACGTTTGTCATTAAGCGATTTGGGACCATAAAGGCTAAGCCCACACATGAGCCCAAAAAAGATCATAGAGGCAAGATCCCCATTCGGGATCATATGAGCGCCAGACCATAAGGCAAAAGCCACAAAGCCGGGATGTTTGGTTATAGAAACGATGCCTGCTTTTTCAGGATCAAAATTTTTGCCCCCCATACCAATTGAAAAGGGATTCGGTTGGGAGAATGTACAAACGAGCAAAAGGCAAACCCAGAACATAATGAAAAGGGTTACGCCTTTCATCCAATTTAGAGGGGGCCAAAGTTCAATATATGGTGCTTGTAAGTAAGATGTGATCAACCAAATGAAAAGCACAAGGCTTAAGAGGCCATAGGCCGACATAAAAGTTTTTTCCCCAACCTTTGAAACAATTGCTTGGCGCAAGGGTCGATAAGACGGGATAATATGGCTGAGAAGAAAAATTAAAACGGCAATAAAAAGGTCAGACATAATCTTTGCATTCTGGTTATTGTGGCGCTACGGTGATTTTTATCATCAGATAAAGGATATATTATGGCCAACAATGCGGAACTTGCGGCAAAATTATTACGCGCAGCCTCTAATTTTTTTCAAGCAGTTGGTGAACAAAACCCAGATTTGAAAGAACAGATGCAAAGTAATGCTGAAGCCTGTGATTTGATCGCGGGTCGTGTTGAAGTTGATCCTTTTGGCGTCCCGGGGGAGGATGAGATTCCAAGCCCGGATCAAATTAATTAATCTTGATGAGTTAAGGGTAAAAACTGTTTGACGATTTCTGTGTAAAGTTCTTGTTTAAAAGGAACAATTAAATCAGGAATCGTTGCAAAATCAACCCATTTCCAACGGCCAAATTCTGGGTGTTTTGTTTCGATATTAATGTCTTCATCTTTGCCATTAAAACGCATGGCAAACCAAAGTTGTTCTTGCCCACGATATTTGCCTTTCCAGACTTTACCAATTAATGCGTCTGGTAAGTCATATCGCAGCCATTCATCTGTCTTAGCTATGATTTGTGCTTTGTTCGTACCGATCTCTTCTTCGAGTTCACGCAAAGCTGCTGTCTTGGGTTTTTCACCTTTATCAATACCACCTTGTGGTAATTGCCATGCGCCGGGCGTATCAAGGCGTTCAGCCACAAACACCTGATTGTGGTCGTTGAAAAGGGCGATACCCACACAGGCGCGATAAGGGAGATTCTTTTTTTTCATAGGGGCCTAGGAGGGTTGACGTCCAGCAATGCTGGACATGGGGGCAATGCGTACAGATTGAAGTTTCTGCGCCCAATCCTTGATGGTTTTGATACTGGCGGGCGTCGCTGGAATAATAGCGGCGGCAATTTTTTTGTTACTTGTAATGGTGGCCAATGTATCTAATTGTGCGCGCATCTGTGCAGGTGAAACATTCACATTTATATTTATATCCGCGATGGCACGTGACAATTGTAATTGATCTGCAATTGTCAGAGACAGAGAATTTTCAGCCGATTTTGGGTCCATAAAGAAAAGACCACGGGTTTTCAACTCCCCTAAAATGGGGGATAAAGATTTTTTATCTTGGGTGAAGGCGGATCCGTATCGGCCAACAAATCCAATATAGCCTTGCGCTTGTGCCATTAATTGGCTGAGAAGTTTTAAGTTTTCTGCCATGCCTTTAGATGTGGTTACAGACAAGGGTCCAGGGTCATCGACGGGAAAACTGTTCGATTCCATCGGTAATTCAAGCAAGACTTCATGGCCTTGTGCACGGGCTTTATTAACCCAATTTTGGGTGTCGCCACCATAAGGACTGAAAGATAATGTCACGTCATTGGGCAAATGATCAATGGCGGCTTGTGTTAAGCTGCTACTCAAACCCAAACCTGAAACAACGATGCCGAGGATCGGCGTGCCTGCAGGCACGTTGAAAGGACGCGCATAGGTTTTCCAAGGTACTGCGCCTGTGGGTGAAATGACGGGCAATTTTCCGATAGGTTGTGTTTCAAAGAGGCTGTCATCTGTTGCAGGAGGCAGAGCTTCTGCGGCTTGTTTAGGCCCCATGCTGGCAACAGATCGAGGTAAAACTGCAGGAATATTAATTCCGACATCAGCAACCGCGGCTGTGGATAAGGGGCTTTCAGCATTTTTGGGGTCATAGCCACCCATTCCACCGCCAACCGTCGCGCTTACAACCGCGGCACTACCCGCAGATAGTTTTGGCGTGGAGCTTTGTGCGGATAATTTAGCAGCAGGTGCGCTGCGGGCACTTAATTTTGCACCAGCCCCGGCAACCAATTTACCCCCGACGCCAGCACCTGTTGCTTGTTGAGGGGTGAGCCCGCCTAATTGAGGTTGGCCTATGGCCAAACTGGCCGTTGTCCGGTCGCTGTGTTTTGTTTCTACTTCTTCAGTGCCTGTGAAGAATAACCAATATGCACCGCCGCCGATGATGAGAGACGCGGCAGTGGAACCCGCGATGATAATTTTTTTCTTTTTAGAAAGACCCGATTTTTTTGATTGAGTGTCACCAAAGTCATCATCGTCATAATCATCATCTTCTTCGCGCAAAGCGGAAGGTGCGGGCACACCGCCTTCACCTTCTTCCATACCATCGTCGATGTCATCATCAATGCCGAAATCATCATCATCGAAGTCATCGGATTGTTTAGAACCTTTGACTTTTGAGAGTAGATTGGAAAAGAAACTCACGGGCACATACCTTTCTTTAGACTCTATTCTTCCGAACTACGGGGCATTTCCGCATAAAGGGAGATGCCTTCGATGAGGTCAAGAGCGCGGCTGAGTTGGTAATCTTGTGGTTTTTCTTCCTTATCATCCTTACCATTGATTTCATTGTTGGCTTTTTTCTGACGTTCGGCCGCATTTTCGTCGGTATTGGTCAGGCTGCCGCGTAAATCGGCTTCTCTGGTTGATATGGTGCTGCCTAATTTTTCAATTTTGGCCAATTCAACTTTGATATCAGGCTCAATCCCTACAGATTGGATCGAACGACCTGAAGGGGTGTAATAACGTGCTGTGGTTAAACGCATCGCCCCACTTACGCCCATTGGCATAATGGTTTGCACAGAACCTTTACCGAACGAACGGGTTCCAAGGATAAGGGCACGAGCATGATCTTGTAAGGCACCTGCAACGATCTCAGAAGCCGAAGCTGAACCACCATTAATAAGCACAACAATAGGCAGACCATCAGCGATATCGCCAGGGCGTGCGTTGAAACGCTGCAAATCTTCAGTGCGGCGCGACCTTGTTGAAACAATTTCGCCACGACCCAAGAACGCATCACTCACTGCAATTGCTTGATCGAGCAGGCCGCCGGGGTTGTTACGTAAATCAAGAACGATCCCTTTAAGACGGTCGCCTTTTTCTTTGTTAAAGGCTTCAACAGCTTTTTTCAAACCGAGGTCAGTCTGTTCTGTGAAGCTGGAAATACGCATGTAACCGATGTCGCCTTCCATATGATGGCGCACGGAGGGGACTTTTATAACGGCACGCGTGATGGTCACTTCGAAAGGTTTTGCGCCCGTGCGGTGCATTTTCATGGTGATGTCAGAACCGACAAGACCACGCATTTTTTCAACAGCTTCACTCAATGTGAGGCCTGAAACAGGTTTGCCATCAATATGACTGATTAAATCACCAGATTTAACACCAGCTTTAAAGGCAGGCGTATCATCAATGGGAGAAATAACTTTGATCCGTCCTGATGCATCCATGCTGACTTGAATGCCAAGCCCGCCAAATTGACCTTTGGTTTGGACTTGCATGTCTTTGAAGCTGTCAGCATTTAAAAAACTGGAATGCGGATCAAGTGAGCTGAGCATCCCTTGAATGGCGGCTTCGATTAATTCTTGATCTGTCAGTTCTTCAACATAGTCTGTGCGGACTTTTTCAAAAACTTCGCTGAAAAGATTCAAAAGTTGATAAGTCTTTGCGGGGTCTTCTTTTTTTGCTGTTTCAGCATGTGCTGGAACCATAAGAAGGAATGTAGCAACTGCCACCATTAAAAAACGAATAGTCATCCTCGCGCCTTTGCGTTACGTCGCCCGATCCACGGCAACGGATTGATTGGTGCGCCGTTCTTGCGCAGCTCAAAATATAGGTTAGCATCCCTTGATGCGTTTTGCGACATAACTCCGACAGGTTCACCACTTAAAAGCCATTGTCCAACAGTTACATCAATACGTTCCATTCCTGTAAGCAGTGTATGGTATCCTTCGCCATGATCAATGATTAACAGTCGTTTATACCCACGAAAAGGTCCAGCAAAGGCAATTTGGCCATCATAAGTTGCGACAATTTGGGCTCTGTCACGGGTTTTGATGCTGATACCTTTGTGTTTTCCGCCTAATTTCTCTTTTTGACCATATTTCATCACAATCGGGCCACTTGCCGGGTTTGACAGTTTGCCTTTTGATTTTGTGATGGGTTTGCCACTTGGTGGTTTGCCTAAGACAATTTCGATTTCTTCTTTATTTACGGCCTTGGACGGTGCTTTTGATTTGGCTTTGGCCGCCTTGGCCTTTTCTTTGCGTGCTTGGTTTAACTTGTCTTGTTTGATTTTCGCTAACAAGCCTTGAAGTGTTTTTGCTCGTTTTGTAAGGGATGCAAGGCGTCTTTGTTCCCGGTTGCTTTGTTTGTTAAAACGCGCGCTTAAGGTTTTTTTATCTTTAATAAGAACTTTAAGGCGTTGGCGTTCATCTGAAAGACTATAGTTTGCTCGATTTAAATTTTTCTTCTGCTTTTCCAGCAGAGTGCGCTTGCGGGCATATTCGCTGACTTCTTTGCGCAATTGTATGGCTTGAGATTGGATTTGCGGAACTATCGCACGTAAAAGAATGGCGCTTCTGACCATATCGCCGGGCAATTGAGGCATGGCGATGATGGCTTCAGGCGGGTTCAAGGCAAGGCGTTGCAAGGCAATAAGGGTCTTAACCGACTGACCATGTCGTTCTTCGAGAGATTTTTTTGCCGCTGTTTCTTCTTTGATTAAGGTCCGTATGTTGCTTTCCAGTTGCGTTACATTGGTTTCGCGCTGTTGTACGGATTGGGAAAGTTGGATGAGTTCTTTACGCAGAGCTTTCAATTCTAATGTGAGGTTTTTAGATTGCGCTTTAAGGCGTTTATTTTTTTGTTGGCTGGATTTGATATCTTGTTCGATTTTTTGCAAATCGTCTTTTGACGCGGCTGAACTTATTTCTGCCCCTAAAAAGAGACAAAGGGCCAATATAAAACCTGGGAAAACCCAAGCTTTTATAAATTTATTGCGCGGCACGTTGGTCTGCATCGATCAGCAAGGATTGACCCGTCATCTGTTCAGGTTGGGCAAGGCCGATCAATTGCAATAAAGTAGGTGCAACATCAGCCAAACAACCTGAATTTAAAGCCTTAACATTTGTGGGCGCGTTGACAAGAATAACGGGAACGGGGTTCAATGTATGTGCGGTATGAGGCTGGCCTGTAATGGGGTCTTTCATCATTTCGGCATTACCATGATCAGCCGTGACGAACATTACACCGTCACTTTTTGTAATGGCTTTTTCAAGGCGTAATAAACAAGCATCAATGGTTTCGGCTGCTTTAATGGCAGCGTCTAAGAAACCCGTATGGCCGACCATGTCCCCATTGGCATAATTTACAATGATTAAGTCATATGCAGCGCTTTCAATGGCATTGACCAATTTGTCGGTTAATTCAGGTGCAGACATTTCAGGCTGTAAGTCATAGGTCGCAACTTTGGGCGAAGGAACAAGAATACGATCTTCGCCCGCATATATTTTTTCTTCACCGCCGTTTAAGAAAAAAGTCACATGAGCATATTTTTCTGTTTCTGCGATACGTAGTTGTGTCAGTCCAGCTTCCGAGACAACTTGTCCTAAGATATTTTCAAGTTTTTCAGCAGGGAATAAGGCCGACATAAAACTGTTATGGTGGTTTGAAAATTCAACCATGCCTGTTTTAACCGAAAAGCGAATGGTTTTTTTACGTTCAAACCCTGTAAAGGCAGGATCAGCCAAGACGGAAAGAATTTCACGGGCCCGGTCAGCGCGAAAATTTGCCATCAACAGACCGTCACCATCAAGCATACCAGCATATCCACCAACACAAGTTGGAAGAACAAATTCGTCATTAATGTCTTTTGCATAAGATTGGGAAATGGCATCACTGGCTGTGGTTGCCGTTTCACCAAGGCCAGAGGTCATGACGTCATAGGCCTTTTCAACACGATCCCATCTTTCGTCGCGGTCCATGGCATAAAAACGGCCACTGACAGTGGAGATTTCAACATTGTTAAAGCCTGAAATATCAGCCTGAAAACGGGCCATGAATTCTTTTGCACTGGCTGGTGGTGTATCGCGGCCATCAAGAAAGGCATGTATATGCACTGTCACACCAGCTTTGGAAACTGTACGCGCGAGTGCAACCATATGATCTTGGGATGAATGGACGCCACCCGGTGATAATAAACCCAATAAATGACATGCGCGTCCATTTTCTTTAAGTACGCTAATCATTTCTTGTAAGGCTTGGGTCTGGCCTAAAGTATTTTCAGCCACAGCCTTGTTAATACGGGGCAGGTTCTGCATGACAACGCGCCCAGCCCCTAAATTCATATGGCCGACTTCAGAATTGCCCATTTGTCCCGAAGGCAAACCAACTTGTTCGGCCGATGCATCTAGGCGTGTGGTTGGACATGATGCATATAAACGATCCCATGTTGGGGTGTTTGCATTGGCAATTGCGTTGTCTGTAGTATCTTTACGTTCCCCCCAACCATCAAGAATACAAAGAACAACGGGGCGTTTATGAGGAGTCGAGGTCATGTGGTCTACTTCAATAAAGGGAACGGCTTATCACTTATGTGGGTCGCGCTCCGTTTAAATGCCATAAAATGACATCTTAACCGAGGGCGACCCACATGGTATTCTCATTATACATTAAAGCGCTTAGGCTTGACGCGCAGCAGCTTCAATTTCTTTAATGCTTCTTTCCGCACGAAACGCTTTTTCGATCGAGTCTTGTGCGCGCGTGACCATTATCTTCAATGTATCAACAAAACCGCGCATGTCGTTTGCAACGTTTGTAAATGTTTCTTCGTATTGGCCCGCAGTTGCCGCTTCAATTGCCATATTGGTCGCAATTGAATTTGATTGAGATACAACTTCTGCAATGCGTTTGGCTTGTTCGTTGAGGTATTTAACCCCCCCGTTTGACTCGTCAAATTTCTTGAGAGCAGTCGCAATGTCGCTGAGTTCTGCCGTTGCAGGCACATCA
>Ga0105358_10002196_pt1 | contig 10421 bp, 9 predicted proteins | sample GOMGulsemesocosm_5_FD_83509 | JGI IMG/M metagenome (GOLD analysis project Ga0105358, IMG submission 83509) | Methane-oxidizing microbial communities from mesocosms in the Gulf of Mexico - GOM15C Gulf of Mexico | ecosystem: Environmental > Aquatic > Marine > Cold seeps | place: Gulf of Mexico...
GGTGTTATCTTTGGACTTATGGGCTGGTTTGGTATTCCTCTTGACTTAATGACCATTACAATCGCTGCTATTTCTATTGGAATAGGTGTGGATGATACCATTCACTATATTCATAGATATAAAGAAGAATTTCATTTTGATAGAGATTATATTTTGACCATGAGAAGAACACACAACAGTATTGGGTATGCAATGTTTTATACTTCTTTTGCTGTTGTAGTTGGTTTTTCTATTTTGATTTTTTCAAACTTTATTCCAACCATCTATTTTGGTTTATTAACTATGTTGGTTATGATTGTTGTATTATTGTCAGCTTTATTGCTTTTACCAAAGCTATTAATAGTGTTTAAACCATTTGATAAAAGACTTGCTTAGTAGTAAGTCTTACTTGTAACAAGTATTAACTATACTTGTTACAAGTAAATAGTTTATGATAAGTAATCTATTTTTTATTTAGTATTTTAAAAGTCCACGCAGGTATTTTTTTCTCATTTTCATTAATTGCTTCAAACACTTGTTCAACTTCTAGATTCCAATGTGAGAAATCAATTTTATCTAAAAATGCATCCGCTTCATCATCATAATCAACTTCTGATAAATAAAGTTTGTCCACATAAGGGAATGCCAGTTTATAAACTTGCGCACCACCCATAATAAATAGTTCTTCTTCACCACTTTTTTTACAAAACTCTAAAGCTTCTTGGATTTCTTTAAAAGTATGTACACCTTCATGGGAAAAGCCATTTTGAGATAGAACTACAGAAGTCCTATTTGGTAAAGGAAAACCTATAGAATCAAAGGTTTTTCTCCCCATTAAGATATGATGTCCATTGGTGAATTTTTTGAAGTTTTTTAAATCTGCTGGAATATGCCATAATAAGGTATTGTCTTTCCCTATTTGGTAGTTTTTACCATAAGCTACAATCATAGACACTTTCATTAAATAGCCACCTGCCCTTTTATATGCGGGTGGGCTTCGTAATCACACAAGTCAAAATCTTCAATTTTAAAATCAAAAATACTTTTTACCTCTTTATTGATATTCATAGTAGGTAATTTATGTGGAGTTCTACTTAACTGTAAAGCTGTTTGTTCCATATGATTTGAATATAAATGTGCATCACCAAAGGTATGCACAAACTCTCCATATTCCAAATCACACACTTGTGCAATCATCATGGTCAATAAAGCATAAGAAGCGATATTAAAAGGAACTCCCAAAAATATATCTGCTGATCGTTGGTACAGTTGACAAGAAAGTTTTCCATTTGCCACATAAAACTGGAAAAAGGCATGACAAGGAGGAAGTGCCATATTTTCTATTTCGCCCACATTCCAAGCAGAAACAATAAGTCTTCGTGAATCTGGATTGGTTTTAATTTGTTCAATTAATTGGGTAATTTGATCTATAGTTTTGCCATTGGCTCCTTGCCAACTTCTCCATTGAGAGCCATAAACAGGACCTAAATCTCCATTTTCATCTGCCCACTCATCCCAAATACGTACATTGTTATCTTTGAGATACTTAATATTGGTATCCCCTTGTAAAAACCATAATAACTCATGGATAATAGATCTAAGATGACACTTTTTTGTGGTAATTAAAGGAAACCCTTCTTGTAGGTCAAATCTCATTTGATACCCAAACACACTTTGTGTTCCCGTACCCGTTCTATCTTCTTTTTTTACACCTTTATCAAGTACATGCTGCATTAAATCAAGATATTGTTTCATAGTCTACTTTTCCTCGTTGTTTTTTTCGTTTTCATCAAATTCTTTAAATTGTTTTTCTTTTTTACTTCTCATTACTGCAAGACCAAATACTACCAAAGCAATTAAGGCAAATCCAATCATTTCACTTATTAAAACAGGTGACATTTTAAACCTTCTATTTATATATATTCGCGTATTATAACCAAACATTTCCAAAGAACATTTGAAACATCTACAATTTTTAAACTCAAGTCTTAATAATAATTAGCCTTTCTTTATTTACTATTAGATAGACTTTATTTATGAATATTTTTAAATATCTATTAATCCTTATACTCTTTTTAATCAATGCTCAAGCAGATAAACTTAAGCTAACACTTATGGCCAAATCAGTTAAAAATGCCAATGTTTTATTACTTACAGCTAATGCAAATGAAAACAATAAACTTTTTGCCATATTAAATGACAAGAAAATAGAATTTAATGCACACCCTTTTAGTACGAATAAATTTTATGCCCTAGTGCCTTTTCATTATTTTATGGAAGAAAAAAAACATCAGTTAATAGTAACTTATATTGTTAATGAAAAAGAGTTTTTTGAAGGTTATGATATCACGCTCGCGCAAGATAGTTATTTAAGTGAAGAAATCAAAGTAAGCAATTCAAAGGTGAGTTTGAGTAAAAAAAACAAACTAAGAACTTCTAAGGAGTATCAAGAGGCAATTAATGTTTACAATTCTGTAAGCTCCAAGAATTATTGGTTTGAAGATTTTATTTATCCCTTAGATTCCAAAATAACCAGTCCATTTGGAACAAAAAGAGTCTATAACAATACCACGAGAAGTTATCACACAGGAATTGATTTTAAAGCGCCTTTAAACACTAAAATAAAAGCCTCAAACAATGGTGTAGTTAAAATCTCCAAAAATAGATTTTATGCTGGTAATTCTATTATCATAGATCATGGGCATGGAATTTATACCTGTTATTTTCACTTAAACAAAATGTTTGTATCAGTTGGTGACTTTGTACAAAAAGGAGACATCATAGGTCTTTCAGGAAGTACAGGACGCTCCACTGGGCCACATTTACATTTTGCTACCTTTGTAAATGGCGTACAAATCAATCCCACTAATTTATTGGAAACTCTAAATACTTTAAATTAATTCAAACATAAATTCAAAGTACTAATACCAAACACCACACAAAAAATTCATACTCTTTAGGTATAATGCCCTACAAAAAATAACAAGGACCCATTTTATGCTTATATCCCCAATATTTAGATTCCGATTAATCAGTTTTTTAGAAGGTGTTTCATATATAATACTTCTATTTATTGCTATGCCTATTAAGTATTTAGGAGATAATCCAATTCCGGTTAAACTTGTGGGAATGGGACATGGTGTTTTATTTGTTTTATTTATAGTTCTATTATTTGAATCAATGAGTAAACATAAATGGGGATTGGTTTTTAGCATCAAACTATTTATTTGCTCATTACTACCATTTGGTACATTCTACATGGACAAAAAACTTAAAACTTATCATAACTAAGTTATGTAATCCTTATTGAACATTCAGTAAGGATTTTTCCTACTATCTTCTTCTTCTTTAAAATAAATACACCTACTAAATAGAGCTTGTTTTGATATAAGTTTAAAGTTCCTTACTAGTTTAAATTTTAATCCAAAACAAAAATAAATCCATGATAAAATTTTAAAGAGTAAAAAGGATTTATCATGATCAATAATATGACCATCAAAAGCAAACTTATTGCTTTGGCTATTTTAGTTACCTTAAGTTTTGTTGTTATCCTTATTATGGAAAATAAAGCAATAACAGATATGAAAGTAATTGCGGCAATGGATCATGATTCTGAAGAATTAAATATTCAAATGTTAACCCTTCGTAAACATGAAAAAGATTTTTTGGCAAGAAAAGATGTTAAGTATCTTGAAAGTTCAAAAAAGGTGATTGTTAAAATTGAAAAAATTTCAAGTAACTTAAAAGAGAGATTGATTCACTTTGATGCAGATATTAATAATCTAAACACATACGATAAAATTGTGCTTCAATATGCAAATATTTTTGAGAAACTTGTTTTAACACAGCAGGAAATTGGATTAAATCCAAAAGATGGGCTGTACGGAGAATTAAGAGGGAAAGTGCATCAAGTACAAGAGTATGCCAAGAAATCAAATGATACTGGTTTATTGGCCAAAGTATATGACTTAAGAAAACAAGAAAAAGATTTTATGTTAAGAAGTGATAAAAAATACCTAGGCAGTTTCAATAAAAAAATTGATAAATTAAATGCAGACAATCAATACAGTCAAATGCACGGGTTACTATCTGAATACAAAACAAGTTTTTCAAAACTGGTTCAATTAGAAGAGGTTAAAGGTTTAGACAGTAAGTCAGGGCTCTTAGGGGAAATGAGAAAAATAATACATCAGTCTACCGATGCTTTAAAAAACTTGACCAGCTTAATCAATATACTACAAACTGAAAAAACCGAAGAAATTGCCACTTTCTCACTTATATTTACAATTCTAGTGGCCACCTTAGTTGTACTTGCTTTATTGTATATCAGCAGAACTATTTCCGCGTCTTTGGGTGCTTTTGAAAAAGGCTTGGTTCAGTTTTTCTTATTTGTTAATAACGAAACAAAAGAAGTTGAATTATTAAATGACAAAAATAATGATGAAATTGGTAAGATGGCCAAAATTATTAATAAAAGTATCACCAATACAAAGATAAATATTGAAAAAGACAGAGCTTTAATTGATGATGCAACCCATGTGGCAAATAAAATTAAAGTAGGTCATTTATCTACAAGGATTACTAAAGAGTCTAATACAGAAGAGTTAAATGAGCTTAAAAATGTTATTAATGAAATGTTGGAAAACCTCAATAGCAATATCAATAATATTTTAAGTGTACTGTCTAGCTATGCCACTTACAATTATTTGCCAAAAGTTGACACACAAGGTATTGAAGGAACCATTTTAAAGTTATGTACCAATGTAAATACACTGGGAGAAGCCACTACTCAAATGTTAACCAGTAACAAAAGTATTGGTCTGGGACTTAAGGGAAGTGCCGATATATTGGTTAACAATGTTGAACATCTAAATACCAATGCAAATTCAACAGCAGCCTCCATTGAAGAAACAGCAGCAGCGTTAGAAGAAATTACCGCAACCATTATAAGTAACAATGACAGTATTAATAAAATGTCTGAATATGCAGAACAAGTAACAACAGCAGTTAAAAAAGGCGAGTCTCTAGCAAATGAAACCACTGAAGCCATGGATAATTTAAATGAACAAGTTACCTCAATCAATGACTCTATTGTTTTGATTGATCAAATTGCTTTTCAAACCAATATTTTATCTCTTAACGCAGCAGTTGAAGCAGCAACTGCAGGGGAAGCAGGTAAAGGATTTGCGGTCGTTGCTCAAGAAGTACGTAATCTTGCGAGTAGATCAGCAGAAGTGGCCAAAGAAATTAAAAGTCTTGTTGAAAATGCTACGGCTAAAGCCAGTGATGGTAAACATATAGCAGATAATATGATTAATGGTTATTCTTCATTAAATGAAAATATTCAAAATACAATCGAAATTATCAATAATGTTGCAGAGGCTTCAAAAGAACAGCAAGCAGGAATTGAGCAAATAAATGATGCAGTGACCCAAGTGGATCAACAAACTCAAGAAATAGCAATGATATCAGCTCAAACACGTGAAATTGCAGAGCAAACCAATGTAATTGCAGATGATATTGTTCACGATGCCGATGAAAAAGAATTTGATGGAAAAAGTAATGTAGCAGCTGCAAACATCACAAAAAAAGATGATTCAAAAGTTGAATTGTTTGAAAAGGAAAAACAAGCAGTAAGTACGCACCCTACAGAGGTTAAAAAAGAAAGAAAAATAGCACAAGCAGACAATAAAGCTGATGGAGACTGGGATAGTTTTTAATATAACTAAGTTATAAAAAACATACTGTAGATAGGTACGAAGTTGAAATTAATTTTACTTATTTGACTATTGATTTTGCCTTTAATACCTTAACAGACTTTCCTCTTAAAACCTTGATATATAGGTGTTCAAAGCTGTCCAGAAAATACAAAACTCGCTTTAAGTCCGATATCTTATTTACTTCCTGCCCATTAACTTCCAAAATCAAATCATCTTTTTTCAAACCAATTTTCTCTGAAATTGAACCTTCTTTATTTTTTGTTACAATTAACTTTTGTCCACTTTTTAAAAAAACTCCCAATTTCTTTGCCTTGGCTATTTCACTTTTGGTACTATTTTCAAGAAAAATATCCCCCTCTTTACCCATTACTTCATTTAAAATAACCGAGTAAGTTAAGTTATTTCTTCTGTAAACACGAGAAGGAATACCGTCATGATTTTGTATGTGTCCAGAACCTGCAAGAACTACCAGGCTCACATCTTTATTGGTTTGTAAAAAATTATCAATATTTTCCGCCATAGTTTCATCCCATATTAGCTGTGACTGGTAAAAGAAGTCGGAATTAGCCTGAGCTGATTGATGAGGTAAAGAATCACTTTTCATGTTCTTCTTTGGAATATGTCTGTTGAAAATCTCATGTAAGTCTTTTTGATACTTGAAATTTGATTGGTCAATACTTGTTGGCAATAAATTTCTTTGTTTTTTACTTAATGAAAATAAACCTTTTTTATATACTTGAGATGTAATCTCTCTGTCAATATTAATAGCAAGTATTTTTATTTGATTACTTTTAGCATAATCAATAATAGGTTTATACAAATTATAATCAAATTTCCAACGTTCAAAATATTGTGTATTTTTTAAAAAATCCTCAAGTGAGCTTTTACCCTGTATATATAAATCTAAGTCATGTTGAAAGGGTTTTTGAAACATCTCCATTGCAACAACTACTTTTTTACCATTTTCATGTAACATTTTAATCACTCTCAATTGATTTAAATGGTGATTAAAGTCATCATGGGATTCACTCACATAAATAATTCTTTTGTCTTTTATCTCCTCATACAGAGCAGTTAAAGGCTTTTTCTTTTGTATTGTAATACCAAGTGCTACTTTATTTAACTCAAATCTTATTCCATTCTCAGATCTTGCGGTACTTTTTTCGATATTATTTTTTGAAAATTTGAGTTCATTGTATTTTGAGTAATAATTAAGATGCCTTAGACTTTTTCGTTTATAATCTCCCCAGTGGACAATGGCCATAACTTTTTCTCTGTTATAAACGTGTGGTTTAACTGTTAAATAGGTATTTAATACATTCTCTTTTATTTTAGGATAAAACTCTTTTAACAAATCATTGTTTAAGTCCAAAAATACAATATTATTATCTTTTAAGTCCTTATAACTTAAGTCATCATTGTTTACAAGTTTTGCAAAAGGAAAGATTTTTTTGATGTTTTCATATTTTGATTTGTCTTTTAGATTTACGAGAGCAAGAAGATTTTTATCATTTAATAAGGAAGCAATACTCAATAGTTTTTCTTTTTGGTTCAGTGTTCTAAACAAAGTATATTTTTCATCAAAGTTAAGAGATAAAACTTCTGAGTTAACATTGAGCTTTATATTTTGTTTGGATTGTTTAATGGAAATGGTCTTATGAACTGTGTTATCATAAGTTTGTATGGACACAGGCAAATCAAATACAAAAAAGTTATTCTCATTTTGAAGTACATCAAAACTCACCCAAAAACCTTTTTTGTCGAAATGGGTTTTGATATTTTCAACTGTAAAATCAATCATACCTGTTTGTTCAAACCACTGTTGAAAGAAGGTCTTTAAGTCTACCTTGCTATTTTCTTCAAAAAAACCACTAAAATCCTTCAGGCTAAGATTTCTATTTTGATTGCTTACATAAAATGTCTTGATAAGATCCCTGAATTTTTCACTGCCAAGTTTATTTTCCAACATCAACATCACATGAGAGAACTTAGAATAACCAATTAACATGGATTGCTTATCCATTCTATATTCAAAGTTTTTAATGGGAAAATCATTTTTACTGTTCATATAGATTTGAAACTCAGATAAAACTGTTTTTCTATTTGAAACATCCCTACCTTGAAGTTTTTTCAAGTAATCATCTGCTAAATACGTCGTCAATCCCTCAATCCAATTTCCTTTTCCTTGAACATTTGAGATTGAACTACCAAAGTATTGATGCAAAATTTCATGTGCCAAGGATTGGTTTAAAACATAGGATTTTCTTAAAAGTGCACTGCCAATTAAAGTATATGAGGGAAAGGCATACCCTGTTTGATGGAGGTTTTCAACTACTTTGAATTTTTTATAGGGATATACTCCAATGTGTTCTTCAAATAGTTTGATATATTTTATACTTTGGCTTATATACTTTTGAGCCAAGGCTGCATCTTTTTGTAAAAAATAAGTCTCTATCCCTATATTGTTATAGGTGGTTTTGTTGATTACAAAATTAGGTGAGGCGACAAAAGAGATAGAGGAAACTTCATCTGAAGTATTTTCAAATACGGTTTTGTAAGATTTGGGTAGATTACTCGAGATTTTATAAATACATCTATTTTCTATCTTTGGGTACCAATCATTGAGTAAATAAACAAAATCTTTATTTAAAGCTTTTATTTTCTTAATATAGGAAAATGTTCTTTGAGTAGAGTTTTTAGTGATTCTTTCATTGGTTTTACGTGTATTTGAGATATCAAAACCATCAAAATCCACATCCAAAAGTTCATCTTTATTTTCAATGACGGAGGAAACATTGATAGTTTTACTTGGAAAGTCAAAATTGATGTTGATAGTTGAAAAACAAGAAGCACTCATATAAGAAACACCTGCACACAAACAAATAAGTGACTTAAACAACATGTGTTTCCTTTATGACGCGCTTTATAGTTTATTTTTGGGGTTCGTAGTTTGGGTATATTTTCTTGATATCTCTGAGACTTTTTCCTGTTTTGTTCAGTTCAAGCGCTCGTACTTCATCGTTTGGTTCATAGTTGGGGTATATATCTTTAATAAGTTGAATTGGTTTTCGACTGGTTTCCATTTTTCTAATTATTTGTTTTTCTTCTTTGGAAAAAGTAGAAAATCGCTTAATATCTTGTTCTATTAAAAGCTGTGAATACTCTCCTTTAGTGAGTTTTCTTTTACTTATATCAGAGACACTCCTATAGTTTTCAAAATACTTTGTAATAATTGCCCTATCAAAACCAGCTTTTTCAAGCTCAGCGGCAACTTTTAACTGTGCACTGTATTCATGGTAAAAAGACTCAATGATGGCATCTTCTGAAAACCCTTCTGTTCTCATTTTAAGAGCTAATTTTTGTATTTGGGAAGGCTGTGATTTAGTTGTTGTTTGGGAATCTTTGCTAACAGTAGAATCACTGTTATATTTAATATAATCATCTGGTTGTATTAAGAAAACCAAACCTACAATTGCCAGTAAAAACAAGACGAAATAGGCAAAACGACTTAAAGTTTTATTGAAGTTTTTAGTCAACATTAAAAAAGCTATAATAGCAACAGCTACGGATAAAATTATGATGTATTTCATGAAAAAGTCCTTAGTATTTAATTTATCTTACAGTAAATAAACTAAAGTTTTTCTCACAAAATACATATTAGAAGCAAGAACTTATAAATCAAGGTATAGATTTAATGCAAGTCAGTTGTATTAATATACCAATAAAACATGTGGCTTTTATGCAACTTAGTCGCGTAATTTAATTAATACCTCAATATACTTTGTTATAATAATGAATGAAAAATATCAATACATTAATACATGGTACAAATATAAAACTCACCACCGCAAGAAAAGCCATCTTGGAAATCTTAATCGCTTCATCTAAACCACTTTGTTATGAAGATTTAAAAGATAAAATATCTATGGACAAAGCAACTTTTTATAGAAACATCAGTAAATTTGAAGAAGAAAATATTATTAATAGTTTTGAATCAAATGACAAAAAAAGATATTTTGAAGTTCAAAAGAACCCACATGCCCACTTTATTTGCACTTCCTGTTCGAAAGTTTCATGTTTACCTGATGATTCTAACATTAGTTTACCTGGGTATCAAATTGACAATGTTATTATCAAAGGTATCTGTCCTACTTGCCAAAATGCATCAAGTGTTAAATAAACATAACTAAGTGCATTTTTGATATAATCAAAAAAATTACTTTTAAGGTCACCAATGAACTCAACTCCACAAAACTTCAAGGCAGGTTTTTCGCTTTTTAAAACACTTATTCTTATTATCATTTTGTATTACGCATGGAATTATTATGAAGATAACTATAAATACAAAGACTCTCCGAGGTATGTTGTAGAATTTAAAAATGCTCTCAAAGAATTTACCGGTCAAAATGACACAGTAAAAAATGCTTATAAAGAAGCAATAACAGCCCAAACTGAAGCCAAAAAGATTAAATATGTTTTTAAAAATGAAAAAACAAAAATATTTATATCAAAGTGGAAAACAGCAGAAAACGAAGTAAGTACCTTGCGAGAAAAATACTCAAATTATAAAGATGAAACAGAGAATTTTTTAGATGGCTTAGATAATAAGTTGGATCAAATACAAAACGATAATGCCTTAAAATCAAAAATGAAAAGATACAGTAAAGACAGAGCTTTAAAAATGGCAAAAAACATTGTAAAAATGGATCAAAACCTTGAAAA
>Ga0105358_10002197_pt1 | contig 10421 bp, 8 predicted proteins | sample GOMGulsemesocosm_5_FD_83509 | JGI IMG/M metagenome (GOLD analysis project Ga0105358, IMG submission 83509) | Methane-oxidizing microbial communities from mesocosms in the Gulf of Mexico - GOM15C Gulf of Mexico | ecosystem: Environmental > Aquatic > Marine > Cold seeps | place: Gulf of Mexico...
AAGTTCAAATATAGTATTTAAACTTAAAGAGGTGTCCTATATTTATACCTAATTATATTCCTCCTAATCTAAGTAACAATTGACTAATTAAGAGTACTTTTATTTATAAGAAAGAAATGTTTATTAACATTGCATTTTGAAATAATATTGCACTATGTAATATTATTGTATACTTTCTAAATGAAAAACTTAAAGAAAAAATCAACCAGAAATATTCTTGAAGACATAAGTGAACACTGTTTTACATATATGGTTCCATATAAGTATGGTAAGCAGGACAACAGAGGTTCAGACAAGTATAAAAAAGGAAGAATCACTACTTATGAATGGATAAATAATTTAAGTTATTATTATATGGAGCAAGAAGAAAACTTAAAGGAAGAATTTATTTTATATTTGAAATCAAAAAATGAAGAAATTCAATTTTTAAAAGATGGTGATTATAAAAAAGGTATCAATGATGTGTTAAAGGAAGTATTAGAGAAGGTAGAACAAACAAAATAAAGTTTGAATTTATTTTACCTCTACTCTATTTCGTCCATTTTCTTTCGCAAGATACAAAGCATCATCACAACGTTTGAATAAAGACTCTAAGTTATCACCTTCTTGATACTGGGTCAAACCAAAGCTGGCCGTTACTTTTCCTGCTGTTTTATGAGAAAGTTCTCCTATATGTTTCCGTATGTTATTGGCTGTTACCTTTGCATCTTCAATTGCAGTTTCAACAAACAGTATAACAAACTCTTCTCCACCCCAACGTGCGAAAACATCAGTTTTACGTACTTTTTTCTCGACTGCTTGCGCCAACATTATTAAAACCTCATCCCCCACCAAATGCCCATAGGTATCATTGAAATTTTTAAAATGATCAATATCTATAATGGCGACAGATAAGTTATGTTTATATCTTTCCACTCTTAATAATTCTTGCTCGAAAAATTCATTTAATTTATTTCTATTATACACACCTGTTAAGCCATCATAATATGCTTTTTGCTCAATATTCACTTTTTCAATGGTCATTTTTGTGATATCAGTTAGGGAAATTAAATAAATATGTTTACTTGCATCAATGACAGAGATATTTATAAAAAAAGACTTGGGTTCCATAGTTTTATCCATCATTAAAACCACCCTTTTTGATTCGTCTATATTTTTAATTCTTTTAAAAAACAGTTCACCAAAACATGTCTTATCAGAATTTTTATCACAAGAACCAATCATAGTTGGATAAACATAATCATCATGTTCCATAAAAACACTCTCTATACTAGAAAATTTTTCTTCAAATTCCTGAATATTTTTCACATTAAAAAACCTCAAAAAAGAACTGTTTGAAAAAGATACCGAATCGAAATTGGTAACAAAATTTATATTGTTATCAGTGTCAATGATATTTTGTAAAATACTTTGTTGCTCTATTATTTGTTCCTGTTGTTGTTTATTCACTTTATCTAAAACAACTGTTCTTGCATAGGTTTCTAGTTGTGTGGACATTTTGTCCCTGTCAACTGGCTTGAGTAAATACCCCGAGATTCCAAGTTCAATGGCTTCAAGTAAATATGTGGCGTCGTTATGTGCAGAGAGAATAATAATTGGAATATAAGAATCTACTTCTTTGATTTTTCGGGACATTTCTATTCCATCCATTTTAGGCATTGTAACATCTGTTAAAATCATGTCAGGTTTGTGTTCAAGATACATAGCCAAACCCTCTTCACCATTTTCAGCCACAAGTAGATGTTTTACTTTTTTGCGTAATCGAGCAGATAATATTTCTCTAATAGCCAGTGAATCTTCAACATATAATAAAGTTACTTCTTCTAAGTAATTACTCATAATTTAGTCCTAGTTTTATTGTAAATATTGCACCTGTTTTAGTATTTTCTACTTTTAAGGAACCATGCATATTATCTTCTATTATCATTTTTGACATATAAAGACCTAAACCGGTGCCTTTTCCTTGTTCTTTGGTCGTAAAATAAGGTTCAAAAATTCTATTTAAAATATCAGCAGGAATACCACCTGCATTATCTAAAATAGTTATTAGAACATCTTCTTTTTCTTTTGTTACATTGAGTATAATCTGTGCATCATTTTGATTTTTATCAATAAATACATCTTTTGCGTTATTAATAATATTAATAACTACTTGTTGAAATTCTGATTCAAAGCCATAAATATCACAAGTATCATCACCAATTATATCAATTTTTATATTATGTTCCTGTAATTGCGTTGAAATTAAATTTAACGCTGCTTTAAGAGTTTCCACAATACAAAATTGTTTTTTGATTTTATCCACTCTAAAAAAGTTTCTAAAATCATCTATGGTTTTAGACATAAAATTAACCAGTTTCATGTTTTCATTTGAGTGTTCTTGAATATAATCTATATCAATAATGCCATCTTCAAAATCTTCTTCTAAAAACTGCACTCTCATGGCAAGAGCATTGAGAGGTTGTCTCCATTGATGTGCAATTGAGCCTACCATTTCTCCCATTGCTGCTAGTTTTGATTGTTGAGCTAAAATCTTATCTTTTTTACTACTTGATTCAATCGCTTTTTTCACGGTATCTTCTAAAGAAGCATTAAATTGTTCAAGTTCTTTGTGTGCAGTTATATCAACTCTAATGGCAAAATAGCCTATTATTTTGTTGTTGTCATTGAACTCAGGAGTAATGAGAACAGTCACCCAATAAGAACCTCCATCCTTTTTTTTGTTTAAAATCTCACCAATGAACTCATTTCCCGAAGATATGGTTTCCCATAATTTTCTATAAACTGTTTCATCCATATCGGGATGTTTAACAATGCGATGATTAGATCCAATAAGCTCCTCTTTTGAATAACCACTTATTGTACTAAAAGCTTTTGTAGCATAGGTGATTAATCCCTTTTCATCTGTTCTTGAAGCAATAACACTTCTATCAAACTTAGATAATAAGTTCTCAAAATCATTGTTAGCTTGTGTTAAGTCAGAAGTCTTCTTCTCAACTTCTTTTTCTAAACTTTTTGTAAATTCTTCTAACTCTTCTGTTTGAGTTGTGTTGATTTTAAGTGCCTCATTTATTTTTACTTCTAATATTTTTTTCATATTATCTGCTTTTTGAAATAAATTGAACATACTAAAATACAAACCAACTAAAACACAAATATAACTTACTTTTTTTAAAAAATGTGCTGCATCAAATTCCATATCAAACAAATGACCAGAAAATGACATAAATACAATCTGAGACACAAGGTTGACTATTAAAGCAATCACCAACCAATGTTCAAAGAAATCTGTTTTCCATTTTCCATTTTTGTAAAAACCAACCAAGGCAAAAATAAAAAACACAGCAGGTAAAAACTCTTCTGGTCTATGAAAAAAATACTCCGCATAATAAGCACGAGGCAGAGGAACAAAAGCAAAAAACATAAAAGTCAGTATCGTGCTAATAGTGGCAATAATATAAATCTTTTTTTCATTAATAGTTAAAGTAGTTGCATTTTTAGCATAAGTAAATCCATAATACCAACCAAGGAAAAGTAAAACCGATAAATATAATCTTGAAGCAATCCAACTCCAGGGAATCAAACTCTCAGAAGGTGAGGGGAAATATATATCAAAAAATGCAGAAGTTACTAAAGCATGATAAGCATCCAAGAAACCAGTTCCTATAAATCCAGCACCTATAAATAAATACAAAAACTCTTGTTTGTTAGAATAAAACCGTATCAAAGACGTGATACCTACCATCCAAGCAAGTATGGTAGAAACTGATTCCATTACGGTATGCAAGTTTTTACTTCCTTGCCAATCACTTCCTCTTAAATAAAGATATAAAATTGTTAAAAATACAGCAATAATAATATAGATGATTTTTCTTCTATTTTCAAATATGCATTCATTTTCAATATTCATGTATTGTTCCTATTTTTAATTCCACAAGAGTGATTACTATAACCACTTTTCCTATTGATTCTGGATGTACAAGTTTCGTTTTAACATAAAAAAAAACTTCATTATTTTCTTTTTTAACACTTATCTGAAAAGAAGTATTGGGATTATCAAAAACATAATCTATCCAAAATACATTTTTATCCCCATCAACTAAAGTTGTGTTGTTAAACTTTTTAATTTGTGCATAAATAGTAGTCTTATCATAATCTTCCACATCAAAATCTTTCACTGTAAAATTATCAAGAAATAATTTATTTAAAAACAGTACTGATTTCGTTTCATCTGTTGAAAATATAATACTTGGTTGTAAATCAATTACTTCTTGAAGTAAAAGTTCATGTAATCTTTTTTCTCGTCCAAAGAGCACTATTTTTGCATTGTCTTCCAATATGTCATAAAGTTTTTGTTTGTCTAATGGTTTTAATAAATAACCTGAAATTCCATTCTCAATTGCCTCTAGAAAATAATTGGTTTCGCTATGAGCTGATAAAACAATAATAGGCACTTCTTTATCTATTTTTTTTATTCTTTTTGCCATATTAATACCATTCATTTTAGGCATCTTTATATCCGTTAAAATAATATCTGGTCTATGTTTCTCAAAAAGCTCAAACCCATCTATTCCATCTATCCCAACATAAAGATTTTTTACTTTACGCTTTAAAGCTCTTTGAAGCAGAGATCTAATATCTTCTTCATCTTCAACATATAAAACACTTAACGTACTCAGTAAATTACTCATTTTGAACCTCAATTTCAATGATGAACATAGCTCCATCTTCTATATTTTCAACCCGCAACAATCCTTTCATATTATCTTCAATAATCATTTTTGACATATAAAGTCCAAGTCCCGTACCTTTACCTTGTTCTTTGGTAGTATAATAAGGCTCAAATATTCTTTTAATGACTTCAAGGGGAATCCCTCCTGCATTATCTTTTATTCGAATTTGTCCCTTCCCTTCACTTTCCAATAAATGTATCTGAATTTTTCCTTCTTCCCTTTTATTTTCAAGCATGGCATCTTTTGCATTATTGATAATATTTAGTATTACTTGCTGGAATTCACTTGAATAACCATTAACTGTAAAATTATAATCATTGACTTCTACGCTTATATTATGGTTGTCCAACTGTCCACTTAACATGTTAAGAGTTTCATCAATTTTTTCTCTAACAGTAAAATCACCTTTTATTTTATCAATGGTAAAGAAGTTTCTAAAATCATCAATGGTTTTTGACATAAAATCCACCAACTTCATACTCTCTTCTGAGTGTTCTTGGATATAGGTTTTATCAATAATATTATCATCAAAATCATCTTCTATAAACTGTATTCTAATAGCTAGTGCATTTAAGGGTTGTCTCCATTGATGTGCAATAGCACCTATCATTTCTCCCATAGCAGCCAGTTTTGATTGTTCCAAAAGTAATCTATCCTTTTGTTGATTTGCTTCTACTGCCGATTCAACTTTCTGGGTTAAATTAATATTAAAATTTTCAATCTCTTTATAAGACTTTTCCAAATCTTGTGTTTTTTCATATACTAGCAGTTCCAATTCTTTTGCTCTTAAAGTTTTAAGTGAAAGGATATATCCAATAAGCATCACCATAACAAAAGTAACTAAGAAGGAAATATTTGGTAGAGAGCTGGAATTTTTCAGTAAAAATGATGTACTTGGTTTTACATATAAAGTCCAAGTTCTTCCTTCTATAAAAATATTTGCATTTTTCACACTTTTATCAACAGTGGAAAATTTTGTATTCGTATATAATAAGTTTTTATCTGAAGTGAGGGGAGAAGAAGAAGGTTCTGTTGTGTCTACCAGCCAAATATCTAATAAACTACTTTGTGCTTTTACATTACGTAAAGCAGTATCTAACATATCCCCTACTCTATAAACACCCAGTGCAAAACCTTTTAAAAATTTTTCTTCCGACATTTCCCAAACAGGTAAAAAGACCAAAAAGCCAAATTGCTGCCCTTTTTCTTGGACCAATTTAATTCTAGCAGTCGCTGCACTTTTTTTACTTTGGATTGATTGATTAAGAGATTTTAATCTGGTTACGCTAGAAGATAAATCAAAACCAAGAGCTTTTAAATTTCCCAAAAGTGGCTCAACATAATATACTGGAAAATACTCTTTTTTTGTAATTTCTCGTACCATCATTCCTTTATTGTTTTTACTTTTAATGTTAAACTTCAAGTTTAAATCTTTTGATGCTTGGTTTTCATATTGGGCTCTTAAATCATCAGGAATTCTTGGAATCCATTCTAAGGCTTGAATACTCTCATATTTACTCAAAGATGGTGTCACAAATTTTTTAAACTGTGCTCTTGTCACATTTTTCTGTGATTTAAATAAGTTGCCTAAAGAAGCTAAAACTTCAATATTGATATCTAATTCTCTTTGGATCAAACTGGTTTCTTGGGTAAAAAGATGTTCCAATTCTAGGTCACTAGATTTTTGGATATTGTCCTGAGTAAAATTATAAACCAAAGCCGATAATACAAGTCCGATTAGAATTGTTATCAGTGTATTCATCAAAATTTTATTTTTCATTATTCTTCCTTTTACGTCATTTTGATTAAGGTAATTATAATTGTAGACTCAGCTTCACTAGAGTACTTTTCAATATGTTTCGTTTTAACCAAAAAATTCGTAAGTACTCCATCTTTTTTTATTTGAATTACAAAAGAATTATTTCTTCCTTCAAAAATATAATCAAGCCAAAATGTATCTTTATTCATATCTTTCAAAATCACATTATTTTTCTTTTTTAATTCTGTATACATTAGGTTTTTATCCTTGGCCATATCATTTAAATCCATATCTAAATCAAAAAAATCTAAAAATACTTTATTGGCAAACAACATACTTCTGTCTGTATTTCCAAGAAAGACAATACTGGGCTGCATATCAATCACATCTTGTAATAATTCATCTTGTTCTTTTCTGTTTTTTTCAAACAGTGCAACTTTTATGTTTCGCTCTAAGGTAGAAAATAGTTTACTTTTATCTATGGGTTTCATTAAATACCCTGAAACTCCAGCTTCAATGGCTTCAACGAAAAAATCTGATTCGGAATGGGCAGATAAAACAATGATAGGAATATTTTTATCTGTTTCCCTTATTTTTTTTGCCATTTCAATACCATTCATTTTTGGCATTTTAATATCTGTCAAAATAAGATCGGGTTTGAATTCCATGCACATTTCATAACCTTCAAGTCCATTAGTTGCTATAATAAGGTCTTTAACTTTTCTTTTTAAAAATCGCTCGAAAATAGGTCGTATAGTAATATCATCTTCAACATACAAAAGTTTTACTTGTTTAAATAAATCAATCATTTTATTATTCTTTCAATTTAATTATAAATTGTGCACCGTCATTTACATTTGAAACAGATATTTCTCCATGTAAATGCTCCTCAATGACCAACTTTGACATATAAAGTCCTAAGCCATTTCCATTTTTACCAACTTTAGTAGAAAAATAAGGATCGAATATTTTATCAATAATATCATCTGGAATTCCGCCTGCATTATCTGTAAGAATTATCTCAACTCCTTCATCATAATCTCTTGTTTCAATTGTTATTTCAGGATCCATGATATCTTTTTGTGCAAAGTTCTCTTGGGAATTATTTAATAAGTTTATACAGATTTGCATAAAAACATCTTTATATATTTTTATATTCTTATTACTATTATAGCTTTCATTTATATTAATATGACCCACTTGTAATGAAGACTTGAAATTTTTAATGGTTTCTTCAACAGTATGATTGATATGAAATATTTCTGTTTCATCATTGGGTTTATAGAAAGTTGCAAAATCATCTATAATAGAAGAAAGTACACTTACTCTATCTTCAACTTTTGCTAAATCGGTTTCAACTTTTTTGGTCAACAGAGCTATTCCTGCTTCAGTTGACAAATCAAACTTATTGGACACAAATTTCATTCGAATACTGGCCATGGTTAAGGCAATCAAATTTAAAGGTTGTCTCCACTGATGGGCTATCATGGAAACCATTTCACCTAAGAGTGCAAATCTTGATTGATGTAAAAGCTGTTGTTTCTTCTTTAGCAATTCTTTTTCTAGAAAATTTGTTTTTACTTTTTTTTCTAAGGTATCAAATAGTTTTCTTTTATCTATGGGTTTCAGTAAATATCCATCAATTCCAAGAGCTATAGCCTCTAATAAAAATTTTGAATCATTATGAGCTGAGGCAATAATAATGGGAATATTTTCATCTATTGTTTTGATTTCTTTCGCCATTTCAATACCATTCATAAGTGGCATAGTTACATCTGTAAGAATCACATCAGGTTTAAATTGTTTGAATTTTTCCAAACCATCTCGTCCGTTATTGGCCAGATATAGTTTTGCAACACGAGGTTCAAGTCTTTTTGCCAGAAAATCTCTTATAACTTCATCATCTTCAACATATAAAAGAGTCGCTTTTTTTAAAAATGTATCACCCATTATCGTACCTTTTAAAAGTATTTATAATTGTAAAATAAAAAAGTGTCACAAGTGTGGCACTTTGACTAATTTAATTAGTATATAGGTTTATTGCAAAAATAATTAAATATTTATTTAATAATCTATGTTTCACTTATAGGAAGTTTTATCTCAAAACAAGCGCCTTCTTCCGCATTTTTTACAGAGATATTCCCTTTCATATTTGATACAATCATTTTTGACATATATAATCCAATTCCTGTGCCTTTACCTTGTTCTTTAGTTGTAAAATAAGGCTCAAATACTCTAGTAATGATTTCACTAGGAATTCCACCTGCATTGTCTTGTATAAGAATATATCCAGAAGAATCATCAACATAGGTGGACACTGTTATTTTGGCCTTCTCTATTTTATTATCAACTAAAGCATCTTTGGAATTATTCACAATATTCAAAATAACTTGTTGAAATTCACTTTGTAGATCATAAACCATAAAATCATCACCTGTAATTTCTAAGCTAATATGATATTCATCTAATTGAGGTGTTAATATATCCAGTGGTTTTTGTAAACAAGATAAAATACTAAAATTACTTTTAATTTTATCTGTTTTAAAAAAGTTTCGAAAATCATCTATGGTTTTTGACATAAAATTAATACAGTCCATATTTTGTTTTATAAATTTGTCTAAAAACTTTTCATTTATAGCTCCATCTTCATGATCTTCTCTTAAAAATTGGATATTACCAGCAAGGGCATTAAGAGGTTGACGCCATTGGTGGGCAATATTTCCCATCATCTCGCCCATGGCAACTAGCTTTGATTGATGTGCTAAGAGTTCATCTTTTTTTCTATTTTCATTAACTTCAAATTCTATTTTTGCATTGGTTTCATCAACAGATAATCCAATATTATTATATATTTTCATTCCCATTAGAATAACAATAATTAGAACAAAAAGGATTAAAACTATCAACATGTAATTTAAGTCTTTTGATAATTTTTGAGTGAACTTTTCAACAGAAAAACTTATTTTTTGCTTTAATTGTTTGTTTTCTAGGCGAATATTTTTAATATTCTGAAGTAAAACCACCTCTATTTTTTTGATATCATTTAATTCATTTATATTGATACTTAAAATATCAATTACTTGTAAATATTCAGCCAATTCAAATATCATAGTTTTATTTTTTAACAAAATGACTTGATGCATCCATTTATCAAAATATTTTTTTTCTTTATATTGAAATAAGGCCTCTTTACTGTAATACTCTAGTAATACGAAGTTCTTGTATGTATCAATTTTATTCTGAAAAATAATTTGACCTTTAATACTTTTTCTCAATCTTTTTTCAATAGGAAGGTTTTGATTTAGCTCTTTATTCATAGAAATTTTATTGTTTTGAAGACTAGATAAAACATCAAAACTGCTCACCCCATCATTTTTATGGGAAAGAAGTTTTTTAAAATCTTCTGTAATTATAGTATTAAAAGTACTATCATGAGAAATATGATGGGTTTCACTTAAGTGGGTGTTTAAATTATTTTTAATTTCATCAAACTGATTTTTTAATTCATCAAATTTATTTTTCATTCTAGCTAAACTAACTGGACTCAGGGTAGTAGTAACATCAAATATTAAACTATTCATATCATCTTGAAGAAAAATGAGTTTTGAAATAGAATTTTTGTGTTCATAATTTGTTTCGATTTTTTGTAAAACATAATATTTAGCCACAAGAATACTTGTAAGTAAAAAACATACCATATAAATATTTAGCTTAATTGTTTTTTTAATGGACATCAATACCCTTTGATAAAGTATAGATAAATTGTATTAAAATATTGTGGCAAAATGGTGTTATTTACATAACAATTTTATTCATAATATAATTAAGTCTTTGTGATGTTATTTTGGGTAAAATCATTTTTTAGAAAAAGTTAAGTAGTTTGAAAGTATAAGCTCAATTGGCGAGAAGGTGAAGGAATCGAACCTCCC
>Ga0105358_10002201_pt1 | contig 10404 bp, 7 predicted proteins | sample GOMGulsemesocosm_5_FD_83509 | JGI IMG/M metagenome (GOLD analysis project Ga0105358, IMG submission 83509) | Methane-oxidizing microbial communities from mesocosms in the Gulf of Mexico - GOM15C Gulf of Mexico | ecosystem: Environmental > Aquatic > Marine > Cold seeps | place: Gulf of Mexico...
ATAAATATGGTACAATCACGCATGGCTCAAAAATCATACAAAGAACGGTACTACCCCACTAAATCTCAGATGCGTCAGCTTGAGATTGAGTTCGGTCATTCCCGCTTTGTTTCTAACTATGCTTTAGGTATGCGCAAGAAAGCGTATTCGCGCCGCAAAGAGTCGATGAACTATGTCAGTATGAGCAAGCACATTAATAAACTCAAGAAAACATCCCGCTATCACTGGTTAAAGGAGGCAACAGCAGACGTCATAACTCAAAAACTGATCGATCTGGATAAAGCCTACAAAAATTTCTTTGAAAAGCGGGCGAAGTTCCCAAAGTTCAAAAAGAAAATGCATGCTCAGTCGATTCGGTACCAGCTGGATCAGCGTCTAATTATGAATAATTTCCGTGCTGGTCAGTTTATAAAGCTACCGAAACTCGGTACCTGCAAGCTTAAGTGGAGTCAACAGATTGTCGGCATTCCAAAAATGGTGACCGTCAGTAAAGCCGCTTCAGGCAAGTATTTTATTAGCTTTTCCTGTGAGGTTGAGCAAAAACCGCACCCCAAAACAGGCCGTTCCATTGGCCTGGATTTTGGTGTCAAAGACGTCGTCGTCACCAGTGAAGGAAACTTCTCCGGTGCACCCAAATTTACCAAGAAATATCAAAAGCTACTTCGGCACGAAAACAAATCACTGGCCCGAAAAACCAAAGGATCAGCGAATTGGCGGAAGCAGCGGCTAAAACTGGCAAAAGCTCATGAGAAAATTGCGAACTCACGCCATGATTTTTTACACAAGTTATCGACGCAAATCGTTAAGGATTATGACCTTATTTGCATCGAGGACCTTAATATCAAAGGGATGGTAAAAAATCGAAGACTTTCAAAAGCGCTATCTGATGCCGGTCTCGGTTATCTTCGGTCAATGATCGAATATAAATCAGCTTGGTACGGCAAAGAGGTATCAGTGATCGATCGTTGGTTCCCGAGCACTAAAACCTGCTCTGACTGTGGCAAAATCCACGAGATGAAGCTGAAAGACCGGGTTATGCGTTGTTCCTGCGGCCTCGAAATAAATCGAGATTTTAATGCCGCTATTAATATTTTACGGGCTGGGAAAGCCCTTTGTGGAGAGGTTAGCTCTGGCACTGCAAGTCATCGCAGTACGAAACTACCCTCAGTGAAGCAAGTACGAGTTAAAAACGTTGATCAAGTTTGTCTGGAACAGGCTTGATTAATGTTAGACGTTCGACTCCAATAAGCCCTTTCTTAAGCTACCTGCTTAGTGTCACCAACAGCACTCGACTCACCTACCTTTTTAGGGTTACGCTCAACCAATGAATAAAGGGCAGGCACCACAATCAATGTTAGTAAGGTTGAACTAATCATTCCCCCAATCACCGCCACGGCCATGGGTGCATTGGTATCCGCGCCAGCCCCCATACCTAAGGCCGCCGGCAATAAGGCTAATATCATGGTAAAGGATGTCATCAACACCGGGCGCATTCTTTGGGGACAAGCCTCCAGCAAGGCCTCTTTAACCGGTCGACCCTCCTCACGTAACTGATTGGTTAAATCGATGAGCAAAATAGAGTTTTTAGCCACGAGTCCCATTAAGAGCACTAAGCCGATCATTGAGTAAATATTTAACGAGTGGCCAAACAGCCAGAGAGAGAATAACCCACCCACAATTGCCAGAGGTTGCGCCACCATTATAATCAGCGGCTGGATAAAAGAATTAAACTGGCTGGCGAGCACCATATAAATCAAGATAATGGCCGTGACAAAAGCAAAAATCATGTAGCCCGCGGTCTTTTCAAACTCTTCAGCCCGGCCTTTTAGCCTTATTTGGTAACCCTGGGGCAAGATCTCATCAATAATTCCATTCGCCTTGGCCACCGCCTCTGACAAGGGGATCGTCGGCGTGCTAAAAAAGTTAGCCGAGTACTGCAGGTCATACTTAGTGATCACCGCAGGTCCCAGCTCTTGCTTAAACTGCACGAGGTTATCCAGGCGGACCATCTCGCCCGCCGGGGTCCGAATATAAATATCGCCAATATCTTCTTGCCGGGTAAGCGCACCCTTCTCCGCTTTGAGCCGGATATTATAGCGCTCACCGTCGCCGGGAAGATCGTTAAACTTGGCCACGTCGATCCCGCCAAACATCATATTTATCGCCGAGGCAATATCTTTTGGATTTAAACCCAGTGAAGCGATCCTATCTCGAGCCATTTCCAAACTGACTTGTGGCAGGTTAAGCTGCAGGTCTAAATCGACACTGCCGAAAGCCACATCTTTATCAAGCTCTTGGTAAATCGCTTCAGCAAAAGTAGCGACTTTATTGATATCAGGCCCTACCAAACTAAACTGGAAGGGTTCGCCTCTAGAGCCTCCAATATTTGGTAACGGCCCAGGAAACGCCTTAACCCCGGGAATGTCCAGTAAATCGACCCTTAATTCGTCAACAATCTCGGTTTGATGCTGTTCACGATGATCCTGGCTGGTGAGCTTAACCGTAATGCTACCACTGCTCACATCGCTACCACTTTTGCTGCCAATCATTGAAAACATGCCGACCACCTCAGGATGATCGTTCAACACCGCTTCAACCGCGGACAATCTGTCAGCCGTATACTCAATGCTGGAGCCTAACGGAGTCTTGAAAGACACAAGAAATCTAGCCTCATCATCCACCGGCATAAAGCCTTTACCAATTTGACCAAAAAAGAAGCCGGTACTCATCACAATCATCAATGTGATGGCAATAATCGACCACCTAAAGCGAAGCGACATCTTTAACGCCTCAGAGTACCCCCTTTCAGACGCTCTAAAGCCTTTTTCAAGCGCTTTTTCAATAAAGTTATGCTTTGTGTTGTATCTCAAGTAACGAGCGCACAGCATCGGCGTCAGGGTTAAAGAGACAAATAAGGATACCAGCACGCCGAAGGTCACCACGACCGCAAAAGATTCGAAAAACTTGCCGATAATGCCTTCTAAAAAAATGATAGGGGCAAAAATAGCGATCAGCGTCAAGGTGGCGGCCATCACCGCAAAGACCACTTGATTTGTGCCGACCTTCGCCGCATCAACCGGATCCGTATTGCCTTCCTCGTGCTGCTTGTAAATATTCTCCAAAACAACAATCGCATCATCAACCACCACCCCGATCAAAAGCATCAACCCCAGCAGGGTCATGGTATTAAAAGTAAAACCTAAAAAGTACATTAAGGCGACGGCCCCTAACAGAGAGACGGGGATCGCCGTGGCAATAATCAGGGTTGAGCGAATATTTTTCAAAAATAACCAAACAATGAAAGCGGTTAAAATCGTGCCTTCCATCAAATGCTCTTCAAGCGCCTTGATAATATCTTCGATCAGGTCCGCATTGTTAGTGGCGACCCCGAGGCTGATGCCGGCCGGCAACTGAGGAATAATTTCCTTATCGACCTTAGACATCACTTCATCAATGATCGCCACCGTGTTGGAACCACTCACCTTGACCACGCCGATGCCGATCGCCGGCTTGCCGTTAAACTTGGCCAAGCTTCGGTAATCCGACAACGCATCCTCAACGGTTGCCACCTCTTTTAACTGAGTGCTGATGCCATCTCTGTTGACCACAATCATTTCTTCAAGCGCTTCGGTCGTATGAAACTCGAGGTCTAGCTTGATGATAAATTCATTGCCTTGATTGCTTAAAAATCCACCCGGCATCTGCAGGTGCCGATCATTGAACGCTCGCAACAGATCTTTCGGCTCAATGCCTTTAGCGGCCATTAACTCCGGACTTAAATTAACCCGAATAACCCGGTCTCGCCCGCCGCCGATCACCACTTCACCCACGCCGTCGATAATTTCTAACTTTTTACCGATCTGGTTAATTGCATATTGATTGAGCTGCTGCAGTGTTCGGTCGCCCGATAAGGTCAGCCAAATAATCGGTAGTGCGCCAAACTCAACTTTTGAAATCACCGGTGCCTCAATGCCTTTCGGCAACTGCCTCAAGATCTGATTAACTTTTGACTGCACCTCATTAAAGGCAATGTTGCCGTTTTTACTGAGCTGAAAGCGAATACTCACCACCGAAACCCCGGAGGAGGATCTTGACATAATATGTTCAATGCCCGGGGTACTGTTCACCGCCGACTCAATAACGCCGGTAATGCTTGAATCAACAATTTCAGCATTAGCCCCCGGCAGCACCGTGGTCACCGAAATCATCGGGAAATCAATTTGCGGGTATCGATCGACGCCAATACGGTCATAACTGACCAGACCGAAAAGAACAATCACCAGCGATAGCATCAAGGCTAATACCGGTCGCTTAATGGATATTTCTGGTAAGCCCATCTTGACTAGTCCTCCTTAACTCTGATTGCGGCACCATCGGTCAGAAAGCCTGCACCATCAGAAACGATCCTTTGTCCTTTTTTTAATCCTTTAATAATTTCTACTTCGTTATCCAATCGCTGACCAACCACGACTAACTGCTGCTTAGCCTTACCCTCTTCGAATAAGTAAACAACCTCACCGGCAGGTCTGAGTACCACACTTCGACTTGGGACGATGACGGCATCCTTTTTGTTTTCAATAATAACCTCAGCAGAAAAGGATGAGCCTGACTTGACCTTACCTTGATTTAAGAAGTCGCTTAATACCTCTACTGACCGGCTATTAGGATTGATGGAAGGATTGATGTCAGTGATCCTTGCTTCTTCATAGTGCCACTGATCTCTCTTATAGCGAATAACAACCTTTTGACCAATAGCCAGTTTGTCTGCAACCATCTCAGGGAATGACATGACCGCCCTAAAGTCTTGTGTTTCAACCAGATCAAAAAGCGGCTTGCCAATTTTTAAATAATCTCCCGCAGACACCCATCTTTTTTTAACGAGCCCATCTATCGGTGATCTTACTTCGCTGCGCTTTAGCAGGTCTTTTTGGATGTCGAGCATGGCTTCAGCTTTTTGACGCTTTATTCTGAAAACCAACAGGTCGGTTTCAGCCTTTTCAAGCTTTTCCGCCGAGATAGCATTCCCTTTATTGAGTTTTTTGTACCGGTCAGCGACTTTCTTCGCCTGGTCTTTTTGCGCCGTAAAGAGGTTAATATCCGCTTTTAAGGTGGCTATCTTGAGTTTTATCTTTGTTTTATCCAGCTGCAGCAAAAGATCGCCTTTACTGACTTGACTGCCTTTATTGACATAGGTTTTTTCAACTCTTGAGGCTATTTCAGCCGAGACGGTAGGCCGATTGAGGGCCTTAATGGTGCCGACGGTTCGTAATCTCACCGTTAAATCTTTTGTTGTTGCCTGAATCACGGTAATCGGGGTTGATTTCTCGCCGGTGACTAATTGCTCTTTGGGTTTTTCCGGTAACGTAACTAAATAAACTATTAATGAAAGGACGCCTATTATCGGGGCGTTTTTAAAGTATTTTTTTAACATAAATTAACTCTTGGGTGGGCTATCTAATTAATTTTACCATTATTAAAGAGGAATATCCCGCCAACTGATGACAATAATCTTTCTTACAACAATTATTTTTGTTTTACATAAAAAAAGGCCTGACTGATCAGGCCTTTTTAATTTTTTGAAGGCTACATGCCTAAATCACTTGAGGGCGCTCTTAAGCCATACTTCTTATGCAGTCGATTAGCTTCTTCACTGTAATCAGAGGTGCTCTGACTCACCGGCTTTAAGCCATTAGCCTCTTTATCAAATTCAAAAGCACTCTCGTGCAGCTGCTGCCGATGATCAACAAAGCGGTTAACAATCGTGTTATCACGAATTTGTTTTGGCAAATAAACACTGCCTTTGTCTTGCTTCCACTGGAACTTTTCAAAACCTGACAGCTTATTGTCGTTCTCAATCGCCCAGTCTAGAACACTTTCGCGGTAATGATCATCATCTGAGGTGAAGAGGCTCTGCACTGACTCGATGTACTGATCGGTTGTTTCTTTGTCAGCATATTTAAAATCCAGCACCTCAATATGACTGCCTGGCTTTTCTTTCCAATGCTGCGGGACATCGCCTTCACCCGACCAGTCATGAGCACCGTAGTTCTCACTGAGTTGGGTTTTTATCACTAATTTCATAATACACCTTTTTGTTGTTATTATTAAAAATAAGCCTACTGCCTGCCCCGACTATAAATCGGAGCAAGCAGCAAACCTAAGGGTGGTTTTTGCTATACCGCAACTGGAGCAGGAATGTTTGGATGCGGGTCATAACCTTCAATTTCAAAATCTTCAAAATTATAATCAAAAATTGAACTAGGCTTTCTCAAAATCTTAAGAGTTGGCAATTTTCGAACCTCACGAGTGAGCTGAAGTTTTGCCTGATCAATGTGATTTTTATACAAATGTGTGTCGCCCGTTGTTATAATTACTTCCCCCAAATCAAGGTCACATTGTTGCGCTAACATATTGATTAATAAGGAAACAGACGCTACATTGTAGGACAGTCCTAAAAACACATCTGACGAGCGAATATAGAGCTGGCAAGAGAGCTTATTGTTTTCAACATAGAACTGATAAAGTAAGTGACATGGAGGTAACGCCATTTTCCCGTTACTAACATTCTCTTGCGCTGAGAGACTTTCATCAGGCAAGTATTCAACGTTCCAGGCATGAAAAAGAATTCTTCGACTATCCGGATTAGTCTTTAGTTGCTCAACAATTTTTTCAATTTGATTGATGTGCCCACCATCTTTAGTTGGCCATTTAGTCCAGAAATGCCCATAATTTGGCCCTACTTCGCCTTCTTCATTGGCCCACTCATTCCAAATTTTTACGCCATTCTCATTAAGCCATTTTATATTGGTGTTACCGTTTAAAAACCAGATTAGCTCATTCACAATGCTTTTTAGGTGCAATTTTTTCGTGGTTAACAGAGGAAACCCTTCACTCAAATCAAATCTAAGTTGTCGAGCAAAGACAGAGTAGGTTCCCGTCCCTGTTCTATCGCCCTTACTTGCGCCTTTATCTAACACTTCTTTCATTAATTCTAGGTATTGCTTCATTTTATTCCTTTTTATTTTATTAATTAATGCATATTTCGAAAGAATTATGCCGTTGGTATTTTTTTCTTAACAGTCTTGAAAGACCTCAACACTACTAATATTATTAGCTTTTAAGTATTGAATAACTTCTTTATTCCACTCTTCTTCATCAGAGTCGCTGGCGATGTGAGCGCCTTCAAAAACATACTCAGGCAGCATATTTTCTGCCTCTGAGTAATCGATACCTTTAGTTTCAGCCATAAAGTCAACTAAACTACCTAGGTCCAACATGGTTTTTACTTCTACGTTTAATTTTGCAGCCATACTTAATTCCTTGTCCTTTAATTTATTAATTATTATACAGTAAATGTATAAAAAGTCAAGCGAAACTGGCCGGATACTTGACGTTTCCGGCGTTTTAATTAATAAATTATGACTCGTCCGCTTCTGGCAATAAACACGACTCAATGATTTGCAAGCTTTTCGCCACGCTGATATTCGCCTCACTCAGAATCATTGGCAGCGCCCTGATCATCATGTAACTAATCACTTCAGGTGAGGGCTTTTTCTTACCGATCGACCACTCATTAACCCGGCCTTGCTGATACTTAGTGTCTAATGTTTCATTCATCTTTCTAATAACATCCGCGTTTCGACCGCCTATTTTGGCCCGCTCTGCTTTCAAAAAATTCTCAATTAAATTACTCATACTGTTCTCCCAAACGACTAGTGTGCCGACACAAATCCTGTGCCAGGCTAATTTCTCCTCTATTAACTCATTATACATAAGGTGTATAAAAAGTCAAGACATATTTTCTTACATCTTTAATAAATGATTAATTATTGACAAAAAGAGACTGATAACTTAGTATTTAGGCATTAATCACAATAATACCTGGTGTTATCTATGGAAAATAAAACCGCCGGGCGTACCGGTAAAAAACTGTTAGCGGCCTTAATGGTGTTAACCCCGTTTGCCGCCTCGGCCGACTTTATTATTCAGCAGCGGGTTGCGCCGATTGAAGAGACTCCTGCCGCTGAGGTTAATAATATTAGCGCCAGCAACAAACATGCAAGTATTAGCTATCATAGTGCACACGTTAGGCCTGATGGCACCTTGTGGGTGGTTGGCAGAAATACTCAAGGGCAGCTAGGACTTGGTCATAATAATCCTACCTTAAGCTGGACTCAGGCAGCTACTGGCGTATCGAAGGCTTATACCTCAATGCAGTCAAGCTACATTGTTAAAACTGATGGTAGTTTGTGGGTAACAGGGTATAATGGGAATGGGCAACTAGGCCTGGGTGATTCTTCTAATAGAAACGTATTTTCTGATACAGGAATTAATAATGTCACTGAAATTAGGGGTTCTGGAAATTACGCCTATATCGTTAAGTCCGACGGTAGTATTTGGGCGACGGGGGATAATGTTCACGGTCAACTTGGCCTGGGTGATACAAACAACAGAAGCGCATTTGAAGAGCTCGATATCATTGGTGCCTCAAAACTTGAAGTTGGTTACTTCTCGGCCTACATCATAAAGCCAGACGGCTCACTTTGGGCGGTTGGTCGCAATACCCAGGGTCAGTTAGGCTTGGGAAATACCACTCCTCAAGATATTTTTACTGAAGTGACCGCCGTCGGCTCTGGCGTGAGTGATGTTGCCGCCGGCACGTTCCATGCTGCCATTATAAAGGATGGAACCGTATGGACTGCAGGCTACAATGCTTATGGGCAGTTAGGCTTAGGGGATAATAATGATAACAGTCTCTTTGAAAACACCACTCTTAATGCTGACAAGGTGGCGGCCTCAGCTTACTCAACTTATGCAGCTCTTGGCTCTGGATGGCTTTATTCAGTTGGCCGTAATTCTAATGGCCAGCTAGGTCAGAATCATGATACTACCACTAATGCGTTCTCTCAAACCAATATCTCTAACGTATCCGACTTTTATCAAATGTATTACGGACTAATGGTTCGGCGTGCTGACGGAACCTTTTCTGCAACAGGCTATAACACTGATGGCGCTTTAGGAATAGGTCATACTAATTTCGTCAATACATTCACAAGAACCTATCCTGAGTAATCACTTCCCGGTAACAACCAATTTTAAGGCGGCCACTGGCCGCCTTAATTAATGAATACCTAACGCTTTTTTGATATTATCTTGAGCTTCTTTGTAGCCAGATTGATACTGAGATTTTAACAGGTGGTTAATAAATTCAGGCAATTTGTAGCGTATTTCTACCTCAAAATCTTCAGAAACACCTTCTTCAAGCGACAGGTAGGAAATAAAGTGCTCATCATCCCCAAAAGGAAAGCCCCCTCTACCCCAACTCCATTTGTGGGATTTTAGGTCGACCTTCGAGAAGTCCTCGATTTCTGAAAAATCTTTATCGGACTTATTTTAAGAAGACCTCCCTCTTTAGGGGGAGAATGAATTAAAACCGTGCTATGAATATGCTATACCTTTAGATTGATATATAAGCCTAATTTTTTTAACACTCTTAACGATCCTCTTACCGTTGTCAATCAACACAATATATTTACCTTTGTTTTGAGAGCCTTTAGAAACTAATTGCCGACCTTCAAACTCAACAATGTCGTTTGGCTGAATAGGATAGCGCTGCCGTCTTATGGCCGGTGCAAAACCGAGCCTGTTTTTCTGTAAGGATCGGTTATTCTTACGTTTAAAGCTAATAGCTCGTTCGATACATCTTTTCTGGTCGGTGCCGCCGGCAATGGTGAACGCATCATTCGCATGAGATTTTTCAAGACCTTGAGCGTACCGGTTTGCTTTGGTGATATAACCGAACGTTTCGATCGCCTGAGGAAATCGTTCCAGTAATCGACTTCGAATAATATTCATCGTTGTTGCGGCCCGAAGATCTTTTCTCGGCGTGGCGGTCAACGTTATTTTTCCAGCATGCAAATCGGTATGATGCTTTTCACACAAGGTGATTAAATTACTTGGCGCATCGGACCCACCTTGCGATCTAAATTTAATATGGTGCACGTGCAGTTTATGGCTGCAGTTTTTACCGCCGTGTTGGCAGGTATAATTATCCCGGGCCAGCACATAGGCTTTGGTATTTTCAAAGCCGTACTGCACGCCTTGTTGATACTGTTGATTGGTTATCTCAGGATTGTTCATTTTCTGCATATCAAAGGTACCGGTTTCAAGCACCAGCTTGGTGATTGGCATGAAGGCTTTTAACTGCTCGATAATTCTGATATGTGCATCGACTTTCCACTGAACTGATGGTGCTAATCGCCCTTTTCTGGTGGAGGCTGAACGATTTAAAAACCGGGGCGCTCTGTATCGAAGCTTATTGCGTCGATTGCGGCGGTAACTTCTTCTAACATCCATTTTTGAGCTAATATCGTTCCGCATCGTCACGGTGGCCGAAAAAACCTC
>Ga0105358_10002202_pt1 | contig 10401 bp, 10 predicted proteins | sample GOMGulsemesocosm_5_FD_83509 | JGI IMG/M metagenome (GOLD analysis project Ga0105358, IMG submission 83509) | Methane-oxidizing microbial communities from mesocosms in the Gulf of Mexico - GOM15C Gulf of Mexico | ecosystem: Environmental > Aquatic > Marine > Cold seeps | place: Gulf of Mexico...
GAGAATTGTTCCTTGTTACAGGTACACCTGGTGGTTCACGAATTATCACCACCACATTACAAATAGTGTTGAATGTTATTGACCATCAAATGAATATTGCTGAAGCGACCAATGCCACACGTATTCATCATCAATGGTACCCAGATGAAATTCGCGTAGAGCGCGGTTTGAGCTCAGATACGATTAAATTGTTAGAGGCCAAAGGCCATAAAATTAATTTGAAAACATCTATGGGTAGTACACAAAGTATTATGAAAACTGAACAGGGCTTGTTTGGCGCTACAGACCCTCGTAGCCGAGCAGGTAAAGTGTCAGGGTATTAAGGATAAACTTTAACTTTCTATTCAAGGGGGCCTATATTTGTAATAGGTTACTTTAAATAAAACTGAATTTAGCGTATTTATAATGTACTGAAAATATGGGATATTATTGCGAATTGAATCAAGGTGTATAACCCATTAACAATGAGGACTTAATCTGTGAACTTGGATAAATCGACAAAACGTATAGCAAAGAGAGTTAAAAAGGGATTTCAGGGTTACCCTCAAATTTCAATCACCTACTTTGGTGAATCAGTTGATTGCGCTACCGAAGTTATTATTGGTTTTATTTTAGAAGAAGGCGCTGATGTGCAAGAGCAAAAATTTTCTAGTAAGACGGATGCTAGAAAAGATGAGACTATTCAAACAACCTTACTAAAGGTAATTGAACGTGCAGATGCAAAAACAGTAGTTGAAAATGCTGAAGTTATAATTATCAAATGATGCGCTTTAATGGTTTTGCTCTTGGGTTATCGCTTTTTATTTCTTTGGGATCTGTTGCAAATGAATCGAAAGTTATCGATATCAGTAATATTATTTCCAAAGAAGAATTCTCATTATATAAAGATGTAGGGGAATTTATAGATCAGTCGCCAAAAGTGACAGTTTTGGTTCAACCTGAGCAAAGTGATATAGACGAGTACGGCGAAGGTGTTGTTAAATCGCTGACTGGCTCTGACTGCGATAGAGATGGAAAAATGGATGATAATCCCACATGCAATGCTGTTTACTACAAGCTTTGGTTAAAATATAAACGTTAACAAGCATAAGTCTAAGTATGAATATTCAAGCTATAACGTGGGAAGACGCGCTTCCTATACGGCATAATGTTTTATGGCCAAACAAGCCTGTATTATTTTGTAAAGTTGCAGGTGATGAAGTGGCAAAACATTATGGGGTTTACATCGATAAAATGTTAGTGAGCGTTGCTTCAGTTTATATTGAAGGCAAGACGGCAAGACTAAGAAAATTTGCTACTTTAGTTGAGTTTCAAGGTAAGGGATTTGGAACAAAGTTAATTTCTCATATTATCAATCTACTTAAAAACATCCAAGTAGCGCGCTTTTGGTGCGATGCTCGAAAAACGGCTATTGGATTTTATCGTCAGTTTAATATGGTTCAACAAGGTGGTGAATTTCATAAATCTGGCATTTTGTATGTAAAAATGACATTAGAACTTTAAATCAGTTAAAACTTGGTCCACAAGATTTTAGCCAGAATTAGTGCGCTGTAAACGCTTTTTAAGTCGTCTCGTTAAAAACCAAACAGCGGCAAGCACAATCGGCATTAATATGGCCGTTACTCTGTCGACATAAAGCCGAAAGCCGAAACTGTTAATTGCGCTTAATAGATATTGACACAAAGAAAGTACGTAATAGCTGATTACTACAACAGACAAGCCCTCAACCGTCTCCTGTAAATTAAACTGCATTTGTGAGCGTCGATTCATTGATTTTAGCAAAGCTTGATTCTGTGCTTCAATGACCATATTTATCCGAGTTCGAAGAAAGTCACTAGCTCTATCAACTCTATGAGAAAGGTCATCAAGGCGACGTTTAGCCGCTTGCACTGTTCTATGAGACGGGGTTAAGCGCCTCTCAATAAAAGTTGCCATGGTTTGTATTTTATCAATTTCATTTTCTTCAAGTTCTTTTAAACGACTTTGAACCATTTCATAATACGCACAACTTGCATCTAATCGATAACGAGAAAAGGCAATAAGCTCTGCTATTTCGGCAGCCATATTTGATAACTTATTTAGCAATAACTTTTCATCTTCTGTTTGATTACTTTTTTCTAACTTTCTTATTAAACGTGCTAGTTCAATTTCAAGATCGCTGACTCTTGCACTAATTTTTTGCGCTAAAGGAAAAGCGAGTAAAGACATGTTCCTATAAGTTTCCAACTCTAATAAAGCTCTTAATACACGGCCACTTTGACACTCATTAAGCATGTTGTTAAAGATAAGAATACGATTAAAATTATCTTTATGTAATCTAAAAGCACTCCAAATGATAGCGTCATTGTTACGTAATTCAGAGCCAATTAAGCGTTCTCCTTCAAAGTAAGAACGCAGATATTCACGATTTAGACTATTCTCATTTGCCGCTAACATGTCTATATGAACGGCGGCAATCATTTCTCCTGAAATAGTATTAAGCCAATGATTAGGTAACAGGTTTATAGCTAAATTATCAAAGGGAGTACTCTGTTGTTTGGCAATGATAAAGGTATAACTACTAAACTCAGTATGGCGTTCCCAACGTAATTCAAACGCTCCAAAGTTTTGATAAAAGCACAAATCATTTTCATTTGGCGGCTCGATATTAAATTGAAAACAAAGCGTGTTTAAATGTGATAACTCTTTTTGATGGCTTACTTGGTTTTGATGAAGAAAAGCTACTTGTGAGATGCTTAATGGGCTGGTAGACACAAAAAATGGACGAGCATGTAGGGTATTGTAATTTTCTGCAAACTGCGGGTGTTGCTTAAGTAAGTAATAATTTTGATGATCACCAGCTTGGAGCTTACAGATCTCATCTAAACAACCATCATTTATTACTTCGTCCAGTTTATTCTCAATAGAATTTTTCACGCTAGCCACATCCACACCACATATTTAGGCTAATTTAACCGTAAATTTTAACAAGGTTAAATACAAAACTATTAAAGTAAAGTTTAATGAAGGTAAAACTAAGCAGTATGCAACTGTTAATGTTCTAGCATTATCCAATTATGTTCAGGAAATGGGTGAGAACATCAATGCTAACCTGTTAGACTATAAATTATTGTCTACAGTTGCTTTTTAGCTGACTCAATAGTGAGTTTTGCAGGCATTAGTTAAACTTAAAAGTTTTCTGAGAACCATTTTTAATGGTTTTAGTTAAGGTAAGATAAAACAATGAATCACTTATACCACTTGCTTGAACAGTATCTATCACAACACAGCGATGAACAGTGGTCGTGTGCCTCGGTGGTGACAAAATCAGGCTCGAGTTATCGCTGGCCTGGCGCAATGATGATGATCAGCCCTTGGGGGAAAGGTTATGGTTTAGTTAGTGGTGGCTGTTTAGAGTCTGATGTAATTCGCCGAGCACAGAAAGTTTGGCAAATGGGGCAAACAGATTATGTTATTTATGATACGGCTGATGATGAAAGCTTTGCCGCCAGTTTAGGTTTAGGTTGTGATGGTCAAATTGGTGTGCTAATTCAAGCCATTTCGCCTAAACACCATCTGATATTAGCAATGCTTTATCATCGTATGCAAAACAAACAAGCAAGTTACCTAATGCAGTGTTATCAAGGTAATTGCAGTGATCATATTAATCATTGGCTGTTGTTAGATGAAAAAGGCGAAATATTACTTTCTACAACAGAAGGAAAGACTGAAACCAATTTAACCCTAGGGTTTGATTCTATTAAGCAGCAATTACCCGATAGACAAACGGTTCAAGTTCTTGGTGATAATCACTGGGCAATAGCAAAAATAATTCCACCTAAACATATATGGGTGCTAGGTGGTGGACTTGATGCCGAGCCTGTCGTAGAAATAGCATCAACTCTTGGTTGGTTGGTCACTGTAGTTGATCACCGTGTTGGTTATGCAAGAGAGGTGAATTTTGCCAAGGCTAAAAACGTATTAAGTTTAACGCCTGAACAAGCCGTTAAACAAGCTGGATTTCATTTCGTTGATGCTTTTATTGCCATGACCCATAATAAAAATATCGATGCTGATTGGATGAAACAACTAATTGATGCACCTTCAGCCAAATACATAGCTTTGTTAGGACCAGCAATGCGTAAAGCTGAAGTGATGACTATGGCAGGTGTATCACAACAATTTAGTGATAAAGTAAACGGCCCAGCAGGTAGTGAGCATATTCGTGGGGATATACCTGAATCAATTGCTTTGTCGATCATAGCTCAATGCCATAGTGCTTTGCAGTCTTAGTAGAGGGTTTTCCCAAGCATTATTGTCAGTTTTTAAGCATTTATTCTCACCATAACTTGTCGATAGGTATGAGAAAATATCGAGTATTGACATGGCGTTGAAATATTTCAGATTTTCTATTATTTCAATGAAAACCAGTTTAATAAAATAGATGATCTGTATTTTTAAAGTTTTTAGCCCAGCGACGATAGGTGAAGCTAAAACCAGGGAACATAGCAATTACTTTACCGCTCTTACTTTTATACCAGCTATTGCAGTCACCATTTTGCCAAACCGTTCGACTCATTTCTTTATGGATATTTTGAGTATATATTTCTTCTGCATCCGTTTTAACTTCAATAACTTTTTTGTTTTGTTTTTCGACCTGTTTTATGCCTTTCATAATGTATGACATTTGTGATTCAATTAAGAATAATGCCGAAGTATGACCTATGCCAGTATTTGGACCTGTCACAATAAATAGGTTTGGAAACCCAGGCGCGCTAGTGCCTAAATATGCCCGAGGAAACTCATGCCATGCTTGAGCAAGAGTTTGTCCATCTTTACCAACCACAGGATAAGAAATTACACCGTCAGTTGCATCATAACCAGTAGAATATACAATGAGGTCTAGCTCATGTTCAACACCATCTTGAGTCATAATGCCATTTTCAGTGATTTCTTTTATGCCGTTTTCTTTAGTTATTAAATCAACATTATCTTGGCAGTAGGCTGGATATAAGGTGTCAGATAAAATGACTCTTTTACAGCCAAAATCAAAGTCGGGCGTTACCAATTTTTGCAACTTAGGATCGGGAATTTGCTTTTTAATATGTTTTAGAGAATCCGTTTTCCCCACTAAATTTAATAATTTTTGTGAGTATTTAAAACCTAGAATTCTATATTCTAAAATACAATAAATAGTATTTCTCAGTAAGTTATATGCCCATTTTTTTCTTAAAATGGCACGTTGCCAGTTTTTAAAAATGTAGTCATTTCTAGGCATAACCCAATGTGGGGCTCTTTGTAATACCGTTAAGTGTCTAACGTCTTTCGCTATGGCAGGAATTATTTGTGCTGCGCTAGCGCCACTGCCAATAACTGCCACCCGTTTGTCTTTATGATCATAGCTGCTATCCCAATTATTACTGTGAAATGATTTACCCTTGAATTTATCACGACCTTTAAAATCAGGAATAACAGGTGTGCTCAAAGGCCCTGAAGCATTGATGACAAACTGTGCTTGATAAGATTCTCGCCCTTCAATATCAACTTGCCAGAATTGAGATAATTCACACCACTGAATTTTGCTTACCGTGCTGTTAATAGCCGTTTTATCACGTAACTTATGTTTTTCAATAATAAAGTTTGTGTACTCATTAAGCTCCTTTTGTTCTGCATACATTTGGCTCCAATCATAGGGCTCTGAGCTAATAGCATATAAAGGCGAGGGTACATCAACCGCAGCACCAGGGTAAACATTTTGACTCCAAGTACCCCCCATGAAGTTACGACGTTCTAGAATCAAAAAGTCAGTTATCCCTTCTTTTACTAAATTAATGGCAGCAAGTTGGCCACCAAAACCACTACCAATAATGATCACTTTATAATTGAGTTTCATGTTACCTCTACCTAGTTCAAACTGACTACAAGCAATGTCAGATTTAATTTATCATCTGATGTTGCTTGTAGTCAAATGCTTTATAAGGTTAGTATGTCAATGAATTAGTAAAACAATGAATATAATAAGCAATGACAGAAGTAGATAAAAACAACAAGCTGATCTTAGCAAAACCAAATAAAGCCATTGTTGCAAATAAAAAGACGATAGGCAGAAATTATGGTGGACAGAATTTACAGCAGCGTAAACAGCAGCGGTATCAAAAATTTCTTCAAGCAGGTTTAAATGTTTTTGGTACGAGTGGCTACCGTAGTGCAACTGTACGTAGTCTATGTAAAGAAGCAAAACTAACTGATAGATACTTTTATGAGTCTTTTGGTAGTATTGAAAGTTTGCTGACTTGCGTATATGAACATTGTATGAAAAATTTAAAGCGGACAATTTTAACAGAAATTATCGCCGTTTATAAAAGTCATGGAGCACAAGCTGCTATTCATGCAGGCGTCGATACGTATTTTTCGATACTAGAAGATGCCAAAATTGCCCATGTTTGCTTGGTTGAATTAGAAGGAATTACCCCAGAAGTGACCACTCTCTATCATAGTTACATGAATGATTTTGCAAGAATGTTAGTTACATTAGGCAATAAAGCATTCCCCCGCTGGTCTTTAGGTATGAATAAAGAGGAACAACTTATTCTTGGTATCTCCCTCGTGGGTGCTATGCGGCAAACGGCGACAAATTGGTTAATAAATGACTACCATACTAAACGAAAAACATTGGTACTAGTCACTAATGGACTCATTCTGAGTTTATTAACAGTTAAATAACCTTAGGGGTTCTGATGATGGTCTATGTATTATATTTTTGTTTAGGTTTGATTAGCCTATTGTTGCTTCTAGTGTTTTTAATGCCGGCTCGAATGGGAAAGCATACTTATCAATTAGCGATTAAAGCTGAAGCAGCTTTATATGGTTTTAAAAAACAACAGATAGATATCGGAGAAATGAAAATACACTGTTATCAAAATCAGTTTTTGCAGCGTGAAACCATTATTATGCTCCATGGTTTTAGTGCAGACAAAGATGTTTGGTTACGATTTGCTCGTTTTTTTAGTAAAAAATACAATGTTATTATTCCTGATATGGCAGGGCATGGCGAAACAGGGTTTTCAACAAGCTGGCATTATGATGCAAAATCACAACTCAATAGGTTGAACCTGATACTTGATAAATTGAATATTGAAAAAGTGCATGTAATTGGAAATTCCATGGGCGGATTTTTCGCAGCCCAGTTTGCTAAAGATTATGCAAGCAAAGTAATAAGTGCGGCATTAATCGACCCTGCTGGCTTAAGCTCCTCTAACAAAAGCGATATGGATAAAATGCTAGCAAATGGTAAAAACCCTTTTATTGTTAATAGCCGTGAAGAGTTTGATTGTTTTTATGCCATGACCATGGCTAGACCCCCTTGGTTCCCCAGCTTTATTCATCAATTTATTTGTGAAAAGTACAAAAGCCAACAAGGGCAATTAGCTCAAATGTTTAAAGAGTTTTTTTATGATGAAAAGTTAGATGAACACTTATGTGAGATATCCGCTCCAGTATTATTATTGTGGGGAGAGAAAGACAGGTTAATAGATTTCAGTGATATTAATAGATGGCAAGCCGGCGTAAAAGATATTCAGATTAAAACATGGCCAGACATCGGTCATATGCCTATGTTAGAAATTCCGAAAGAAAGCGCTCATATTTATAACTGTTTTTTGCAAAACTTAGCGGATAAGAAGAGTTAACTTGCTAGACGTGTTAATAACCATTTACGGCTAAAAGGTAATGCCCAGTGGGCAAAGCTAAGTAAATACATCGCAACACTCACTTGTTTATGCACATGTTTACTATGAGCAGCTTGCCAAACTGCAGTTGCAACAGTACAGGCATCGATATTAACGCCGGTTTTTTTTACACTGGCTGCTTGCTGACTTGACTCGTTCACCATGGGCGTTTTGACATAGGGCACCATGATATCGCTAACCCAAACTCCTTGTGGCTCTAGTTCAATATTAAGCGCTTCAGTTAAGCCTTTTACTGCATGTTTACTTGCCGAATAAACCGATAGCTGTGGTGTTCCATATACAGCAGAGGCAGAACTCATCGATATAATATGGGCATGATTAGTTATTTTAGTGGTGGATTTAGGCTTAAGTGTTGGTAACGCGTAATGAATGCAGTTTAGAATGCCACCGACATTAATTTGCATGGTGAGATGCTGATCAGCTAAAGAAATAGTTGAGTTGTCACCCATACGTAATATACCAGCGCAATTAAATAACACATCAAGCTTATTGCCACTAAAGTTATTAAATTTAACAAACGCAGCGGCCACTGAATTTTCATCAGTTACATCCATGGAAAGCAAGCAAGTACGCGATTTGTCCATACTCTCTTGGACTTGTTCTAAGCCAGCAGTATTTCTATCAGCTAATCCAATGGTCCAGCCATTTTGATGGAATAATTCAGCCGTTGCCCGGCCGATTCCAGAAGCTGCACCAGTGATAAAAATAGCAGGCATTATGATGTCTCTTTATGATTACTTAATAGTGCTTTCTTTCTGTATATTTTAAGAAAAACACGATGAATTGGTTTGAGCAAGTTAGGACTTATTCTTGCTAACCACCAATATGTTTTTATATACCGAGGGAATATAATAATGGCTTTGTTACTTGCCATTCCGGTTAAAGCTTTATGTGCCGCCACATTAACATTCATCAAACTAAAAGGTAGTACAGATAAAGTTTGTTTTCCGTCTAGTCCTTTAAATGTTCCATGTTTAAACAAGTCTGTTGCGATAAAACCAGGGCAGATCACATTGACTTTAATACCATAATCACATGCTTCATCACGTAATGATTGCGAAAAGGCTGTTACCGCATGCTTTGTGGCAACATAGGCGCTAACCAAAGGTGAGCTAACTAAGCCATACATAGAGGCAACATTAACTATTTGCCCAAAGCCTTGCTTTCGCATGTACTTATACGCAACTTGAGAGCCGTACACCATTCCGAGAAAGTTAATGTCGGTAATTCTTCGCCACGTGCTTGCATCAATATCTTTAAATTCGCCACTTACTGCAATACCAGCATTATTAATAATGATATCTATTTGAGAGTATTGATTAATGACTTGTTCAATAACTTCTTCAAACTGCGTTACTTGAGTCACATCTAAGCTATAGGCTTGCGCTATTCCTGCAGATTTTTCTATCTCATTTACTACCTTTTGGCAGGCAATTATATTTAAATCAGTAACGATAACTGTGGCATTATTTGTCGCTAATGTGTGCGCTAAAGCACGACCAAATCCTGAAGCTGCGCCAGTAATTAAAATAACTTTGTCAGCAAAACATTTCATTTTTGAATTAGTAAACTTTGAATTAGTAAACATAATGCACTCGGTATAATTATTTAGGATAACCCGTAATCGCACGTATGGATTTATAAAGCGGACTTAAACGCTGATACATTTTCTGATAAATATCATGGTAAAGTTGATCATATATGGCTTGGTTTTCGGCGATAGGTTCGAACTTATCACCGTCATGAGTCATATGCTCTAATGCCGTTTTATAACTGTCATATAAGCCAACACCGACCGCAGCATTAATAGCTGCGCCTAATGCTGATGTTTCAAAGGTATGAGGACGCTCAGCGGTAATGCCAAATATATCGGCGGTAATTTGCATGGCTTCATCACTTTGTGAGCCGCCGCCTGAAACTTTCAACTTGGTTATTTTAACGCCAGATCTTTTCTCTGATAACTCTTTACCCTCACGTAAAGCGTAAGCTAAGCCTTCAATGATTGCGCGGTAAATATGAGCACGAGTATGAACATCACCAAAGCCTATCATGGCGCCTTTTGCTTCTGGCCCAGGTGTACGGATACCCGGATTCCAGTATGGCTGTAACACAAGCCCCATAGAGCCAGGTGGTACTTCTTTAAGTAAATCGTCAAAAAACACTTCAGCAGCTATGCCGCGCTCGTCGCTCATTTGTTGTTCACGCAAACCAAATTCACGCTTGAACCAACTTACCATCCAGTAACCTCGTTGAATGATCATTTCAGTATTAAAGGTATCAGGCATGGCTGCAGGGTAAGCGGGAATGTGCTTTATTGCTTCAACATATTTTTTATTGGTGGTATTAAAGGTAGCAGTGGTGCCATAACTCAAACTGCCCACTTCAGGGCTAATACAGCCAGAGCCAAGTACTTCACAGGCTTTATCTGCACCAGCAGAAGTCAGTGATAAGCCTTGTGGAATACCCGTATCGATTGCCGCTTGTTCGGTGATTTTACCTAATTCTGAGCCACAAGGGATAAGGGTTGGTAACATTTCTGGTTTTATTGGTAGTGCTTGCCAACGCCAATCAAGTGGTTTGCACCAAGCAAGACGTTTAAAATCAAACGGTAGATACCCTACTTGACTAGAGACTGAATCGACATAGTTACCAGTTAATTTAAAGCTATAAAAGC
>Ga0105358_10002207_pt1 | contig 10392 bp, 9 predicted proteins | sample GOMGulsemesocosm_5_FD_83509 | JGI IMG/M metagenome (GOLD analysis project Ga0105358, IMG submission 83509) | Methane-oxidizing microbial communities from mesocosms in the Gulf of Mexico - GOM15C Gulf of Mexico | ecosystem: Environmental > Aquatic > Marine > Cold seeps | place: Gulf of Mexico...
AAAGAAACATAGCAGTAGCGGCAGCGAGTCAGAACAAAAACGCCTTGAACTGACTCAAAAGCAATACAAGCTGGAGCTCAGCCAAAGGCAGACACAACGGCAGGTCGATCAGTTAGTGCGCTCATTGCGAAACTTGCAACCCAGACTGCCAGAACCACTGCAAAAAGAGTTTGAAAAGCACTTCAACGAAAACAAGCACGAAGATCAAGCTCAGGACGGTAGCAGCCGAAATCTTGCGGACTTGTTGGCCACACTCGAAAAACTAACTAATTTTCAAAGCCGCATCGCTCAACACCAAACAATTATGACTATTGATGATGGAGGAGAAATTTTAGCCCAGCAATATTACCTGGGTTTGAGTCAAGGCTGGTTCCTTAGTAGCGACGGGAAAACTGCAGGCTACGGCTATAGCGGAGAAAACGGTTGGGTCTGGCAGCAAGAAAATAAAATTGTGGAACTCATAAAGCCACTACAGCGCTCATTGCTACAACCTAAAAACCCAGAATTAGTACGTTTACCGTTCTACCTTATAAAAAATATACCGTAAAAAACTCGCCAAACACCCTGAAAACAAAATATGAAAATTATTAGTAGCAATACGAAAAATGCCCGCTCAGCGTTCCCGACTGTCCTTTCAACGGTATTAGCTTGTTTGTTCCTAGGGGCTTCGCTTGTCCACGCGGCAAGTGTATCAAGTGTCGAAAAAGAATTAATTGAAAGTATAAAGAAATCACAAACCAAACTACAAAACATTGAAAAAAATCTATTGAAACAACGACAACGCCTCAACAACTCCTTAAACAAAAAAGAAAACTCAGTTATTAAGCTACGAAATAAAGTCCAATTCCGCCAGCGTTTAGCAGACGAAAAAACCATTGGCCTTGAAACACTTCAGCTACGGCTTAAAAGCTGGCAGGAACAACATCATTATCAAAGTTACATCAGTCGTGAATTTTTGAAAAAAATTGATTATCAGACTAATTTTAAAGAAGAAGCTAGTAATAAATCTGCCAAATCTGAGGAAACACGGCGAGTCCTAGCTCCTGGAGGTCAGCTAGAAGCTCAGCTGAGACAGGTTCAATCTGTTGTCGATAAGCTACAAAATCAACTGAGCCCAAATTGGGAGGTTTCTAAAATCCTAGACACCCAAGGCCAGTTAAAGAAAGCAAAAACACTAACATTAGGCCCTGTGGCTTGGGCTATCTGGGGAGATAACAATATGGGTATTTTAACCCCTATTGACTCCGACACCAAAATCGCCTCTGTACAGTTAGCTCTAGCCAGCCCAGACAAAAACCTTTTAGAAAACACCGAAGCTAATATTGAATTGAGCTTTGACCCCAGCCTAGGGCAGATAAGCAGGACATTGGCACAACAAGAAACACCTATCGAACACATATTTAAAGGTGGAATTTGGATTTGGCCTATCGTATTTTTTGGAGCGCTGGCATTAATTATTGCCCTTCTCAAATCACTGCAGTTATGGCGTTTACCGAAATGGCGAGCCTCGCTCGGCCCTAGCATTAGCATTGCTAGCAACCGAAATGATCCCACTGAGCTTAGCAGCCTGTTAGATTCTAGCCGTGGGATACAGTCTGACATAATCAACATTTGCATACAGCATCGGGATATCAAGCACCGAGAAGACAAGTTGTTTATCCAACTAAGCGATTCTCGATACAAATTAGAAAAATGGCTCGGTACTGTTGCACTAATTGCATCTGTTTCTCCGCTGTTGGGCTTACTCGGAACCGTGAGCGGAATGATAAAGACCTTTCAGCTCATGGCATTATTTGGCTCGGGCGATGCAGACACCGTATCAAGCGGTATATCTGAAGCCTTAATAACGACAGAACTGGGTTTAGTTGTGGCTATCCCTGCCCTGCTATTGCATGCCACATTGCAAAAACAGATCAAGAGCCGCTTAGCTAGAGTCGAATCGTTTGCCATTGAGTTAAGTCACATCCAACTCCCCGTTGAAAGCAGTAGCGAGACCCAAACAATAAAGGCTGACCACACATGATCTCTCATTTCGACAATTGGTTATATTGGATAATTATCAGCACCGGTTTTGTTTCTTACATCAGTCTCTTCGACCTTTTATTTGAGCAAAGAAAGGAGAATTGGCTTATTACTCGAAACCAACGTACGCCCCTTATAAAAACGGCCCTAACAAGCCTTCCACTGCTTGGCTTGCTTGGAACAATAATCGGCCTATTGCAGACATTCCAAGAGATATCCCACGGCCAAAGCGATACCTTAGCCATGCTCAGTGGCGGGCTCGGTGTCGCCCTCGGAAGCACACAATTAGGGCTAATCTTGGCCGTTCCTGGTTTAGTTTTAATGCACATATTACTCGCCAGCAATCACCTTCATAATAGCGACAGCACAACTAAAGATCACTTCGATTTGAACATCGGCGACTCCAAGGTAACTCACCGTGCAATCTAGACTTGTCCAGCGACTTGAAGCAGAAAAAGACCAAACCATCGACCTATCTCCATTGCTTGACGTGGTATTTATTCTGTTGATATTTTTTATAGTCAGTACTGTATTTATAAAAGAAACAGGTGTTGAGGTCGATAAGCCCAAAGCAGTTTCGAGCACACAACTCCAACAACAACTTATTCTCATCGCCATTACGGCCGATGGTCGAGTTATGTACGATGGCAGTAACATAGGAGTCGCTGGAGTTCAAAGCACTGTAAGTCAATTGCTCAGCGATAAAAAACAGACCGTTGTTATCAAAGCAGATCAACGGGCTCAAGCTAAAATTTTAGTAGAGGTCATCGACGCTTCAAAACTCGCTGGGGCAAAACAAGTTAACCTCGCCACAGAACAGGCGAATTAGCATGTCTTTTACTGTTAAGTTTCACACGAACAATCCTGTAAAAAGGCTCTCTTTAGCGCTGCTATTAAGCACCGGGCTCATTGGCACAATTACGTCCATTTTGAATATTCAAGATCTCGATACCAAACCAAGCCCCGACACCTTAATCATGAGAAGCATCGACATATCTCTACCACCACCACCTGCGCCCCAGTCAGCAGAGCGGGAGAAGTCTATAGAGGTAAGCCTGAATCTTAGTCATATCAGTGATGGCGCGGCCATGAAGCTTGAATTAGGCAAAGTGAAAACCGAAGAGTTATTGGCGCCAGCTGAAGCCTTGGAGTCACTGCTTTCAAACAATGACTGGGATTTTAAATGGACCCAAGACTGGAAAGCCTTAGGTATTTCCGAGCTAGACTCACCACCCGTGGTACTGAGTCCTATTCTTGCAAAATTCCCAAAAGAATTACTCTCCCGAGGGATAAATCGAGCCATGGTCAAGCTCCATATAATCATCGATGAGCTAGGCCGTGCACATCTAAAATCGATTCATCAAAACCCATACCCTGAACTAAAAGGGGTCATTCAAGACACTATAAAGCAGGTTCGCTTTACTGTTCCCAGCAAGCATGGAAAACCAGTCAAAGCTGAATTCATTTGGCCTGTTGAGCTAAGCCAATGACCACGGAGCAAAAGGCAGTTAAAAAACGTACTGCGCCATCGCCTCAACTAATATCCATGAGAGTATTAATGCTTACCAACAAATCAATAAACCAACTCCGACTACCTCTCAAGAGTGCTGTAGTTTGTAGTTGCGTATGCTTAATGAGTTGGTGCAGCGTCATCTCAGCTGATCCAATCACTTCTTTTAGCGGCCCTAAGAGTACCTTTATAAATCTTATTTCTGCTGAAGAGATTGGCACTGCCACCTTAAAAATCCCCTCCACGAGCGTGAACTTTTTATTACCCGAAACCACTGGAGAGTTACCGCAACTTAACACTGAAGAAAGGGGGATTATTCAAAACTTAAGGCCTTTATTTACAGCCGCTAAGTTCAGCCAAGCCCTAAAAGGCCTTGAAGAAAGTTGGCCCGAAAAACCCAGCCCAGCATTACATTACATCAAAGCTCAGGTACTCACTCAAATTGGGAAATTGAAACGAGCCGAAAGACATTTTACTTTATCACTTCAAGGGCACGGAGATTACATACAAGGTATCAGGTTACTGTCGGCACTGGCGTTTAAACAACAACAATGGCAAAAAGCACAGCAACTTCTAAGCAAAGCCATCACCCTAGGGGACCAAAGCCCCGAAAGTTTTGGCCAACTCGGCTATCTAAATTTAAAGTTAAACTCTGCAATTAGCGCCCTGAACAGCTACCAACGTGCCTACAGCCTTGAACCAAACAACCCTGGATGGCAAACAGGCTTGCTAAGCAGCCTAAGCCGAAGCGGCGCGAATGATCTTCTTAACGGTTTTGTTGACGAACTTTTAAGCCACTCACCTGATAACGAAGAACTGTGGCTATACAAGGCAAAGGCTAACCTCAATAAATCGAGCAAGCTCACATCACTAAGTGCATTAGAAATGGCTATTAGGCTCGGCAACAAAAAAATAGAGAACTTACAACTGTGTGTCAGACTCAACGCTCACGAAGGCAACCTAGAGCGGGCTATAGAACTAATAGAAAAACATCCCGCACTGGCAAGTAACTTCGTCTTTTTACAACCCTTAATGACATGGATGACCCAAAAAAATCGCTGGGTAAAATTAGAGCAAGTTTTGAGTTTGCCAGAGTTAAAGGCGACGCAAGTCAAAAATTCTAAGTTATCAAACACACAAAAGAGCTCGCTAGTCACACTTAGGGCCCTGCTGGCGTCTCACAAAAAGCAAACTAGCCATGCTAAAAATTTATTGCAGCAAGCTGTGAATTTTAACCCTAGCAATGGGGAAGCCCTGTTAAAGCTGGCACGCCTTTATATAGAAAACCGACAGCTACAGAAAGCTGATTTGATATTGGCGCGAGCGCAAAGGCTAAACGACGTTGCCCCCCAAGCCCTGCAACAACGAGCCCAAGTAGCGTACAAACAAAAAAGATATGGACGCGCCATCAATTACTTAAAGCAAGTGTTACAAAAACAGCCTCACCGCCGTGAGCTCATCGGTAATATTCAAATTTTAGAAAGATTACAAAGATCGGAAGCCTAAGTAATGAAAGTTAACAAAAAGCTCTGGCGCCTATCTCGATTGGTCCACATCTATGCTGCTATAGCACTTCTTATATTTTTAGTGTTCTTCTCGGTGACCGGCATAACGCTCAATCATGCCGACTGGTTTTCCGATCAGAAAACCGAATCTCAGATTGAATTTATGCTTCAAGATTATAAATTTAGCGAAACCTTACAGCTGTCACCAGCTCAAGCTCGCCAGCTACGTTCAAAGTGGGGAGTTAGTTATGAAGCTTTAACTATTGAGCAGGATGGAGGCATTGCATTTATTGATGCGCAGAAGGCAGGAGGGTTTATCTCAGCAGAACTGAACCTTGAGACAGGACTAATAACAGGCTCTGCAACTCACTATGGCATATGGGCTTGGGCAAATGACTTACACAAGGGGCGTCACACCGGCGTCATTTGGAACTGGCTAATCGATATCACAGCCACCCTTATCTTATTTTTTTGTTTTAGCGGCTTAATTCTATTGCTGCCAAATAAACGCTACTTGAGATCTGCCAGCTTAATTGGAGCCATTAGCTTAGGTGCTGGGATTATTATCACAAGCCAGAGCTTTTAAAGCCTTTTACCCAACAACAAATAAACCAAACAGGAAAATCACACAAACAAAGTCACATCTTTGTAAATGTTTCACAACAACTAGATGATAATCTAAATCATTTGCATTAAGATTACTATAACAACTACAGGATTACTCCATGAACATAAAACACTGTCTCATTGCGCTTAGTCTAGCGATACAACCTTTAGCGACTTACGCTCACACGCCCTATATAGCCCCTATTAGCTTTGACGTTAGCAATGCTAAAACCGCCAGTTTTGATGCCTCTTTCGCCGAAACTTTTTTTATACCTGAGGCCGCATTTGATAAAAGCGAGTTCATCATTACAGCACCTGATAAACAGCAAAGTTCGCCGACCAAAATAGCGTATTTTAAAAGCCGAACAGTCCTGGAGCAGGATCTAAAATTGGAAGGGACTTATAAGATCAGTACTGGAATTCGTCACGGAGCAACTTTTCTAATTTACGACCTTGATGGTAAAGAACATAGAAAGATGAACCCCGAAGGTCCTGCGCCTAAAGGCGCCAAGGTTAAAAATCATTTTCAAAGCGTAACTCGTGCAGATACCTATATCAGCCGTAAAGAGCCAAGTAACGCAGCGCTATCACCCGAAAATAAAGGCCTAGAAATTGTCCCCTTAAGTAATCCTAATGAGGTTTTTCAAGGAGAAAATTTCGATTTACAGATTTTAATGGCAGGAAACCAGCTCGATAAGGCTATGACACTTAGCCTTTACCATGCGCAAACCGGCGACAAAACAGAAGCGATAAAAATAGATACCAACACTAAAGGTAGGGCCACACTTAACATAAAAAAATCCGGCATATACCTGCTTCGGGCACGCCTTCGAAGTCCTGGCGCTACTCACGAAAATCAAAAGGGGCTGAGCTACACCACAACCCTAAGCTTTCAAGTATTCGACAACATATAGGATTGATCATGAGAAATACACTGATTCTTAGCGTTATAACTATTGGGCTAAATGCCTGTTCAAGTCAGCAGGTAGTGAGCGACACAACTACTACAACATCGCCCAGCCAAAAGGTGACGACCAAAACGAAAGAAAAAGCCAAGAAAATGGCCCACGATCATCCAATGACGATTCAGTTTCAAGAAAACATTGCAAAAAAATACGATCAAAACAGCGATGACGCCGTTAGCTGGACAGAGTTCGATCAATGGCGCCAAAAACAATTTAAGCGCACTGATAGCGACAAAAACGGAACCATAGAAGCCCAAGAATACGTCTATGAATACGAAGACCGTTTAGACAAGCAAATGGAAGACGCTCGAAAAGGTTCCGTAAAACAAACCATTGTACGTTTTGACTCCTTGGATAAAAACGACGACCAAAAAGTCAGCTGGGAAGAATACGACAATTCAGGAAATCGTATCTTCAGTTATTTTGATGCTGACAAAAACGGATCAATCAATCAAGTTGATCAAGACATCCGCGATACTGAAAAGCTCAAAAGGAATAAAGGTAAAAAGCACACGAAAAAGCGCCGCCGCTCAGTCTTGAACATGCCTACGACTCACAATTTAAAAGGTTTATTGAAAATTTACGATGCCGACAGTGATGACCTTGTGAGTCGAAACGAATATGACATGGAACGTAAAGCCGTTTTCCGCATAAGCGACAGTAATAAGAATGGCTGGCTTAATCAAGAAGAATACCTCCTTGAATTCGAAGATCGCTTAGATACTCAAATTAAAAAATCCAGACGAGCTGCGATTAAACAGACCTTTGTCAGGTTTGATGTTCTTGATAAGAACAAAAATGGCAATATGACTTTCGCTGAGTATCAAATTTCTGGTAAACGAAGCTTCAGTCGCTGGGACCGAAACAACGATGGGCTAGTGTCTAAATCCGACATTGAAATTGGAGAAGAAAGCTCGAAAGCTTATAAATAAAGATCAATTTAATTATACCTAGGGCCTGAATTTTCAGCCCTAAGTATAAGGCATGACTATAAGGCCTACGTTTCGAACCAAGCTTGGGAGCCGTCACGCACTAGTTCCGTTACATGTTTGCCCTTAGTCACAGCTCAGGACTAGGGTTAATCACGTGTAATATTATGGCGTCGACACAGAAAATTTTCGCCATGGTCATTGCTACTACAGCGATACCTCGAAGGTACTATTAAAAATGAATCTCTTTAAAGTAAGTTTGTTATGCAGCATCTTTTTCACAGCAGTTTTTTACACGAACATCGTGTACGCAAAATCAATAAAAGTTCACCACGACCCAATATTAGGCACCTCTTTCGATCTGCTTATGGATGTTGACCCAGCGTCGGCCAAACGAGTAGAGCTCGCCGTACTAGCTGAAATCACAAGACTAGAGAAGATACTGAGCAGTTATTCTTCAAACAGTGAGATCTCTATTTTAAACAATAAAGATGCCCTAACGAAGAAATCAAAACCTCTTTCACCTGAGCTAATTGAGATATTAGTCGCTTGTGAAGAATGGCGATCACGATTTCCAAAATCGTTTTCTTGTCGCATGGGGAAAATCCATGAACATTGGAATAAATCTGTTTTAAACCAAAGTGTTCCCGACAGAAAACGAGTTCGAAATATTGCAAGGGCTGCAGCAGAAGGGTCAGTAAATATAGAAACCAATAAAAATATTACTTTCGATAAAAGCATTAGCTGGGAAGCCAGCGCTATTGCCAAAGGCTACATTATCGACAAGGCATTAACGGTTGCCAGAAGTACTGCGCCTCACGCCAAGCAGCTTGTGATTGATATAGGAGGTGATAGTCGCCACTGGGCCTTCGATGACAAACTTTTGGCAGTAAACCTTGCTCTACCAGGAAAGGCGGATGACAGCCACGCGGTTAATGCAGGCCAAGTATCTATTGGCAACCAAGCAATTGCGTATAGCGGGCATGATGCAAGATCGATGAAAATTGGGCGTCGCGAGTTCAGCCATATATTACAACCAAGGGATGGCTGGCCTGTCGATGTAAGCCACGCAGTTGTTGTTACTGCTCCCACAGCTTTAGTCGCCGATGCTTGGGCCACTACGCTGGCCGCAAGTAACATCAGCGAGAGCATTAAAAAGGTCAATGCTCAGAGGGATGTTGAAGCCTTAATTTTGAGCAGCGATGGACGTTTATATCCATCCAAAAACTGGAGAACTAACTTCATTCATAAAGACAAAGTACTGAACAATAAGGTAACTGCGCATATAAATTTTGCAATAGAAAAGCCTAAAACTGGAAATTACCAGCGCCCCTATGTTGCTCTTTGGATAGAGAATAAGAGTCGAAAAGTTATCAAAAATTTATTGCTCTTCGGTCAAAGTGAACAATGGATGAGTAAAAACAGTTATTGGTGGCGTCGTCAGGGGCGTAAGTCTCCTCTACTACTAGAGGGATTCGCACAGGCTAGCCGTCGCCCAGGGCAATACCAAACTACGTGGTTCGGTGACGATGATTACGGTCATATTGTAAAAGATGGTCAGTACACCCTCAACCTAGAAGTGACTCGAGAGCATGGCGATCACGAAAAGCAAAGTATAACATTTGAGTTGGGCGATAAACCAACCGAAGTAGTAAAAAAAGGCCTGAAAGAAATTTCATCTGTCAGCTTAACGCTACTGCCATAAATAACGTTAACACCAAGACAGTAAACCAAAAATTAACATATAGGATACCTCATGAAGTTTAACAAGACCTTACTGGCCATAGCTATTGCCATGATCAGTACCAATCAAGTATCAGCCCAGGCCTTAGAAGAGCTACAAACAACGAAAGTCACTGCCGACAAATCCCAACAAGACAGAGCTGTAAGTAACACCGACATAAAGACAAAAATAAGCTCTGATTTGGATGATTTAGTGCGCTATTTACCCGGTGTAGTAACAGTAGAGGCCGACGATCGCTGGGGCGGAACTGGCTTTAACATTCGCGGCGTTGATGATGACAGGGTTGCGGTTACTGTTGATGGCTTATCTCAAGGGGAGACACTCCAGTACAACGGAGGCCAAGCTTACGGTTACTTTAAAGGTGGGCGCAATGGTATAGAAATTGAAACCTTGAAAAAAGTTAACATCAGCAAAGGTGCCGATTCGGTTCTCTCTGGCAGCGGTGCTGTAGGTGGATCTGTTCGCTACACCACAAAAGATGCAGCTGACTTTTTGGCCGCTACAGGTGACGATGGTGCAGTAGAAATAAACACAAGCTATTCAGGAAAAAGTGAAGAAACCATGCTGAGCCTAAGTGCTGCTGGGCGTATCGGCGCCACAGAAGCATTAATTGTCGCGACGCAAAGGCAAGGGCATGAGTTTAAAAGCCACGACGACGATGGTGCTGACATTGAGGGCAGTGAACGGGAAATCCCAAATGAACAAGATCGTGAAAGCAAAAATGTTTTGGCAAAAATAAGTTATAACTTTAGCCCCAAGCAGTCTCTAGGTTTTGTTGCTGAATATAGGGACTACAATACTGAAACTGACGCGAAGTCGTACAATGGCCCTTGGTATGTAGGCCGAATGGGTGACGACACAAGCAAACGAAGCCGCATTGGTATTTTTCATAAAGCAGAGATCGACACGGCTATTGCCGATAGCTTTGAGTGGCAGCTCAACAGCCAAAACATCGACTTTGAGGCCATCACTAGACAAAGTGTAACTTTTTATGGCGGCATAACACCACGTGTATCGACCCGGTCTTTTGATCAAAAGCAGCGCCAATTTAAAATCGATATCAATAAACTGGTCTCTATTAAGAGTCAGCACAATATTGATTATGGATTTG